>Ga0272441_10001463_pt1 | contig 50361 bp, 44 predicted proteins | sample SSMProp6N_FD_193582 | JGI IMG/M metagenome (GOLD analysis project Ga0272441, IMG submission 193582) | Marine sediment archaeal communities from Little Sippewissett salt marsh, Falmouth, MA, United States - SSM-Prop-6N | ecosystem: Environmental > Aquatic > Marine > Wetlands > Sediment ... | reverse complement strand
TGGGATCAGGATAGCCATGCTCGTCGCCGCCCTGTCCCGTCGGCTGGCCGAACTCCCACTGGCCGCTCATGCTCCAGCCGGGATCGTCATCCATGTTGAACACGTGCACCGGCACGGGCACGCCGACCTCCAGCGTCGCCAGGCGGGTGGTGTCGCCGTCGTGATTTGTCGTGTTCACGAATTCCACCAGCGACTCGTAATGGCCGTTGCCCAGGCTGTTCGCGTAGTCGTTGATCGAGATCGTCACGTCCACGGTGCCGCCGATCGGGATGGTGCCCGAGGCGTTGTCGATATCCAGCCACAACGCATCGCTCGTCACTTCATACGAGATGGGCTCCTCGGCGTTGTTAATCACCGTGTAGTCCTTGCTCGGCGGCGTGAACGGACCCCCATACGGGCCTTCCGAGTTGAACGCGCCCGCCGGGCTGACCCGCATGGCCGCCCCTCCGCCCGGCAGGGGGATGAACAGGCTCGGATCGCCCATCAGGTTGTACATCTCGAAATACCGCCGCGTGAAGTCCGTGGGGCCGTAGTAGTCCAGGTACAGCAGGAACGCCGCCTGCCAGGCCGGGCTCACTTCCCGGATGTCATCAACGTAGATGACATCGAAGAGGAACCGCTCCAGCTTGTCATCCTCATCCCAGTAGCTGCTCACCGACGATCCGTAGATCGCCGCCGCTCCCTTGTCTGCCTCCAGCAGGAACGTCTCCGTGAAGCACTCCACCGTGTTCTCATAGTCACCCGTCGAGCAGGAAAAGCTCAACACGAACGAGTACATCCCCTCGTTCATCAACTGCTGCACATCGTTCCGGAAGAACGGCGGGCCGTCATGCCACCCGTCCGGGCTCCCGTGACCCGAGAACACACCGTAGATTCGGCCGTCGTTGAACGCATCGTGCACCTGCTGCGTCGTGGCGTTGTACGTGTGGCAATAGAGCTTGTCGGACGTGAACCCGTTCGGGTCCATGTAGCTGTCGATGACGTAGTTGTGCGTCCCCTCGCTGACGGTGTAGTTGTCGTTGGAGGCCATGAACACCGCGCGCAGAACGTAGTCCTGGTCCGGGTACGTCCCCGCCTCGATGAACAGCGTCTTGTCGATCACATCCTCCAGCGCCTCCGTCGAACGCACCGGGAACCGTCCGATGGCAATGTCCGGATACCAGTCGCTCCCGCCGTCCATGCACGCATAGGGCAGGTCGGTGTCCGGCGTGCCGGACCCCTCCCCCGTCCAGCAGGGAATCGTGTTCGTATCACCCACGAGCAGGATGTAGTCCGGCTGATCGGCCGCGCCCCACAGGCTCTGGATGTAGTTCTTGATCACGGTGGCGCTGGTCCCCGCCGGCACCTCGTAGGTCATCACATCAAAGCCCTGGCCCGTCTTGCCCACGACGAACGGGTCAATGCCGCCGGCATAGGCCTCCGCCACCACGATCAGGTAGTTCATCCCCCGCTGCGGCGCCGCCGGCGGGTTGAGCAGCATGCCCCCCATCGACCCCAAGGCCCGCGCCTCCGGCCCGACCGGCCGGCCTCCGCGGAACTGCACCTTCACCTCGATCTGCGGCCAGAGTCGAAGCGTCCCCGCCGCCGCGTTGTACCCCACCGGGCGAATCTCCAGCAGCGCCAGACGATGGCCCTGCACGAGCCCGCACTCGGTCAGCGTCACCCGCTCCTCCGGCAGCAGACGATTCACCGCGTAGGCCGACCGGTCGAAATCAAACGGCACGTTCTCCCGCGCCCCGGCCAGCTTCTCCACCGGCGCCTGCTCCGGATACACCATCGGCGGATAACCCAAAGCCTGGAGATCCACCGTCGTCGATCGACCTTCCCGAACGTTCAGGCGAACCGTCGCGCCCTGGGGGATGACCACCAGCCGGCGCAGAACCGGAAGCGCCGGCGAGCCGATCTCGCCCCATGTCGCCGCGTCCGGCCAGTTCAACTCGACGAACCGCCCGGCATCGGTCTGACGAAGCTCCATGGCCACGCCGTCCAGACGGCTTGTCAGCTCGAGGCCCGCGAAACGGGCATCCTGCCTGACGATCCAACCGCCGACGGGAGCTGCGATCTCGCCCTTGACCACCTGCCCGTTCGGCGAGATGGACAGCCAGTCGTCAGCGCCCATCGCGCTTCCGACAACCAGCAGCAGCATCGCGAGCGCGGCGATCCACGTTCGAACGAAGATTCCTGATCGGTACATGGCATCCTCCTTTGCCGGAAAAAGCACGGCCGGCGCTGCGCGCGGGCGCGCCGCCTGTACATCCGCGAAACTGATCGGTGTTCTCAAGTCGCCTGCCCGCTTCGGGCCCCTCGAGGCGGCGGCCGCCGGGTATCTTCCAGAACACAGAACAGCCGCGCGAATCCGAAAAACAGATCTACAACTCCATTATCTGTCCTGCGGCGGTCCCGTCAAGGCCAAATCCGCCGCATGTGGAGAAACACCGCTGATGTTGCTTCAGAACCGTGTTTGTCCGCGTACGCAAGGTCATGTCAGGTCAATCATGGAGCAAACCGGGACGTCCCGCGCGAGCCGGGCTGTCCTCAGCCCCGGCTGCGTTCGATACCGACGCCCACTCTCATCGGCGCGAAGAAAGCAAGATGTCTTCCGGGGGCACTCGGGCTCGAGGACGAGCCGGCTCGCTCAGAACGCGCCTCGCGCGATCGATTCAATCCTCAGCGAGCCGGGCTGTCCTCAGCCCCGGGTGCTTTCGATACCGACATGCACTTCAGTTGGCGCGAAGAACGCAAGTGTCTTCCGGGGGCACCCGGGCTCGAGGACGAGCCGGCTCGCTGGGGCTCGAGGACGAGCCGGCTCGCTTCACTCGCTCGCGGCCACCTCCCGCCCCCACCCGCACTCGGGGCAGCCCCGTTCGAGATCCCCGCGCAGATCGTAGCCGCACTGCGGGCATCGCCCGCTTCGGATGCGCATCAGTCGTCGCACGTACGCGCAGGCAATGAACATCAGCAGAAGAGCCGCGGCATACAGAAGCGTGTTGATGATGAAGCCGAGCGCAATCGGCCGGAGCGGAAGGACACGAGGTATTCCCAGCGTGCCCTGCTCCTTCTCGAGATCAATGGCCCAGCCCGGCACGAAAGTCCCCCACGCCGCATGCGGACCCGGCCGCTTTGCATCATGCCGTGAGAGGAGACAGCGCATCGGCCAGCCGCGTGCCTCTTCCGTGTACCGTACGCGATCGATCTCCTCGGCCGTGGGACGATGCGACGCCCGGCTCCAGGAGGGTACCGACACGACACGCGATGCCGGCTCGGACCACGATGCGAACGGCTCGCCCGCCTCGTACCGCCGCGTATCTTCCCGGTGCCGCTCGATCTCCTCCTGCGACGCGCCGGGCGGCAGCGGACCGGGCCGCGAGACGCGGCTCGCCGTCGCGAATACGGAGGTCGATGCGGCGCCCTCAACCACCATCACGTCCCATCGCGGCTGCTCAAGATGACTCGCCCCGGACTGCCACTGCTCGCTCGAGCCGAGCGGTACGGCGTCCACCCACAGCGCACACCCCCACGCCACGGCGATGTTCACGATCGCCCCGAGGAGGAGGGAGAGGAGGATTGTGAACACCCGGCGTCGCATGGGAGCATTGTACCGCGACAGGAAGGGCCCTGGAGTGGTGTTACGGGCGTTGCATCTGGAAAGCCGCGACCAGTGGTCGCGTGTGGGGCGCCCGATCTGGTCGACCCCTGCGATTGCCGCGCGAAACGACGCGGCCACTGGCCGCGGCTTTACATAGCGTCATTGACCGCGGGGTGGTAATCGGGGCGTTTCCGACGCGACGTTACGCCCGCATTCGGGGCTTTCGGGGGCCGATCCGGACCTTCCTCCCGTTGGTCGTCAGGTCCGGCTTCCCGGTGGTAAGGTGCGTGTAGCGGTCAGACGTTGAAGAGGAACTTGACGATGTCGCCATCGTGCATCTCGTAATGCTTGCCTTCGCTGCGCAGCTTGCCCGCTTCGCGGATCGCCTTTTCGTTCTTATGTTGGGCCAGATCATCGACGCTGTAGCATTCCGCGCGGATGAAGCCGCGCTGCATGTCCGAGTGCACGACGCCCGCGGCCTCGGGCGCGCTGGCGCCGAGCGGGAACGCCCAGGCGTGGATCTCCTTCTCGTTGAACGTGTAGAACGTTCCCAGCCCAAGCGCGGCGTGCGCAGCGCGCGCGACCGGCCCGACGGCCGGCTCCTCCAGACCAAGTGAATGGAGCATCTCGTCGTGATCGGGTCCCTCCAGCTCGGCCAGTTCGGTTTCGAGCTGCGCGCAGATCGCCACGCTCTGACTCGCCGTCGATTCGGCATGCCGCATCACCGCGCCTGCGTGCTCACCGCCCCCGGAAAGGGCGTCCTCCGCGATGTTGGCCACATAGAGGACCGGCTTGGCGGTGATGAAGCCGTAGTTGCGCAGGATGGGCTCCTCGGTTTCGGAGATGTCATCCATCGCGCGGATCTGCCGGCCATCCTCGAGAACGGGAATGACCTTCTCGAGCACGGCGAGGCGCGCCTGGGCATCGGCCTCGCCGGCGCGGGCGGGCTTGAGCGCCTTGTCCTTGGCGCTCTCGGCGACGATCAGGTCGGCCAGCACCAGTTCGGTCTCCATGTTCTGGATGTCACCGGCCGGATCGATCTGGCCGGTTCCATCATCGAAGCAGCGCACGATGTGGCAGATGGCATCGACCTGCCGGATCTGCTCCAGGAGCAGGTTGAGCTTTTTGGTGTCGCTGCCCACCGGCACGCCGTGGATGTCCACCAGCCGGACGGTGGCGTGGACGAGCTTGCGGCCGGTGATGTGGGCGGCGATGGCCTCCAGCCGCGGATCGGGGATCTCGGCCATCCCGACATGGGCCTTCTCGGAGAAGGCCTCGGCATGGCTGCCGGTGAGGGCGTTGAAGAGCGTTGTCTTGCCCGAGGCGGGCAGGCCGACGATGCCGACTTCCATGGTGGAATCCCTCGCTGAAGGAGAAGGTGATGGGCAGCATCTGTGCCGACAGGTGATGGTACCGATCGAGGTGGATTTGAGAAGGAAAAAGCGGCCGGACGGGTCGGCTCAGGATCGAAAGGGATCCCAGCTCACGGGGCGGGCAATGGCGTCGGCGAGGCGGCGGAGGTACTCGGCCCGCGGAATCTCCAGGCAGCCGAACTGCTGAAGGTGCTCGTTGACGAACTGGGTATCGAGGAGGGTGAAGCCGCGGCGGCGCAGGTGGGCCACGAGGTGGACGAGGCAGATCTTGGAGGCGTTGCTGCCACCAAGCTTAGGGAAGACAAACATGGATTCGCCGAAAAACGCCCCCCCGATGTGTACGCCGTAGAGCCCCCCCACGAGCTCCTCGCCCAACCAGGCCTCGATGCTGTGGGCATGGCCGAGCCGGTGCAGGCCCACGTAGGCGCTGATGAGCCGTTCATCGATCCAGGGCAGGTCATCCTGCGATCGGGGCCGGGCGCAGGCCCGCATGACGACCTCGAAGGCCCCGTCGCTGCGGATGCTGAACCGCCCCTGCCGCACCGCCCGGGCGAGGTTCCTGGGGATGCGGAAGCCGGTGAGGGGGATGATCCCGCGGGGATCGGGGCTATACCAGCCCATCTCGCCGGTGATGGGGTCGGCCATGGGGAAGATACCCCGGCCGTAGGCCCACAGCAGAAGCTCGGGGGTGGGATTCTCCGGATCGGGCCCCGCCGGGGGCGACGAGCAGTCACCGGGGGCGTCAGGGGCATCGGGGGCGTCGGGCATGGCCGTTTGGTTCCCAAGAGGCCGGCTTTGAAGGTACATTACGCTTTTCACCTCAAACGGGAGCAAAACAATGAGGTTCCTGGGGATCGAGACAATAGCGTTGCTGGTGCTGTCCTCCGCCGCGCTGGGCGAAGGGCGCGTGATCATCACGGAAATCATGTACAACCCCGCCTCCGATGAACGGCTCGGGCAGACGGAGTGGGTGGAGCTGGCCAACATCGGCCGGGAGGTGATTCAGATCAAAGACTGGAAGCTCGATGACGAGGACCCGGCCGGCTGGGGCGCCTTCAGCATCACTCTCAAGCCCGGCGGCGTCGTGGTGCTCGTCAACGAAGCGGCGGTGGCCGAGGAGCAGTTCCGCAAGGCGTGGGATGAAAGATCCGGCGCGGAAGGCGAGAGCGAGGCGGAGGCCGAGGAGGAACCGGAAGAGGAGAGCGCCTACCAGATCGTGCCCGTCAAATGGGCGAGCCTGGCCAACAGCCCCTCGGCAGAGAACGAGATCCTCAGGCTGCTGGACGGGCAGGGCAACATCATCTGCGAGGTCAACTTCCAGGAAGGCGGCGATTGGCCCGTCTGCGGCCGTCCCGACGGCGCGAGCATCTGGCTGACCGACCTCGCCGCGACGGACCTCAACGACGGCAAGGTGTGGAAGCGCTCGGTGAAGGGCGAGCACGGGGCGCGGGCCTGCCGGCCAACCAAGGTCTTCGATGCCGAAGATGTCGGTTCACCCGGCTTCGTCTCCGGCCTGGGCGAGGCGGTCGCGCAACCGGCCGCACCGCCGACCGAGGATGAGGGTGAAGAAAGCCAGACGAAAAAGGACGATGACAGGATCGACTACTGAGGCCGAAGCCGGCCCGTCGAATCATGAATGGAACGCGCGGCTTCCCCGCACGAAGTCGCCGGCAATGATGGAGCAGACAACACGATGAATTACCGCCGACTCGGCATGTGGGGCGTGAAACTCTCGGAAATCGGTCTCGGCTCGTGGCTGGTCTTCAGTGATGGCGACCAGGAGCACGCCACCGAGTTGCATCGCGTCGCCTACGAGAACGGCGTGAACTTCTTCGACACGGCCAACGCCTACGGCGGGGGCGACACGGAGCGGCTGGTGGGCAAGGCGCTGAACCCGTTCCCCCGCGAGTCCTACGTCCTCGCCACGAAACTGTTCTTCCCCGTTCGCGGCGCGCCATTTCCCGGGGCCAACGACCGCGGCCTGAGCCGCAAGCAGGTCTTCGAGCGATGCCATATCTCGCTGAAGGAGCTCGGCACCGACTACGTCGATCTCTACCAGTGCCACCGCTATGACGAGGACACGCCGCTGGTGGAAACGTGCCGGGCGATGAACGATCTCATCAACCAGGGCAAGGCGCTGTACTGGGGCGTGAGCGAGTGGACGGCCGACCAGATCGCCGAGGCGGTTTCCATCTGCGACGACAACGGCTGGCATCGGCCGGCGAGCAATCAGCCGCTGTACAACATGCTCGAGCGCCGCTGGGAGGCGGATGTGTTCCCCACCTGCGCCCACCTGGGGCTGGGGATCGTCAACTTCTCGCCTCTGGCCGAGGGCGTGCTCACGGGCAAGTACCTGGACGGCATGCCCGCCGGCAGTCGCGGAGCCGACGAGACGATGGGCCAGTTCCTCCGGCCTCGCCTGACGGAGGAGAACACGGGCAAGGTCCGCCGGCTCAAGGAGCTGGCCGACGGGATGGGCCTGCCGCTGTCAACCCTTGCCCTGGCCTGGTGCCTGCGCCGGCCGGAGCTGACGAGCACCATCATCGGAGCCACCACGCCACAGCAGATTCTCGAGAATGTCAAGGCCAGCGAAATGGAGATGGACGGCGCCGTGCTCGATCGCATCAGCGCCATCCTGGGAGGCTGAGAGACCTTCGATGTCAGGCCGAAGGCGGGTCGATGCGACTGTTCAAGCGCAGGCAATACACGCGTCCGGATGACCGGGGCCGAACGGTTGTGCTCTGCCCGTACAACGAGGTTGCCCCGTCGCTGAAGCTCACCGAAGAGCAGATCGAGGCCGCCCGGGCGTGGCACAGGGACCATCGCTTCCCGTGGGGGGAGATCCGGCTCTTCCTTCTGGGGCTGGCGGCGGCGATCATCGTCCTGTTTCTTCCCCACATCAACCTCGTGCCGCTGGCCCCGGTCTGGGATTGGCTGTGCGCGGCGATCGCAATCGGACTGGTGGTCGCGCTTTCGCCCATCCTGACGGGGGCGCTGCTGCGCCATACGAGCGGCGGCGTGCTCGCCGCCGGGAGGTGCCCCTGCTGCTATTACCACCTGTCGCTGCTGCCATCAGAAGACGACGGCTGCACAGTCTGCCCGGGTTGCGGGGCGGCCTGGCGACTGGCGCAGCGCCGGGAACGTGCCAAGCAGGAACAACCATAGCGGCCCCCGGGCCGGGCAGCGCGGTCGTGTGAAAAAGCCCCGGCACGGGAGTGCCGGGGCGTTGGGGATGTGGCGAGATAAGACACGAGAAGATCGGCGCGCCGGGGGACGCGCCCGCGGCGCTCACGATTCGGAATCGGAGGCTGCGGCCTCGGCCGGCGGCTGCGCTTCATCGGCCGGACGTCGGCGCTCGTGCTCCTTTCGGCGTGGCTTTCGGCGGCCCCGGCCCTTCTCCTTTTCATCGGACTTCTCGATGAGGTTGCCCTCATCGTCGAACTCCATTTCCTCCCGCTCTTCCAGCGGCTGATCGGGCTCGACGAGAACCGTGATCTCGGCGCGAAGGTCCCTGTCGAACTGGATGGGAACGGGGTACTCGCCGATGTGGCGGATGGCGTTGCTGAGCCGCACGGACCGCACATCGACGTTATAGCCCTTCTCCTGAAGCCCGTCGGAGATGTCGCGCTGGGTGACCGAGCCGTAGAGATGGCCCTTGTCATTGCAGCTTCGCACGAGGGTGACCGTGACCTCTTTCATGAGCGCCAGCAGTTCCTCCCGCTCCTTGCGCAGGGCCGCCAGCTCGGCCCGGGCCAGGGTGCGCTCCTCCTTCAGGGCCTCGATTCGCGAGGGCGTGGGGAACTCGGCCAGGCCGTGCGGGAGAAGAAAGTTCCGCGCGTAACCGGGCTTGACACGGACGATGTCCCCGACGATGCCGAGGTTCTCGACGGTTCTCAACAGGAGCAGTTCAACGTTCTTGGCCATGATTCGCTGTCCTTTCGCGGAAGCGGTTGATGAAAGTTAGGAGCGCGGCGGGCGCCCCAGCGATGTCCGAGATGTTCCCGGAGCTTCGATTCCGCCGTCGGCGGACTCTGGGAAGGTGGTGAAGTTCAGAAGGGAATGTCGTCCTCTTCGATGGGTCGATGCGACTCGGCGCCGGCCGGGGCGCCGCTGGAGGCGGGCACCTCGCCCCCGCCCCCGCCCTCGCCGCGGCTGTCGATGAACTGGAAGTTGTCGATAACCACGCGGAGCTTGGAGCGGTTGGAACCGTCCTTGTCCTGCCATTGATCGAGCTTGAGACGTCCCTCGATGAAGACGGGCTTTCCCTTGCTGAGATACTGGCCCATGACCTCGGCGGTGCGGCCCCAGGCCTCGCAGTCCACGAAGGTGGTCTCTTCCCGGTCCTCGCCCTCCTTGGAGCGCCAGCGGCGGTTCACGGCCAGTCCGATGTTGGCCACGGCCTGATTGCCCGGCGTGTAGCGGAGTTCGATATCGCGCGTGAGCCGGCCCATGAGCAATACTTTGTTGTAATCAGCCATCGTATCCTCCCGAAGGTAGTGGTTCCCATGCCAACAGGGTATCGTCTCCGCGGCCGCGCGGGAGCGGGGGCCGGCGGCGGATGTTGCCGGCTCAGTCCGGCAGGGACTTCTCCATCGTTTCCGGCTCGCTGTCCGCGGCCGCGACGGCCGTCTCGGCCTCGCCCTGTTCGGCCGCTTTGAGTTCCTCGTTGCGATCGGGCCTGGCGTCAGCGTTTGGCTGGACCTCCTCGGCCGCGCCGGCGGCCGTGCCCTCGGTTTCCCGGAGTTTGATCTCGTCGGCCAACTGGGCACGGCCTTCGGCCGCCTGAATCTCCGCCTCCGGAATGTGGTCCGCGCGCGTGATCATCGACCGTAGCAGATGCTCGGAGAGATTGCAGTCGCGCTCCAGACCCACCAGGCGCTGAGGCGCAGCGCGGAAATACACCAGGAAGTACACGCCGCGCTTGTTGCCTTTGACCTCAAAGGCCAGCCGGCGCTCATCCCATTTGCGGAAGCTCACCACCTCCACACCCGCGCGCTTCAGCAGCTCATCGAGATGATCGGTCGCGGCCTGCAGATTCGCCGCCGCCGACTGGGGAAAGAGAAAGAAACCCTCGTAGATGTTGGTTGGCTCGTCAGACATGGGGACCTCGTAATGACAGTCAGGCACTCTGCCTGCGGTTGAATCGATTCATGGCTTCGTGGCAGCCGTGCACCACCCAGCAGGCGGCGGCATCCACGGCCTCCTCCAGGGCCGGGGCCAGCGACTCAAGCTGGTCCGGCCGAAACCGTCCAAGAACGTAATCCTCCTGGGGAACGTCGCCCGGCGGATCGATCCCGATCCGCAGGCGGGCGTATCGATCGGTGGCGAGCTTCTGCTCGATATCCGTCAGCCCGTTGTGTCCTCCGGGGCCACCGTCGCCGCGCACGCGGATGATGCCGCAGGACAGTGCCGCGTCATCAACGATGATCAGCAGCGACTCGGCCGGATCGAGCTTGTAAAAGCGCACGGCCTCCGAGACGCTGAGGCCCGAACGATTCATGTAGGTGATCGGCTTGAGCAGAAGCACGCGCTGTTCCTGGAAGGTCGCATCCAGAAGAACGCCGTGGAACCGGCCCCGGGCCACCTCGCCCGGCGCCCAGCGGCGGGCCAGACGATCGAGGACGTCGAACCCGACGTTATGACGGGTTTGTCCATACTCTGCACCGGGATTGCCAAGTCCCACGATCAGCTTCATGACGCTTCCATCTCGGTCTCGGCCTCGGTCTCCGCCGGGACCTTTTCCTCTTCGGCCTTCGCCTCGGTGATCACTTCCGGCTCGGTCGGTTCGGCTTCCACCTCGGCCTCCTCGCCCACCTCCAGGTGCTTCTTGAGGAAGGAGATGGAGGCGATGATCGTCTCCGGGTCCTCGGCCAGGGTCAGGCCCGGCGGCAACTCGACGGCGCCGGCGGCCAGGTGCAGGCCGCTCATCCTCGACAGGTCGACCTTGATCTCCTCGGGAATCGCCGACACCTTGCAGCGTACGCCCAGCTCGGTGTGGTCGTGTCGGAGGATCGCCCCGGCATGATGGGCCTCCTCGGGCGTGCCCACGTAGGCCAGGTGCACGTTCACCGTGACCTCCTCGCGGAGGTTGACCCGGGCGAAGTCGACGTGGATGACGTTGTCGCCGAGGTAGCCGTATTGAAGGTCCTTCACCAGGCACGTCTCGGTCTTGCCGTCCTCGATGGCCAGCTTCATCACGTGCGCGCCGTGCTGGATCAGGTGGAGGATCTCCTTCTCATCCACGCTGACCGAGACGGGCTCGGACTTGTGGCCGTAGATCACGGCGGGCAGCCGACCGGCCTGGCGCAGGCGCTGGGCGTAGCGGGTGCCGGTGCGCTGGCGCAGCTTGACCGCGATGGTGGGGGTCTGGTGTTTCATGAGTCAGTTCCTTACGCGTATCCGTTCGTTAGGGCTTGTGCGCTCCGGGCGGACGTGCCGTTCGGGGCGGTGCCGTCTTATCGTTTCGTTTCGCCCGCCTTGCGGAAGAGTGCCGAGACGGACAGGTCGTGGTGAATCCGGTGCACCGCCTCGCCCAGAAGCTTGGCGACCGTCAGAAGCTTCAGCTTGTCGCGGATGGGATCCAGGCGCCGGCCGTCGGGAATAGTGTCGGTGACCACGACCTGCTTGATCGGTGCCTGCTCCAACCGTTCCAGGGCCGGGCCGATGAGCACCGCGTGGGTCGCGGCCACGATGATGTCGCGGGCCCCGCGCTCCCGCACAAGCTTGGCGGCCTCGCAGATCGTCCCCGCCGTGGAGATCATGTCATCCACCATGAGGACGGCGCGGCCCTCGACATCGCCGATGAGGTTCTTGGAGGCCACCGTCGTGCCCGACTGCCGGCGCTTGTCGATGATCGCCAGTTCCGCGTGGAGCAGGTCGGCGTACATGTTCGCCACCTTCACGTTCCCCACGTCCGGCGAGACCAGCACCAGATCCTTCAGATCGTCGCGCATGCGCCCGAAGTGCTCGATGAACACCGGCGCCGCGGAGAGGTGATCGACGGGGATGTCAAAGAAACCCTGGATCTGGGCCGCGTGAAGATCCATGCACAGCACGCGGTCGGCGCCGGCGGCGGTGATGAGATTCGCCACCAGCTTGGCCGTGATCGGCACCCGGCCCTCGTCCTTGCGGTCCTGCCGGGCGTAGCCGAAATAGGGGATCACCGCCGTGATCCGCCGCGCCGAGGCCCGGCGAAGGCAGTCGATGTAGATGAGCAGCTCCATCAGGCTGGCGTTGACGGGATCGCAGGTGGATTGCACCACGAAGCAGTCGCGGCCGCGCACGTCCTCATCAACCTTGACGATCACCTCGCCGTCCGGAAACAGCTCCGTCCGCCCCCGGGCCACCGCCAGGTTCAGATGCTCGCACATCAGCCCGGCCAGCGCGCCGCCCGTCCCTCCGGCGAAGATCTTCAGATGTTCCTGATCCGAGGCACTCATTTTTCAACGGCCTCCATCCGCGACCTGAGTATCGCATCCACCTGAGCAAGCTGCTCGGGGGTATTGATCGACAGCACATCCTCCGGCGGCACCGCGTCCACCAGCTCCACCCCGCCGCCGGCCTGACGCACCATTCCGGGAATGTCGGTGATGTAGTACTCACCGGTGAGACGGTTGGGCGGGAGCTTCTTGAGCAGCTCAAAGAGGAGCCTTGCGTCAAAGCACGCGTAGCTCGGGTAGATCTCCCTGATGGCCCGCTGCTGAGGCGTGGCGTTCTTGTGCTCCACGATCGCCTCGAACCGCCCCGCCGCATCGCGGACCACTCGCCCGTAGCCGGTCGGATCATCGATGATCGAAGTCGCCAGCGTCGCCGCGGCCCCCGTCTCCGTCTGCCGCGCGTGCATCGCGCAGATCGTTTCCGCGTGGATGAGCGGCCCGTCGCCGGCGAGGACGAGCACATCACCGTCGAAATCGGCCAAGGCCGGCTCGGCGCAGAGGGCCGCGTGGCCCGTGCCGAGCTGCTCGGCCTGGAGCACGCAGTCGATGTCCGCATCGTCGCCGGCGAAGACCGCCCGGACGTGCTCGGATCCGTGGCCCACCACGAGGACGATTCGTTGCGCCCCCGCCCGCCGCACCGCATCCACCACCCACCACACCATCGGCCGGCCCGCCACCTCGTGGACGACCTTGGGCAGATCGCTCTTCATCCGCTCGCCCTTGCCCGCGGCGAGAATGATCGCCGCCAGTGAACGGCCGGCCGGATGTTTGCGGGGTTGAGATTCTTCTCTGCTCACGCCGCTGCGACCTTTACCTGTCGGGCGGCCAGGGAATCTGATCGTCGCCGGAAAACGCCAAAGAGATCAGAAAGCTGGCCCGCCAAGACTCGAACTTGGAATGCCTGGACCAAAACCAGGTGTGTTACCTATTACACCACGGGCCAGTGATGCTCTGTATATCTTCGCATCGGCGGATGGCCCGAACAACCGAACTCGCCCCGGAATCACCGAATCAAATCGCGGGTTCAGTGTTCGGCTTCGCCGAAACCTCATCCGCGGCAGAATCCCCAGAGGCGAGAGCATTCGTCAGCCGCGATCGAATGCCCCATGCGGCGCTCCGCGCAGGCGGCTCACCGACGGCCCCGTGCGTGGGGAAGAGGGCCATTCTACGAACCGCCTCGGCCCGGTCAAGGCGACCCGGGGCGGCATCCACCGGCCGGCCTCCGTCCCCTGTCGCCGCCATGGCCGTTGATCGGCCCCCGGAGGCGGTATTGAATGCTCGTGGCATGAACGATCGCGCCCGTCAAATGCTCGGCGAACTCAACGGCATCCTCGCCGCGCTGCCCGATGTCTTTTCCACCGCCCAGTGGGGCGGCCGGGCCTACAAGCTGCCCGGCCGCGGCGGCAGCCGCACCCGGCCCAAGCTCCTGGCCTTCGTCGCCCCCACGAAGGACGGCAAGGCGGTCGGCGTCTCCTTCAAGCTCGGGCCCGATCGGGCCGCCGAGGTCATCGCGCGGCACGAGTGGATCGCCCACCACAGCTTCCCCTCCATGGCTTCCTCCGGCTGGGTCAGCGCCGCCGTCTCGATGAAGCGACAACTCCGCACCCTCTCCACCCTCCTCGCACAAAGCCGTACCCTCTACCCGGCCTCGGCCGACGATGCCGAGGAAGTCCGGGCAACCGTCAGCCCGAGCGGCTCCGGCCTCGTCGCCCGCCGCATCGACCGCGTGATGAAAGAGGCGAGGGCCGAAGGCTGGTCCCCTCCGGGCGATGATGCATTCGACCGCTGATCGAAAAGCCCTTCAGGCCCCGGCCGGCGGGCGTCGCGGGCGGTCGCCGCGCCGACGATCGACTCAAGTGCGACGGGCCGGCTCGCCGGAGGCGGGAGCGCCGCCGCTGGCCTCGGGTCCCCCCCGTTCGTCGAGGCAGTGACGCTCGTAGTACAGCTCCAGGTAGCGGGCCACGTAATCAAGAATGCTCGACGCCTCCGGGATGTCCGGGTTGTTCGTCGGCCCCATGGGATCGAAACGCATCCCGCGGAAGCGGTCCACGGCGTCCTGCACGCTCAGTCCATACTGAAGAGCCAGGCTGAAAGCCCGGCAGAAGCCTTGAATCAACCCGGAGAGGGTCGAGCCCTCCTTGCTCACCTTGATGAAGATCTCCCCGGGTGAGCCGTCCTCGAACAGGCCGATGGTGAGATACCCCTCGTGGCCGGCGATGGCGAACTTGTGGGTGACAGATCTCCGGGTGGTGGGCAGGATCTGGCGCGGGTTGGAAATGACCATCTGCGGGTCCGGCTGGGGCATTGGGCGACATTGTACGCCTTCGCCGGCCACCCTTGGGCAGGCGGCCGGCGTATCGGGAACCCTTTCCATCGTCATCTCCCTCCGATCCCCTACACAATATGTAGGGGGTCATTACATATAGGCCACACGCCATCCGGCAACCGCCGCGCCCAGGACGATCATGCCCGCACCGAAGAGCCATCGAGATCGCTGCGGCAGGCGGACCGCGGCCATCGCCGCGGCCGGCAGCAGCAGCAGGAGCATCCCTTCCAGGGCATAGGCGCCGAAGCTGTGGGCCACCTCCACCCTCATCCTTGCCTGGGGGAACACGGCCACGGCCAGCGCCTGCGGCGCCAGGCGCAGAAGCGAGATGAGACCGACGCCGAGCAGCATGCCGATCGCCGCCGACCATCCGCCGATCCGCACCGCCCAGGCCGGCCCGCCCAGCGCGGCCGCCCCCGCCCCGGCGGCCGCCGCGTAGCCAACCATCATCGCCGCGCTGATGGCCGAGGCGCTGCCCGTGATCAGCAACCCCGCGACTCCCTGGCCGACGGCGCAGAGGAACACCCCGGCCATCCATGGTCCGGCGGCCGTCGACCGGCCCGCCGGCGCGGGGCGGGCTGAATGGGGCAAAGGCGGCGTGTTCATCCACAGGAGCACCGCCGCCAGGGCGAAAACGCACTGGCCGGTCCACACCGTCAGATCGTGAGCCGCGCCGAGCATGAGGAGCACCAGCCCCGCTCCGGCCCAGCAGGCCAGCGCCCGGTGATCGACGCCGACTTCCTTCGATGCGCCCCTCGCTGCCATCGTCGCCGCCCCCAGCGCCAGAATGCCGGCACACACCGGCCCGCCGACCGGCACCCACCCCACGCCGCGAACCGTCATGTCGACGCGCCCGGCCAGGAACAGCATCGGCAGCACCACCGCCAGCGGCACCCAGACATCCGCCATCAGCTCCGGCTGCCGCCCCAGGCGCATTGACGGGAACACCTGCCGGTTGAGCAGGCCCAATCCGGTCACTGCAAGCGCGGCCTGCACGATCAGGAGCAGAAGCGTCGGCCGGTCCATCGCCGCGGAGTCTACCGCGCTGCCGACGCGGCCGGCGCCGGTGCCGCCGATTCCTCCCGGCGCAGCCGCCGACGCAGAACGGTCAGCAGAGATGGTGCATCGAGGTACTGTCTCGGCGGACGGTAGTAAACGGTGGTGAGGCCCGCGGCATCGACGTCGCCGACCATCCGCAGCGATCCCTTCGCCCCGCGCATGTGCGCCTCCAGGTCGCCGGGCCGGCCGGTCTTGAAGATGATGTCGTTCTCGTGCCGGGTAATGGAGCGAAGGCCCAGCAGCGTGGCGGAGATCCGGATCTCGGCAAGCTGGAACATGGCCTCCGTCCGTTGGGGCAACTCGCCGTAGGCGCTGGTCAGATCGTGACGAATCTTGTCCAGCGAAGCGTAGTCATTGGCCCGGCTGATGCGGCGGTAGGCGTCCATGCGCCGCACGTCGGAAGGAATATACCCCCTCGGCAGAGCCCCGGTGATGCCAAGATCGACGGCGGTGTCCACCGCGCGCGCCTTCTGCTCGTTCTTCAGCTCCGCCACCGCCTGCTCCAGGAGCTGGCAATACATTTCGTAGCCGACGGCGGCAATGTGGCCGGACTGCTCGGCCCCGAGCAGGTTCCCCGCCCCGCGGATCTCCAGGTCGCGCAGGGCGATCTTGAATCCCGCGCCGAGCATGGAGAAGTTCTCCACCGCCGCCAGTCGCTTCATGGCCGTCTCGCTGATCGTCCGGCTCTTCGGCAGCAGCAGATAGCAGTACGCCCGGTGCTTGTAGCGCCCGACGCGGCCGCGGAGCTGGTGCAGCTCGGAGAGGCCGAACATGTGGGCATCGTTGATGATCATGGTGTTGGCGGTGGGGATGTCGATGCCCGACTCGATGATCGTGGTGCAGACGAGGATGTCCGCCTCGCCGCGCACGAACTTGAGCATCACCGACTCGAGCCGGCGGGTGGGCATCTGCCCGTGACCGATGATCACTCTTGCTTCGGGAGCCAGCCGCTGCACATCGTCGGCCACGGACTGGATGTTGTGCACGCGGTTGTGCACGAAGAAGACCTGCCCCTCGCGGGCCAGCTCCCGCGCGATGGCCTGCTGAATCCGCCGCGGGTTGTACGGGATGACCTCGGTGACGATCGCGCGCCGATCCAGCGGGGGCGTGGACAGCGAGCTGATGTCCCGCAACCCCAGCAGAGCCATGTGCAGGGTGCGCGGGATGGGCGTGGCGCTGAGGGTGAGCACATCGCAGGTTGACCGGAGGCTCAGCAGCTTCTGCTTGTGCTCGACGCCGAAGCGCTGCTCCTCATCGACCACCACCAGGCCGAGGTCGCTGAACTTCACATCCTCGCTGAGCAGCCGGTGCGTGCCGATCACCACGTCAACGCGCCCGCGCTTGAGGTTCTCGACAATCTCCTCCTGCTCCTTCCTCGTGCGGAACCGGCTGATGGTCTCGATGAGGAAGGGGTAATCGGCGAACCTCTGGCGGAAGGTGCGCTCGTGCTGTTCGGCGAGCACCGTGGTGGGCACGAGCACCGCCACCTGCTTGCCATACTCGGCCGCCTTGAACGCCGCCCGGATCGCCACTTCCGTCTTGCCGAACCCGACATCGCCGCACACCAGCCGGTCCATCGGCCGATCATCGGTCATGTTGCGCTTCACCGCGGTGATGGCGGCCTGCTGATCCTCCGTCTCCTCGTAGGGGAACTCCGCCTCGAACTCGCGCTGCCAGCTCGTGTCGGCCGGAAAACGGATGCCCGGCAGGGACTCGCGCGCGGCCTGGAGGCGGAGCATCTCCGCGGCGAGGTCGCGCACCGCTTCGGAGACCTTCTCCTTCTGGCGCTTCCAGCGCTTGCCCCCCAGCGTGGACAGCTCCGGGGCGCCGGTAAAGGCCCCGATGTACTTCTGCACCACGTCGATCCGGGAGGCGGGAACGTTCAGCTTCGCCCCGCGCGCGAATTCGAGAGTCAGGAATTCCTCCGAGCCCCCGCCCACGTCCGCCAGGGCCCGCAGGCCCAGGAACCGGGCGATGCCGTGATCCCGATGGACGACATAGTCACCAACCTGGAGGTCAACGAAGGCATCCATGGCCCGCCCGGCGGCGAGCCGGCGAATGCGGCGCCGGGTCTGGTAGCGATGCAGCAGCTCGTGATTGGGCACGAGGGCGATCCGCAAGCCGTCCTCTTCGCCGCCCCAGACGAAACCGCGGTGCAGATAATGCCTCTGCACCTGAACCTCCGCCTCGGGCGCGAACTCGGCCAGCAACTCGCGCATGCGCGCCGCTTCGCCTTCGTTCTGGCACAGCACGAAGGTCTCCGCCTCGGCGGCGAGTTCGGCCAGCTCTCCCACGCCCTCGGCAACCGCCTCGTCGAATGTCGGCAGCATCGCCACGGGCAGCTCGATCAGATCGCCGGGCGCTGCGCCCGAGGTGAACTGATTGACATCCACCACTGTGCCGGCGCGTTCGCCGATCGCCTTGAACACCGTCGGCGGTCCCAGGATGCCGCTGGCGTCGGCCACGCGGTCAAAGTAGCTGCGCCCCTGCTCGGTGATCTCGACCACTTCGGCCAGGAGGGCAACCGTCTCCGGCGGCAAATAGTCGATGAAGCAGCTCGTCCCCTGTTCGCTTTGAAGCTGCTCGATGGTCGCGCCGACCAGTTCGATCGAATCGAGACGGCGGTCCGAGCCCATGGTGTCGAGGTCGACGGCAAACACGCCCTCGACCTCTTCGCCGAACAGATCGATCCGGCTCGGCTCGGCGCCGGCGGGGAAGATGTCCACGATGCCCCCGCGGATCGCGAATTCTCCGGCCGTCTCGATCGTGTGGACGCGGCGGTAGCCGCTCCGGTCCAGCCACGCGGCCAGTTCGCCCAGATCCAGCTTCTCGCCGGGCCGGATCACCCGCAGCATCTCGCCCAGCGCGTCGCCGTCCGGCACCGATTGCATCAACGCCTGGATCGGAGCGATGAGGATCGGCGGCACCTGCCCCTCGGCCAGCCGGCGCACGAGCGTCAGCCGCTCGGCGAGCAGTTCGAGGTTGATGGAGGTTTCCCCGGGCACGATCTCCATTGCTGGCAGTCTGGCCGCCTCAATCTCGAGCGCCTCCAGCTCATCGAGGGCCTCATCAGCCTCGTCGAGGTGGGCGACCAGAAGCAGCATCGGCCGCCGGAGGAGCCGCCACAGCGCGGCGGTGATGAGGACCGTGCTCGAACCGACCACGCCCCGGGCCGAGACGGCCCCGCCCCGCTCAATCAGGGCGGCAAGGTCTCCGACGGCGCGTGTCTTTGCGATGGATTGGACCCAATGCACCTGCCGTCATCTCCGACGTGGCCAAAGCGCGCACGCGCACCCCACCCGATCAGAAAACCGGGGGGTGAGCGCAGATCATTCAAGATGTCGGCTGATCCTAGGCCCCGACTTTGTCAACCGCGCCAGGAAACGACAACAGGACAGGGATCGAGTCAGGAATCGGACCGCCTCCGCTCTGCCGCTCGTCTACGGCTCCGCGGCCCCATCGGGCTCCACCCCCGCGACGACATAGGGCCCGATGCGCTCGACCACGACCGGACCGATTCCTCGAACTCTCGCCAGATCGGCGCGCCAGCGGAACGGCCCGTTGGCGGCGCGATCAAAGACGATCCGCTCGGCGAGGCGTGGACCGATCCCGGGCAGCATCGCCAGCTCCGCCGCGGTGGCGGTGTTCAGATCGAGGCGCATGTCCGGCCAGCGATCGGCGATGTTCAGCGCGGCCTGAGGCGGCGGCTCATCCCCCGGGACACGGGCGATCGGCCGGGCCAGCCGCGCCGCGCCCGTCCAGACGATGCCCGCGGCCAGCAGCAGGGCCACCAGCCCGGCCCCAGGCGTCTTGTCCGCCGGCTTGCTCACGGCTCGACTTCACTTCGGACCTTCAGCGGCCCGAGCGGCTTGCGCAGGCGTTTGCGCATCCCGATCAGCCTCGAGAAGGCCGGCTTCGGCTGCCCGCTCTCATCGATCAGACCGGCGGCGGGCAGCACGGCCTCCGGGTGATCGAAGAGATCGGTCCAGAAGATCGACTCGACGAAGGGCTTGGACATCGCCACGGGGAAGATCCTCGCAATCCAACGCGCCTGCAATTCAGGCGACCACGGCCCGTGCCACCACCCCCCATCGTCATCCACCGGCCGGCTGGGTACGCCCAGGGCCGACACCAGCACCGGAATCTCCAGGAGGAAGAATCGATCCAGCAGGCTGCTGATCTGGGTCAGGTCCCGGCTGGCCCGGCCGAAGCGGCGCTGGCCGAAGAGAAGCTGCACCCCCACCGCATCGAACTTGACCCCGCCCTGCACGAGTTGATCGACGAACGTCAGCGGCGGAATGGAGCGTCGCTTGCCCGCCCCGTGCTCTCCGAAGGGCTGGCGCAGCTCGATCATCGTGCGCGCGCCCTTGCGGCTCTGGCGCACGAGCAGGCTCGCCGTCCGCGCCAGGTCCAGGATCTGCGCTGAGGTGAACTCGAAGTTCTCGTTCAAGTTCAGCCCGGAGGCGATGTTCCACATCCCCACCAGTGATCGGTAACGCTGGACGACGCGCTCCATGTACTCGTAGACCAGGTCCCGGCACGTGTCGTAGTCATGCTGCCAGACATAGATCCACTCCGGCAGCGCCTGTTTGGAGAAATCCAGCAGCGGCCCGGCGACGATGGGCTTGCCCTCGGCGCTGGCCCATTCCATCCAGCGGTCAACCGGCTCCCAGTTGTAGACGCCCTCCTCGACCTCCAGGTCCTTCCAGCGCAGGGGCAGGACGATCAGGTCGAAGTTCGCCGCGACCAGCTCCCGCAACTGCTTGCCGTCACCGCCCGGCCAGATCCGCACCCCGAGCGTCGCCGACGAGGCCGGCCGGTTGGCGTAGCGGCGATGCAGCAGGATCTCGGCGTGGGCCATCGCCAGCCGCTCGGTGGCTTCAATGGCCTGATTGAGCGCCTCTCGGGCGGCCCGATCGGCCTTGCGCGGTTCCTCGGCCGTCAGCGCGTCGGTCAGCCCGCGGCGGGCCCGCTCCCAATGCCGCATCGCCGGATGATCGGCGCTCAGATCGAACATCTGCCACTCTTCACTCTTGGCGATGAACATCTTGATGCGATGGCGGGCCAGTTCCACGGAGAGGATGTAGGGCTTCTTCCTCCCCGGCAGCAGGCAGGTCTGGAGCATGAGTTTGCCCATGCGGCCCGCGTCGTATTGCAGGCACAGGGCCACCGCCTGATTGTCCCGGCTCTTGCACATGATCCGGCCGTCCTTGAATGCGAGCTTGCCCCGCACCGCCAGGTCGTCCGGGCCGAGCAGGTGGGCATTGATCAGGGGCCAGGCGCCGGCCGGGCCGTCCTCGTCATAAACGGCGAATCGAAGCATGTGCAATCGGTACAGACCGCCCGGCCGCGCGCCGCCGCCGGACGGGTTGGAGAAAGGCGACAGTGGTTTCTACCGCTTCATTGTGGTGCATTTTCAGCCGTTGGCAACTCCGCCCACGGTCCGGAGGGCCGAATCCACAGACCGCCGCGGCGTGCTACAGTGTCCTCATGTCGACCCGCAAGCCGCAGCAGGCCACGGCCATGAGTGAAGCCCCCGCCGTCTACCGGACCGATCTGCCCCTGCCCGGCCGCCGCCAGGGCAAGGTGCGCGACATCTACTCGCTTCCGGCCCGACCCGGCGCCGGACCGCGCCTACTTATCGTCGCCACCGACCGCCTCAGCGCTTTCGATGTCGTCCTGCCCACCCCGCTTCCCGGCAAGGGCAGGTTGCTCACCGCCATCAGCGCCCGGTGGTTCGATTTCATCCGGCAGAGGAACATCATCGCCGACCATCTGATCTCCATCGATCCATCGGATGTGCCGGACCTGGCCGAAGAGGATCGCGCCGCCCTCCAGGGCCGGATCATGATCGGCCGGGCGGCCGAGGTCATCCCCATCGAGTTCGTGGTTCGCGGCTACTTGGCCGGCAGCGGCTGGGTGGAGTACCGGCAATCGCAATCGGTCTGCGGGATTCCGCTCCCGGCGGGACTGCGGCAGTGCGATCGGCTGCCGCAACCGATCTTCACCCCGGCCACGAAGGCCGTCGAGGGCCACGATGAGAACATCGACTTCGAGGCCGCCTGCGCCGTTGCCGGCCGTGACGTGATGGAGAAGTTGCGCGACATCGCGATCCACATCTACATCGAGGCCGCCGGTCATGCCGAGGAACGCGGCATCATCCTCGCCGACACGAAGTTCGAGTTCGGCTACGCGCTCGATGAAGCCGGCCGCCCGAGCGACGAGGTGATCCTGATTGACGAGGTGCTCACGCCGGACAGCTCGCGCTTCTGGCCCGCCGATGAATACGAGCCCGGCCGCGACCAGAACAGCTTCGACAAGCAGTACGTGCGCAATCACCTGCTTGAGCTTGTCGAGGCGGGCAAATGGGACAAGACGCCTCCGGGACCGGAACTGCCCGAGGAGATCGTCAGGAACACACTGAGACGCTATGCCGAGGCGCACGAACGGCTCTTTGGCGCCGATCGCTGAGCCGTCTGCCTCCGGCGGGATGATGTGAACCGGCAGAATGGGGGTCAGGTCATGACAATCACAGCACCGTGGCGATTGGCCGCATTGGCACTGCTCGGCCTGAACGCGGCCGCGGTGAAGGTGGCGCACGCCCAAGATCCACGCATCCAGTGGTTGGAGGAACACGCCGTCCCCATCCGCACGATCGACCCGTGCGACGGAGACTTCAGCGATCTGACGCCGCTGAAGGAGGTCCTCGCCGATGCGCGGATCGTGCAACTCGGCGAGCAATCGCACGGCGACGGGGCGACCTTCCACGCCAAGACGCGACTCGTCAAGTTCCTTCACCAGGAGATGGGCTTCGACGTCCTCGCTTTCGAGAGCGGGCTCTATGACTGCCACCGAGCATGGCAACGCATCGGCGCAGGCGTCGATGCGGACAGCGCCTGCGCGATGGCGATCTTTCCTATCTGGACCACCAGCAAGCAGGTGAGGCCGCTACTGGATTATCTCGGCGCGGCAGCGCGCACGGACCGGCCGCTGGAGCTGTGCGGCTTCGATTGCCAGTTCAGCGGTTCCAACTCTCGCGAGCATTTCGTCGCGGAGCTGAATCAGTTCCTGGATGGGCGAACGCATGAGATCGATCCGGCTGAGCGACAAGCGTTGTCATCTTTTGTTACATCGCTGGTGGATGACGCGGCCGCGCCAGATGAGGGCCGGAGGAAGGAATGGGAGCGCGCGGTGAAGAGCGTCTCCGCAGCGCTCATTCCAGACGGTGCCGATCCGGCGAAGATCGATCCCGATGCCGACTTCTGGCGGCAGGTCCTCAAAAGCACCTGGGCCTTTGGCCGTCTCACGTGGACCTCACAAGGAGGCCGACAGGATCGAACGATGGCCGAGCGGTTCAACCCGCGCGACGCCCAGATGGCTCGCAATCTCCTTTGGCTGGCCGCTCAGCGGTACCCCGACCGCAAGATCATCGTCTGGGCGGCGACGATGCACCTGGCTCGAAACCCGCACCTGATCGAGACCGGCGATCCGGATCTCGATTACACGGGCGCGGAGCCGATGGGCCATCTTGTCTCCCAGGCGCTGGGCAAGAAGGTCTACACGATCGGCTTCACGGCCTGCGACGGCGCGGCCGGCGTCGCCTGGGCCGAGCCCTGGACACTTCCGCCCGCGGCGGAGGGGACGTTCGAGCATCTCTGCGCGCAGGCCGATCTGAAGAACGCCTTCATCGATCTCCGCCATCTCGGGAAAGACTGCTGGCTGCGCGAGCCCCTGACGGCGCGGCCGCTGGGCTATCAGCCGATGACCGCGCGCTGGCCGCAGATCCTTGACGGGATGATCTTCACGCGCACGATGTATCCCAGCACGCTCGGGCCGAAGATCTACAGCGAAGAGGAGAAGGCCCGTGCCGGCTCCTTCGTGGGCGGCCTGCGCAAGGAGTGGCAGCGCGCCCGCGCGCGGCTCCAGGCCGGCCAACCCTATGCCGACAAGGTCACGTTCATCGCTGACTACGAGCGCTGGGTCGATCTCGTCAGCCCGACGCCGGAGGCGATCGCCTCAACGGAGCAGCGCATCGAGCGATGGCTGGCGGAGGAGGACAACCCGCCCGATCTCGCCTGGCGATGCTTCTCGCTCCTGGCCCGCATGGCTCACGATCGGGGCGAGACCGATCGCGCCATGGAATGCATCGACCGCGCGCTGGCGCTCTATCCTTCGAAAGACTTCGCCATCCCCAGCAAGCACAGCTTCTTCCAGCATCTCGTCAACCAGAAGGCCATGATGCTATGGGATGCGGAAGGGCTTGAGGCAGCAATCGACTTCGCCAGACGCCTCCTGGCGACGGATGAACGGTTTCACTACTTCTTCGCCCATCCGTGGCGGGAGCGGCTGCACGCCGCGGGCAGAGCCGGCGATTTCAAGTCCGTTGTCGAGGCGATTCTGACCGCCTACGAGCAGCGCGCTGCGCGATTCCCGGAGCATGCCGATACCGCCACGCGGCACGCATACGAACTCGAACACTCTCACTGACCGGAGGCAGCCGAGGATCGCCGGAACATCGGCTCAGAGAACGGCATGTCCGGCGTCACGGCCCCTTCTCTTCAAGCTGCTGGGCCATCAGGTCGCAATAGCTGACGCTCACCGGTTCGCCCATGATCGGACGAAACGCCTCGCGCAGGTGGGCGATGGACTGGTGGCATTCCTTGACGTCGTGATCTTTGGAGACCATCGCCTCGAATTCGATGAACGTGCCCAGCTCATCGACCTCATCCAGGTGGATGCGCACGTTCTCGATCATCCACAGCTCGCGCGTCTTGCGCACGACAAGCCACGGCTTGAGGCTGTAGGCCCCCCAGCGCCGGCGGGCCTGGGAGTCGCTGAGGATGGTGTAATTGCACATGCGCGGCCGCGCGCGGTTCGGGCGGTGATAGAAGATCCACTCCGTCGGTTCGCCGGGCGCTTCGCGCTTCTTGAGCCGGCCGTCGGGCAGCTTGTAATAGGTGTCGGTCTGGCGGAGCAGGCCGATGCGCTGCGCGTCGAGGGCCTTGCACTGCGCGCGGGCCGCCTCGAGGTTCCGCAGTTCGGCCTTGAACTCGATGTTCTGCATGAGAACCCTTCATCGCGCCGGGCGATCATTCGCCTCCGGAAGCTGAATCATCCGGCGGGTCGAGCACGAGGTTGCGCTGCCGCCGCACGTGTTCGATGTCCTCCAGGGGCAGCCCGGCCTTCAGACGCTCAAGCTGCCGCTCCACCGCCAGGCGATCGGGCATGACGATGTGGCTGCTGGAGGTGGCGGCCTTCTCGACCTTCGCCAGCCGCCACGGCTCGGCGGGATTGAACGACGCGCGGCCGGCATAGCAGAGCATCTCCTCGGTGGCCACGGGCCCGGCGACCTCCACCCAGGTCCGCTCCTCCCAGGGCCGGGGCTCCCCGGCCCCATCCCGGACCATCAGGATCCAGCGCATCTGGCCGGCTATGCGCCCGCCCACCGACAGCCGCCAGTACCACTCGCGTCCATCGAAGGAGATGGGGTCGAAGTCGACGACCTCCGCCCGGGGCCAGAGCGTTCCGCCCAGCGCCCAGGCCAGCAGGGCGGCCATGATGACGAAGACCGCCAGCTTGATGAGAAGACTTCGGAATCCGAGTGCGACCTGGCCCATCAGCCGAAGATTGTAGCCCGCCGGGAGGTAATGTTGGGGGGCCCGCTCCGTTGAGGAACGTCAGGGCTTGAGAAAGGCCGCAAGCGGCCGCGCACGCGGCTTGAGAGGAGCGTCCAGCGCCGGCAGCAGTGTGTCTTCTGATCTGAGCGGCGGCCGCGTGAAGCTGTCGGTGAACTTGTACCTTCCCCGCTCCGCCAAGTCCCGGAAGGTCCGTATGCCCAGCTCGACCATCCCCGGAACGTAGAACCGCCAGAGCCGGGCGGCGGCAAGCGCATCGTCCGCCGCCGTATGCGCCGTCGAATGGTCGATCCCGTGGGCGCAACACGCGCAATCCAGCCCGCAGCGGCGACCGAGCCCCAGAAGCGGTCGCATGTACATCAGGCACAGAAAGGGAGGCCGATCCGCCAGACCGGCCGCACGCATCTCCCAATCAAGGAAACGCATGTCGAAATAGGCGTTGTAGGCGGCGAGCACGCAGCCCTCCAGGGCGCGCACCAGTTCGCCGGACATCTCTCGGAATGTCGGCGCATCGATCACATCGCGATCGCGGATGCCGTGGATGTGCGTCGCCGCAACGGGGCGCTGCGGATTGACGAGCGTATCCAGGGCGAGTTGTGGCCCGCACCCGGGTTCGAGGCGGACCACCGCGACCTCGATCGCACGATCGCCGCCCGCATACAGGCCGGTCGTCTCGAAGTCGAGAACCGCCAGAGGCGTCTCCATCACCGGGCGATCGAGAATCCCCGGGGACGGCTCAGGCACGGTGCGCCCTCCCGGGCAGGTTCTTCAGCAGCGTGTTTTCATCCCACGTCTCGATGCCGAGCCGGCGTGCCTTGTCGAGCTTGGAGCCGGGGCTCTCGCCCGCGATGACGATGTCGGTGTTCTTCGAGACCGATCCGGTGACCTTCGCGCCCAGCGCTTCGAGCTGCTCGGCGAGCTCCTTGCGCCCGAAATTCTCCAGCGTGCCGGTGAGCACGATCGTTTTGCCCGCGAAAGGCGAGGCGGAGGCCTTGCGCGTGGACCTCGCATGCAACGGGCTGGCGAGCTCGACGCCCACATCCTTCAATCGCCTGAACGCATCGCGCCCCTGCTTCGAGCGGAGATGATCGTGGAGCAGCTTCGCAGTGACCTCGCCGAAATCGGGCAGCTCCAGGATCTCCTCTTCGCCGGCGGCGCAGAGGGCATCGGCATCCGGAAAATGGCGCGCCAGCGTTCGCGCTGCTGCGGCGCCGACCTGCCGGATGCCCAGGCCCGCCAGCACCCGGGCCAGGCCGCGGCCTTTGCTCTCCTCGATCGCCGCCAGCAGGTTGTCGGCCGACTTCTCGCCCATCCGCTCCAGCCCCAGCAGATCGTCACGCTGGAGCGTGAAGACATCGGCGAAATGCTCGACCAGACCCGCATCGACGAGCTGATCGACGAGCTTCTCGCCCATACCCTCGATGTCCATCTGTCCGCGGCCGACGAACCACTTCAGCTTCTCGCGGAACTGGGCCGGGCATTCGGGGTTCATGCAGAACAGCTTCGGTCCTTCCTGCTCGACCACGCCCTCGCACGCCGGACACACTTCCGGGGGTGCGATCGGCTTCGTGCCCTTCTTCCGCTTCTCCATGATCACGCGCACGACCTGGGGAATGATCTCGCCGGCCTTCTCGATCACGACGGTGTCGCCGATGCGGATGTCCTTGCGCCTGATCTCCTCGATGTTGTGGAGCGTGGCGTGCTGGACGGTGGTGCCGGCGATGAAGATGGGCTCCATCGTCGCTCGCGGGGTGAGCGTCCCGCCCTTCCCCACCTGCCAGTCCACCCGCAGCAGCTTCGTCACGCCCTGCTCGGCGGGGTACTTGAACGCGATGCACCACCGCGGCGCTTTGCTCGTCGCGCCGAGTTCCTCCTGCTGATCGAATCGATCGACGCGGATGACCATGCCGTCCACGCCGTAATCCAGCTCGCTGCGCCGGTCGGCGAACGACTCGATGGCGTCGATCACATCATCAATGGTCGAGCACAACCTCGCCAGCGGGCTGACCGGCACGCCAAAGGCGCGCAAACGCTCGATGAACGCCGAGTGGGTCTCGGCATCGGCCAGATCGCTCGTCTCGCCCCGCCCGTGCGCGACGAAGTTCAGCCGGCGCTGCGCGACCACCTGCGGATCGAGGCTCTTCATCGTCCCCGCGGTGGCGTTACGCGCGTTGGCGAAGAGCGCTTCGCCTGCCTTCTCGCGCTCGGCGTTGATGCGGGCAAACTCGGCGTTGGGAATGAACACCTCCCCGCGCACCTCCAGCACCCCCGCCACCCCCGTAATTGCACCCTTCCGCCCCTTTCCGGGGGCGGCGGGGGCGAGCTTGAGGGGGATGGCGCGGATGGCCCGCACCTGGGCGGTGACATCATCACCTTTCTCACCATCCCCGCGGGTCACGCCGCGCACGAGCCGGCCGTCCTCGTAGCGCAAACTGATGGCCACGCCGTCGATCTTCGGATCGCAAAAGTAGGCCAGGGCGCCATCATCACCGAACAGGCCGCCCCCGGCCTCGGCGACCGCTTCCAGGCCGAGCCCCTTGAGGACGCGCCCATGCCAGGCCCGCAGGTCATCGATGCTGTAGGTGTTGTCGATCGACTGCATCGGCACGGCGTGCCGGACGGTCTTAAAACCCTCGATCGGCTCGCCGCCGACGCGCTGGGAGGGGCTGGACGGGTCGGCAAGATCCGGATGCGCCTCCTCCAGCTCGATGAGCTCGCGCATGAGCGTATCGAAGTCCGAATCGGGCATGATCGGCTCGGCGTGGACGTAGTAGGCGCGGTTCGCCTCGTCCAGAAGCTCGCGGAGTTCGAGGATGCGTTTCCTGTCCGCCGTCCGGCTCATCGAGCGGCCCCTGCATCAGCGTCATTCATGGGCCCCGAGGACCGGTCATCTTACACGCGGCGGCACCGGTGGCGGGGCCGGCGGCCTGCCGCATCGCGACGATTCGTCCAGGTCGCGCCGCACGGGCTCAGGGGCGCGGCAGGCCGTCGCCGGGCGGCGAGACATCCGCCGGCCGATCGATGAACGACGACGGCCGGGAGGCGGGCCGGACCGATGTGACCGCCCAGGCCTGCGATTGGGCGTCCATCCCGGTGAGCCTGCCGCACCAGGTCACGAAGCGGCCGGCGTCAAGCCCGCCCAGCGCGCCGGCGATGTCGCGCTCGGCCTGAAGGACCACGGTCTGCCGGCCGTCCCAACCCCAGAGGATCTGCCGGGTCTGCCTGGCGTTCTGCTCCAGGCGCGTGGCCTCACCGCGCTTTCGCCTGGCCTCGACACGATACTGCACCGCCTGGCTGCGCAGCTCAGACCGTTGCCGGCGAAGGGCATCCTCCCAGCGCTGGCGGCGCTGCTCGTCTTCCTGCCACCAGGGCGGCGGAACGAGGCCGGCCCAGGGTTCCGCCAAGAGCCCCGTCGCCTCCTCCTCCGCACCGCGGGCCCGCTCATCCAGAGCGTCGGCCTCGTCCAGCAGGCGGGCGACCTCGTCGGTCACGTCCGACTCGATCACCTCGGTGTCCATCCCTTCCAGGCGCATGACACGCGACGGCGCCGCAGCCGGCTGCCGGGCGGAGGGCGCCTCCGGCGGAGCCGCAGCGTCATCAGCCCTCGCGGTGAGATCGTCAATCCTCGCCCGAAGCGCGGCGACCTCGCTGCGCAGCAGCGCCACCTCTTCGAGCAGTTGCCTCACCAGCGAGGGCGTCCCGTCGTTTTCCGGCGGTGGCTGCGCCCCGACAAAATCGTTCGAGACCAGCATCATGACGCAGAACAGGGCGGCAACGGTTCTCGTGATTGTGAGCCTGAACATCGCTGTTCTCCCGTGCTCGGCCTGGGCGGGATCGCCGGTCTACCCAACCGGCGCGACTCGACCGGCGCCTGATGGGACACGCGGCGCAGCGTTCCATTCCCGCGCAGAGCGCCGGGCGCGTCCCCGGCCGGGCGGGGAGAGCGGCATCGCGCGTAGATTCATGCTCAAGGAAGGAAGAACCGGCGGGCCACGAGGGCGAACGCCGCCGTTACCAGGGCCATCAGCAGCACGATTCCGGCGATCCGCAGGATCAGCCGGATACGGCGCCGCCGGCGCTGGCGGAGGCGGTAGAAGGCCGGCACGTCCAGGGACAGGGCATAGGACAAGAGGGCCTGCGCCGCCTGATCCGACTGCCCGCCCAGGGCCCGGCCCATCATCGCGTCGGCCTGCTCGAGATGGCGGGCCGTGGCCGTCACCGAGCAGTCCATCGCCCTGGCCGTCTCGCGCGGGAGCAGCTCGTAGACTCGGCTGAGGACCCACGCCTCGCGCTGCTGGGGAGGCATCGCCGCCAGCGAGGCGGCCACCGCGGTCGGAAGCGCATCATGGACAAGCCTGGCCGCGGCGATCTCCCGGCTGCGGAGCACCGTCAGCCGGTCCATATGGGCGTTGTCGAGTGCCCGCAGATCGGGCTGGGCGCCGACCACGGCCTCGATGACGCGGGTTGCCGCCACCGGGTTGCCCGTCAGCAGCGCCGCCAGCCGATACACTCGCCGTTCGCATGCTTCGCGGTCGCGCATGGCCGGTCAGTGTACCCGAGGACCGGCGGCCGGCGGCGAGACCGAACCGGGATCCTCTGTTGCAGCACAACGGCGCCGGCGACCGATACCATCCCTGTTCCATTGACGGCCGGCCGAGGCCAGGAGCCCTGCATGAACCGATTGACGCGCTGGAATCTCGCCGCTCTTCTGGTCTGGCTGGCGTTGGCCGCCTCCGCTGCGGCGGGGCTCCGCGAGGACATCGAACGGGCCGTCCGGACCACCGATCTGGGGGGCGCGACGGTCGCGGTGAGCGTGCGTGAGGCCGGACCGGGCATGCCGCTGGTGGACATCGCCGCCGGGCGGTTGATGATTCCCGCCAGCAACATGAAGCTGCTCACGACCGGGGCGGCCCTCCACACGCTCGGGCCGAGTTTCAGGTTCCAGACGCAACTGCTGCTGGACGGCGAGAAGCTGATCGTGGTCGGCGACGGCGATCCGGCCTTCGGCGACCCGAACCTGCTCGCCGAAATGCAGGTCGGCGAAGAGATCGGAATGGACCTGGAGAGCTTTCTCGACCTGTGGGTGGAGCCGCTCGTGCAGGCCGGCATCGACGATATCAGCGAAGTGGTGGTGGACGACCGCGTCTTCGACCGCCAGTTCGTGCACGAGACCTGGCCGCGCGATCAGCTCAATCGAAGGTACTGCGCCGAGGTGTCCGGCCTGGCGTTTCATCTGAACGTGCTGCATTTCTACCCTGAGCCGCGCTCCGGCCAGCGGCCGTCTGTGCGGAACTCCGAACCGAAGGTGGACTGGATCCCGATCCGGAACCAGGCGACCAGCCGAAACGGCGTGCACGACAACGACAACATCTGGATCGCCCGCCGCTTCGGCACGAACGAGCTGACGTTCTACGGCAACGTCCGCCACCCGTACCGTTCCAATCCAGTGTCGGTGACGGTGCACGACATGCCCGATTTCTTCGGCCGGCTCCTGGCCGATCGGCTGCGGGCGGCGGGAATCGAGGTGGACGCAACCCGGCTCATCGAGGCCGACGCACCCGACAGCACCGGACAGTCCGTCGCCCCGGTCATCTACACGCCCTTGAGCACGGTCATCACCCGCTGCAACCGCGACAGCCAGAACCTCTATGCCGAGTGCCTTCTTAAGAGGATGGGTTACGCCCTGACCGGCCAGCCGGGCTCGTGGCTGAACGGCGCGGCGATCGTGCGGCACGTGGCGCATGAGCGGCTCGATGACCCGGCGCTGTCGGCGAGCCTGATCGTGGCGGACGGCTCCGGCATGAGCCGCGCCAACCGTGTGGCCCCGACACTGCTCACCGCGTGGCTCAACTCCTTCCACAACGACGAGCGGCTGGGCGCGATCTTCCTCGACAGCCTCTCCGTGGGCGGGGAAACAGGCACCCTCAGCCGTCATCGACCCGGCTTGCACACCGATCGCCTGCAGGGGGCGATCGTCCAGGCCAAGAGCGGCTACATCAACGGCGTCAGTTGCCTCAGCGGGTATATCACCATGCCCCCCGGCCGGCGCCGATGCTTCAGCATCATGGTCAACGACCTCAAGGCCCCCGTGCGCCGCGCCAAGGACCTGCAGGACACGATCGTGCAGATGATCGCCGCGGACATGGTCGAGGCGCCCGTGCAGCTCGGCGGCGGATAGCCGGCGCCCGTCCCGGCCCTCGACGCTGCCTTTGGGCCGACATCACCGCGACATGCGTTCAAGCCACAACACGCGGTGCACGTGCCGGAACGTGACCGCGGTGGGCCCGTTTCATGACGCCTCACCCTGCGCCCCTGCGGCAAGGCAGGCGGCGCTCAACCTGATCGCTTCTTCAGCACGAAGAAGAGGACGATGAGAACGATCAGGATTATGAGGAGGATGATGTAGTAGTACAACGGCATAATGCGGCGAAGCATACCAAAGGACGCCTGCGCCCGACAAGCCACCGCGGTCTGGTTCGGATGTCGATCCCACCCGGCTGCGCACGCTCGCGGCGGCGCCGGCGCCCGGGCCCGCCGCTCAGGACCGAAGCGAGATGCCTCGATGATCCCGTCGGATGCGGCCGCGAATCTGCAGCAGCGTCAGATCCGCCATCAGTTCGCTCATCGGACGCTGCGTCCGGGCCGCCAGTTGATCCGGCAGCAGCGGTCCCTGCGCGTCGGTCAGCGCCCGAACGATGGCCTCCTGACCGGTCGTAAGCGTCGCATCAAACAGGGTAGATGATTCTGTTGCTCCCGCCAGACCGGCCGATTCCAACGCTCCGCGCAGCAAGTGCCCGGACGCATCCAACTGCGTGAGCACATCGGCGTGATCGGCCACCAGCCCCGCCGCTCCATCGCGGAGAAGTTTCAGACAGCCGGCGGAGGCCGGCGAATCCACCCGCCCCGGAAGCGCCATCACCTCGCGCCCCTGCTCTTCGGCGGCAAGGCGGGCGGTGATCAACGCGCCGCTGCGAACGCCGGCCTCAATCACCAGCACCCCCAGACTCAGCCCGGAGATGATCCGGTTCCGACGCGGGAAGTTCGTGCTCAGCGGGGCGACGGCCATGGGGTGCTCGCTCACCACCGCCCCGCCCGCATCCACGATCCGGCCGAAGAGATCGGCGTGCTCCGGCGGGTAACAGACGCTCAGGCCGCAGCCGAGCACCGCGATCGTGCGCCCGTCCACGCGCAGGGCCCCGCGATGCGCTTCTGAGTCGATCCCGAGCGCCCCGCCCGACACGATCGTCAGACCCGACTGGGCGAGCAAGGCCGCGAACCGGCCGGCCTGCTCGCGCCCATAGCTCGTGCACCGGCGCGAACCGACGATCGCCAGCGCCAGTCGATCGGCCTCTTCGAATCGCCCTCGAATCCACAGCGCCTCCGGCGGATCGCCGATCGCGGCCAGCAGGGGCGGGTAGTCGTCATCACCACGCAGAATCAGCTTCACGTCCGCCGCGATCATCGCCGCCCGCTCCGCATCGGGCTCCGCCTCGTCGAGGGCGCGGCGAATCGTCTCGGCCGTCGCCAGACCGATCCCCTCAATCTCAGCCAGTTGGCGAGCCGAGGCGTCCACCACTTCCCGGTCTGACCCGAACCGGCTGCGGAGCTTGCGAAGCGTCGCCGGCCCGATCCCCGGTGCGATCAGGAGAACCAGCGTCGAATCGTCGATGTCCTGCGGCTCATGTGCCATCCGGCAAACGCCCCGACAAGAACGCCCCGGAGGTTCGCCGGCCCCGCCGCCGGACCCCCGAAGCCGCCTGGATCATACCCTGGCCGGTCTTTCCCCGCGACCCGGCCACCCCCTCCGCCGTCGCCGGGCAGCGTCCTGGCGGACTCACCGGCGCCCGCGAGAGCCTCGTTTGCCTCTTCGGCGGCCCCTCTTCGATTGCGGGCCGCCGTCCGGAGGACCGTCCCCTTCATCCGTTGCCTCGTCGCCCTCGCCCTCGGCTTCCGGCTCGTCGACGTAGATGTACTCGTACTCGTACTCGTACTCGTCGTCCTCGTCCCCCGCAAGGGCAGGATCAGCCGCCTCATCCGCGTCCTCATAGATGTATTCGACGTCGTCGTCCGCGGCCGGCTCGCCATCCACCTCAACTTCTTCGTAGATGTACTCGTACTCGTCTTCCTCCTCATCGTCGCCGGACGATGCCCCTGCTGCGCTCTTGTCGGCCTCCCTCGCCTCCGCTACTCCCTCTTCGGTCGGATGCCGGGGCCCGTCCGCCGTCGGAGCGGCCTCGTGGGCGGATCGATCCCCCCCGCCCGTGCCGCTCGATTGATCCACCTCATCCTCATCGAGAACATCCACCTCATCCTCGATGTCGTTGGTCACCAGCAGAGCGCCGACATGGTCGGCGGGGTCGGCGGGACACGGCACCGGCCCGGCTTCATCGCCTGCCGCGTTGGAAGCCCCATCGAAGGAGAAAACGCTCTGGACTGCCGCTTCGGCCGTCTCATCCACAGGCTCGGCGGAGATCACCTTCGCTGGCTGGGGCTCAGGCATCGAATCGGCCAACGCGGTCGCGCTGCGTGGCGCCGGCCTTTCCACGACACGCTCAGCCACCTCGGCCCGTCCGTCCGCCTCCCGCCACGCACCATCCGGCTCCTCCGCCTCGAGCACCCCGGCGGGCCTGCTTCGCGAGGCCGACGGCCCGATCAGAAGCCCGATGAACACGGAGAGGATGGACCCGCCGAGCACCCACAGGCGCTGCGGCCCCTCCGTCAACATCGCCAGGACCGAGCGCGCCGGCCGAGGCGAGGCCGCCGTCTCGTCTCGGACCGTTCGCTCGATCCAATCCTCCACGGATACCGAGGCGGACCGCACCAGCAACACCGGCCGCTCTCCCTCCGGCACGAGGTTCAGTTGGGCCGCCGCCAGGCGCCTCACCAGCGCCGGCTCGCCTCGCCGCAGCTCGTCGAGGAAGCTCGCGTGGGCGCTGAGCCTGGCCGCAAGCAGCGACTCCTCTTCTTTCAGTTGCCCCACCTGCTGCCGCATCGCCTGCAGGCTGTGCTCGGCCGGAATGATGATCACCGCAGCGCACATCGCCAGCCCCGCCATGACGAACAGCCATCCGGGATCCAGCAGCGCCGGGATCCGTCCAAGTCGTTTCACCGCAGAGCCATATCGGCGATCTTCGACCGCAGCGTTGAATGGCCGCCGCCCTCGGCCGGCCTGGCCGCGGCGGAGAAGGGCCGCAACAGCCGTCTTCGCCGGCCTGCCGCCGCCCGCTCCACCCCGCCGCCTCATCTTGACGGCGCGAAGCGTGGGCCTATACTGCCGTGAATAACGACTGCGGGGTAGAGCAGTCTGGTAGCTCGTCGGGCTCATAACCCGGAGGTCGCAGGTTCGAATCCTGCCCCCGCTATTCTAACCCAAGCGAAGCCAGTGACTTACGCGGCTTCGCTTGTTCCCTTTTTGTTGACCGAGATTCGCGTCATGTTGGGGCCTCGCCGAACCATCGACCCTCGATAACAGCGCAGAAACGCAGTTCACAACCTCCGGTGTCGGAACCCGGAGTTTACCACCCTCGAGATGGACCGGATTTCCGGGGTCAGGGAAGTGAAGGACGTCGATCGTGTCATACATCTTCGATGTTGCGATCAGCGCACTCAGAATCGCGAACGGCAGCGCAAAGAGCGCGATCCCGGTGCGCACCGTTGCCAGTGAGGTTCGCTTCTCTGCGAGCAAGAACTGCGCCTCGGCGATCATGAGAGCGTCGCTTGACGTGCTGGGCGCCATGTCGGGTCCTGGTGATGAGGGCATCATGGCACTCTCCATGGTATCCACCCGTGTCGGGCTCTCTTCTCTGCGGACATCAGCGTTGACCGGGTCGAGAGCTGTGCTCGATGTGAAGAACCTCGTCGCGCTGTCCCCATCGGATTAGCTCTTGAACCGACTGTGCTCTCAGGCCGCCGCGCCGAACAGCGCACCAATGCCCGCGGTGAGACCCATCGCGAGGGCACCCCAGAACGTGACGCGGGCTGCGCCGCGCACGACGGATGCTCCGCCCGCATGAGCGCTCAGGCCTCCGAGAAGCGCCAGAAAGACGAGCGACGTTCCGGCGACCACAATGATGATGGCCTTCTCGGGGACGACCACCGCCGTCACCACGGGCATCCCGGCGCCGACCGCGAACGTCCCCGCCGAGGCGAACGCCGCCTGTACTGGCCGTGCCGTGTGAACTTCCGAGATCCCAAGTTCATCGCGAGCGTGTGAGCCCAGGGCGTCGTGCGCCGTCAGCTGTTCAGCGACCTTCCGGGCGAGCGCGGGATCGAGTCCACGGTCGACGTAGATCCCCGCCAACTCGTGCAACTTAGCATCGCCGTCGGACGCAAGCTCCTCGCGCTCGCGAGCGAGGTCAGCTCTCTCAGTGTCCGCCTGCGAGCTCACCGATACGTACTCGCCGGCGGCCATAGACATGGCACCGGCCACCAGGCCCGCCACTCCGGCGACTACGACGGTGCCTCGCGATGCCTCTGCCGCCGCGACGCCGATGATGAGACTCGCCGTTGAGACGATGCCGTCGTTGGCACCGAGCACCGCGGCACGGAGCCAGCCGATTCTCTGAGTCCGGTGTCGCTCGGCATGTCTCATTTCGTTCGCCCTTTGAAACACGGCCGGATGCGCCCAAGCGACGCACGGAAGGGTCAGCACGATCAGCCTGAAGCCTGCGGCACGCCCCGAGGTTCTGTCATGACGACTGGTGCATCCGCCTGCCTCAGGCGAGGACGCGTGGCAGAGCGCTGAAGCACGGAGAGTTGATGGCGCAGCACGACATTCTCGAGGAGCAGAACAGAGTGGGAGAGGAAGAGCGAACGGAGCAGGGCAGGAGCGAGTCGGAGCAGCAGCAGCATCCAGGGCCTCCTTGCGGTCAGGGAGGCCGTTTTGCCCGCGATCTGACGCCACCGCGGTTCAGCGTTAAGTTGTCCTGATGCAACGAGTTCGGTATTCTCGGGACCGACAGGTGCCGGAGCTGCACCGAGTACAGGGACGGCCATGGTGACGACAATCAGCTTTCTTCCCCAGATTCGACTCGTCGACATCGTCGATATCGTCGTCGTCTCGGCGCTGCTGTACGTGCTTCTGGTCGCACTGCGCAGGACCCGCACCACTTTTCTGATCGCCGGACTGCTCTTCCTGGCCGCCTCGTATGTTGCGGCGCTGGCGCTTGGGCTTCGGCTCACCGGCTTTCTGTTCAATCTGCTCTTCGCGGTGATCGCCCTCGGATTGATCGTGATCTTCCACGACGAGCTGCGCGTCTCCGTCGAGCGTCTGTTCTCATGGAACCTGACGCGCCAGCCCCGGTCGCGCGACCACGCCCCGATCGTGCTGCCTGCGGTGCAGATTCTCGTCACCGTCCTGACCGATCTCGCCAAGGATCGGGTCGGAGCACTTGTCGTGATCCGCGGCAAAGACGACCCGGCTCGCCACGTTCACAGCGGCGTTGCCCTCGACGGCGCGCTAAGCGAGGCGCTACTCAAGAGCATCTTCGATACGCACTCGATCGGACACGACGGTGCGATGATCATTGCGGGAGATCGCGTGATCCTCTTCGGCGCTCACCTGCCGCTGTCCACGGACACCCGGCAACTCCAGAATCGCGGGACCCGGCACGCCGCGGCGCTCGGCCTGTCGGCCAGGACGGACAGCCTCTGCCTGGTCGTTTCGGAGGAGCGCGGCGTCATATCGGTTGCGCGTCACGGGAAGCTGGAAGAAGTGCGGGATGCCGGCGACCTGAGCCGCACGCTCACCGGCTTCTACGCCGAGGTCAGTCCCCCCCGGAAGGTCTCCTTCGGCCGGGATCTCCTGACCAGACATATCGGCCTGAAGCTTGCGGCATTCGCCATCGCCTCGCTGCTGTGGTTTCTTGTCGTGCACGAGGGCGCGGCCGAGTACCGCAGCTTCGCCGTTCCCGTCGAATTCGCCGGCCTGCGAACCAACCTGACGGTGTCCTCCATTCGGCCGAATCGCGTCACGGTGATCGTTTCCGGTCCGCGCCGGTCCTTCTACTTCGTCGATCAAAGCGGATTCCAGGTTCATGCAAAACTCTTTGACCTCGGTGCCGGAACGCACGAGCTCTTCCTGACGGCGACGGATCTGTCGCTTCCGAGCGGGATCGCCTTCGTCAACGTCGTGCCCCGCAACGTCCTGTTCACGATCGAGGAGGAATCGAGGTAGTCCGATGCCCAAGGCCATGCCGCTGCTGCAACTTGTGCAGACGTTCGTCGAGAAGGATCCCATCGCGGTCGCGCGCCGGCTTGAATCGATGGAGTTGCGGGACGCCTCCTCCGTGGTCCGAGCCCTGCCACTTCGTTCGGTCGCCCAGATTCTTCCTCATCTGCAGGTTTCGTTCGCCGCGGGAGTCCTTGCGGGCCTGGATCCCGCGGGCTTTGAGGGAATCACTCGAAAGCTGGAGCCGGAGCGCACCGCCGCCATCTTCGTCCAACTGCCCGAGGACGCACGCGAGCGTTTTGCGCCGCATGTTCCACAGGCCGTGCAGCGCCATGTTCGGAGCTTCGCCGCATACCCCGAGGACAGCGTGGGACAGGTCATGACCTCCCAATACCTGTTGTTCGGCGAGCACATCACGGCCCGAGAAGTCATCAAGCGGCTCAGGGCGTCGATGAAGCGCGGGTCGCCCGCCTCGTACGCCTACGTCGTCGCCGGGGAGGACGTGCTCGCGGGGGTGATCAACATGCACGATCTTCTTCTGGCGGATCCCGATGTGCCGCTGAGTTCCATCATGCGACGGGACGTCTTCGCCTTGCGCCCCTTCATGACCCTGCAGGCGGCGGCGCACGAACTCGGAAAGCGGCGGTATTTCGCCGCCCCCGTCGTGGACGGTGAAGGTCGAATCCTGGGGGTCGTGAAAGCCGAGCGACTCCTGAGCAGCGGATCGCGCGAGATCGGACAGGACCTTCAGAAGATGTTTGGCGCCGGGGGCGATGAGAGCGCCTTCTCTCCGATTCGCTACTCGCTGCGCAAACGATCCCCATGGTTGGGTGTTAATCTTGCCACGGCCTTTCTGGCGGCGGCAGTCGTTGCACTGTTCGAGGACACAATCGCGCGGTTCACCGTGCTGGCCATCTTTCTCCCCGTCGTTGCCGGGCAGGGAGGCAACGCGGGGGCGCAGTCACTGGCGATCGTAATGCGAGGTCTGGTGATGCGTGAGATCCCGCGTTCGCGGTTCGTCCGTCTCGTTCTCAAGGAGGGGTGGCTCGGCATCATCAACGGCGCGGCCACAGGGGCCCTGACGGCGATCGTAGCCTGGATCTGGTTCGGCAATCCGGTTCTCGGACTTGTTGTTGCGTTGGGTATGCTCGTGAATCTCTTGTTTGCTGGACTCGCCGGCGCGACAATTCCCATCGGTCTCAAGTCGTTCGGATTGGATCCTGCGCAATCTTCGAGCATAATCCTGACCACGGTGACGGACGTCGTTGGGTTCTTTGCCTTCCTTGGATTCGCCGTGGTGTTCCAGCAGTACCTGGGATGATGAGTCCCCCGCTCGCTGAGGCATTGTCACGACTGCGGCGACGTGCAAAGGGAGTCAGCTCTATGGGTCGGACGCGAACGCGACGTTCAGATCGGCTGCTTGACGCGGTCAATGGCCGAAGTCAGATCTTGATCGTAACGCATGACAACCCTGATCCCGACGCGATTGCCGGAGGCTGGGTGTTGCGTCTGCTCTTTCGCAGACTTCTGGGCCGCTCGGCTCGTCTCGTGGCCGGCGGCGCGATCGTCCGCGCGGAGAACCGCCAGTTCGTCGAACGGTTGAAACCACCGATCGAACTCGTTCAGATGATCGATGTGGAGTCGGATGCGGCTGTAATCCTCGTCGACTGTGGTGTCGAAGCGGCGAATCATCTTCTGGCTGGAAGCCGTGTTCGGCCGCTGGCGATGATCGATCATCATCCATCGAGCACCGGAGGCGTACGGCTCCCGTTCCGGGATCTTCGAACCGGTGTTGCTGCCTGTGCGAGCATCACTGCCAGTTACCTGCGCGAACAGTCGTTGGAGCCTCGCAGGCGGCTCGCGACGGCACTTGTCTACGCGATCCGGACAGAGACACGCGGTGTTCGGAGTCAACATTCGCGATTGGACCGATCGGTCCTGATGTGGCTCAGCCCCAGAGCAGACCCGACCTGGTTGGCGCAGATCGAGAACGCTCCCCTGTCGAAAACATACTTTGGAGACTTGGCTCTGGCGCTGCAGAACACGTTCCTGTATCACGATGCGGCGCTTTGCTACCTGCCACGGGCCACGGGAGCTGAGATCGTCGGAGAGGTCGCGGACCTGCTAATCCGCAGCGAAGGCGTGCGTCGCGTTCTCTGTGGCGCGGTCGTGAAGCACGATCTTGTCATTTCAGTCCGGACCAGACCCGGCGGGCTGGATGCGGCGAACTTGGCGCGAAGCGTCCTGAGCGGAATCGGCGGCGGTGGCGGACATCTCCACCGAGCGGGTGGCTCAGCACGCGTGAAGACCATCACGGAACGGACCAAGGGCACGCTCCGAGATGAGCTGCGGCGTCGGTGGCTGACGGCGTGTAATCAGACCGGGCAACGAGGTCGCCGGCTGGTTCCGAGGCGCGAGATGATGCGGGCGCTTGCCTGAGCGTTGACATCGTGAGGCCATGGCTGATGAGCTACGTTGGTTTGGAAACTGGAGGCTCAGGCTCGCCGTCCGTCGCGGAGATCACCATACGAATGCGCACCGCACGCGAGTTCTTCGCTTCCAGAACCTCGGCGCTCACGCCGTCCATATCGACTCGATCACCCGTTTGCACGAGCCGTCCGAGCTTCTCCGTCACCAGGCCACTGATCGTGTCCACATCGCGAGAGGAGAGAGACGTTCCCAGCGATCGGTTGACGATCTCGAGCGGGGAGCTGCCCTGGACGATGAAATTGCCAGGTCCGTCCGGAACAACATCCGGCGGTTCCAAGTCGAACTCGTCCTCCACCGAGCCGACGATCCGCTCAAGCACGTTCTCAAGAGTGACGATGCCTGCGATCGATCCATACTCGTCAACCACGAGCGCGAGATGCTGCCGTGTTGTCTGGAAATGTCCGAGCAGTTTGCTGATCCGTATGGTCTCGGGAATGTACCGTGGCGGGCGCATGATTGTGCGGATATCACCAACTGCGTCGGCGTCGAGACGGAACAGGTCCTTCACGTGTACCACGCCGAGCACGTGGTCCATCGAACCATCGCATACAGGGAATCGCGTCCGCTGACTGAGTCGGGCTTGATCGAACAACTGCGAGAACGAGTCGTGGACGTCCAAAAACTCAACATCCACCCTCGGCACCATAATCTGCCGACAGATGGTATCGTCGAATTCGAACACGGCATTGATGAGCCGATGCTCCGATCGGGAAATCTCTCCGTGGGAGTGAGATGACGACAGCAAGACGCGGAGTTCGTCCTCCGTATGCGGTGAGTCGTGCTCGGACACCGGCTCGAGTCCGATTGTCCGTAACAACGCATCTGTCGAGGCACTGAGCGCGACCAAGAGCGGATGGGAAATGACGTAGAACCACTTCAGCGGTATGGCACACCACAGGATCATCCGTTCCGGCTCGCGAATGGCAAAGATCTTCGGCGCCTGTTCACCGATCACCAGATGTGCGGCCGTGATTAGCGTGAACGCGATGATAAAGGCAGTCGTGTGCATCAGCACGGGCGAGGTGATCCCGACATACTTGAAGATCGGTTCGAGGAAGTGGGCCACGGCAGGTTCGCCAACCCACCCAAGTCCCAGCGATGCCATCGTAATGCCCAGTTGACACGCCGAGAGGGATCTGTTCATCCGATCAGCAAGCCATAGGGCGGTCCCGGCCGCCGCGCGTCTCTCCCTGACGAACTCCGTCAGCCGGGTGCGACGCACCTTGACCAGCGCGAACTCTGAAGCGACGAAGAACCCGTTCAGGAGCACCAGCAGGATCGCGACTATCAACCACAGCAAGTTCCCAGTCCAGTCCATTCCCAACACCTTCCCAAACGCCGTTGATGACTCTCCCGCAGGCTCCGCGCTGTGGCGGTGCTCACGCGGGTGACGGAAGCGGATTATCCCCGTTCTCGCTCCGGGTTGCCAGCGTCATCGCAAGGATGCGACCCGGAGCGTCCGTTTTTCGAAACTGGCCTATCCGGCTGACAAATCACCAGCCGAGGAGACCGAGGGCGAGCCTCTCACACGATCGCGTGCCGCGTGCGCCGGCTCCTTTCGCCCAGGAAGGCACACCCACAGCCAAACGACTGATGGCTGATGACCTGTGAGCGACGGTCGAACCGCTGATTCCGGCAGATCCCGCCGATTTCGAAATCCCGGCCGAAGCCCGCCGGACAGTCGCAACTGCTAGGAACGCAGGATTCTCCTCCTGCTCACTGGTGTTCGCGTGCTTACCGTGACGAGCGCGTCGATATCTGGACGACGAGTTGGCGAAGCCTCATGTATGGGAAGTACGTCAGATGTCGCAGCCCGGCGACATTGGAAATGTTGCGCACCGCCTTGCGAACCTCTGCATAGAACTCGGTGATGACAACCGCTTCCTCGACTTCGCCCTCCTCGCGCACACCGAGCAGTCGATGCCATGCATAGAGACCGAGGAGGAACGAGATGCCGAACACAAAGTCAAGTCCCTTGAGATCCAGCGCGTGCAGTCTGAACGTCTCTTCAATACCAGACTGTGAGAACCAGTTCAGCGTGAGGTTCAGCTGACGATCGGCGAAGAAGTCGGCGAAGATGCCGCCAAGGATCGGTGCGACAGTCGCCGCGAGTCCGCTCACGAGAGCGTTCGTGGCGAGGAATGCAGTCGCCTTTCCGCGGGGCGCGAGTTTCAGCGCGATGTTCCCGGTCGCCAAGGTCACACCGGCGGTGGATATGCCGGAAAGCACATGAATCGCCACCAGAAGGGGGATCGTCAAGACCCAACGGTCCGGAAGCGTCGTGAAGGGCCAGATCGCGATAACAAGGATGAACAGCGGCCCCGACACGGACAGCACGGATTTGTTGGTGAATCGATCAGCCAGCGTTCCCCAGATGCGCAGGAACGCGACGTTGACAAACTGGCCTCCAACCGCCAGCACCATGATCCACGTCATGCTCATGTCGAGGCGCCGGAGCATGTAGACGACAAAAAACGGCCCCGCCATGTTCACGGCGAAGTTCCAGCTCCCGAGGAAGAGCACCAGACGTCGGAAGTTGTAGTCACGAAACGGTTCGGTCAGAAGTTGCCATAGCCCCTGCGGCTGAGCAGGCGCCATCCGAGGCTCCGGGATGCGACTGAGAGAATACACGCCGAGCAGACCGGCCGCTGCGCCAAAGACAAAGAGGATGCTGTAGGCGCCGATAGCCTTCTCGCCAATCTTCTCATAGTAGTCGACCCCGATTCCCGCCATGAGACTCAGTCCTGCTCCGAGCGCGATCGAGATCGCCAAACGTCTGGCGAAGTAGCGGCCCATGATGCCCTCCGGGATGAGATCACGCATCCACGAATTGAAGGCGCAGCCAGATACCGCACCCAGGCCGAAATACAGGAACAGTGCCGCCATGAACATCGGAACGCGCACGGACTCCGGGGCGAACCAGGGCAGGCCGGCGATGACCAGCCAGAACAGCCGACTGAGAAACGAGCTTGAAACGACCAGTACCTTCCGCAGTCTTGCCTTCTCCACGAGGTAGATCGCCGGGATCTGAAGAATCTGTGCGAGCGGACCGACTGCTGCGATGAGTCCAATCACCGTGTTCGACGCGCCCAGCAATAGCGCGAAGGCGACCAGGAAGGCGCCGCCCGTCAATGTTCCCATGACCTGTGAACACATCCCATCGTACAGCAACGACCTCAGTCCACGGTGTAGCTGCGACTCCGAAACGTCGGCCTGAGGACCTAGCCAGCTCATCGTGGGCAGCCACCCTTTCGTCTCAGATGTCGGACCGCGATTGTAGCCCGGCGTTCGCTGCTGTATGTCGAGATGTACGGCTATCACATCGCAACTGCTGACCGACTCTGTATTGAAATCAGCGGAGACCCCGAACGCGACGACCGCCGGGGCATCCACGGCGGCGACGCTGGCTGGTCCTCCGGTTGGGGCTTCGCCTCTCCCTCCGTCCCAGCCAGCGAATCGGCCCCCGTTTATTTCTCATGAGACCCGAGACAAAGATCGGGAGGGGGCCAAGTCGGTGCTCCTGGGTCCAGAATCGTGGATGAAGCCTGCTGTGATAGCCACAAGGCCGTTCTCGGCTCCGGCACACCAGAGGAACGAGCACTGCCGTTTGCCATGCGCCGCTGCCGTGTCGATAATGCCACTCCACCCGACCCGACAAGACTGATAGAGCGGACTTCCCGACTCGGTTCAGCCGGGATCGGGTCGCGAGGGACCGCCGATGAGTAATCCTAAGCGAAGTCGCTCCAAGAGGTTACCTGTCATCCCCCGGCCTACGCTTCCCGGCACGTCGCCGGGGGCCCTTGCCGTCGACCCGACCGCCCCCGAGCCGCGGATCGCGGTCATCGGATACGGCCCCGACGATTTCGCAGAGACCGAACTGGAGGCGCCCGCCGAGATTTCGGGCCATCGCACTAAGTGGCCGGTCCTCTGGATCAACGTGGAGGGCCTTGGCGAATGACAAGTTCCTACACGAGCCATCCTTGGGAAGATCTCAGACGACTCGCAGAGCTCGGGGATGCATCGCAGCTTCACCTGTATCTCGACAGCACATCGGACGGCGAAGCCGCTCGCGCTTCCGCGACTTGAAAGTGGATGAAAGGCTGCCAAGGCATGCACACCACCGATCGCATCTGGACTCAGCAACTGGGGGACGGCCCTCTTGTTGCCGTGGCAGTGCACGATGGACATGTCGTGCGCGATGAGGTCGCTCGGCTGTTTGCCATTGATGACGCTGACCGGCTTCGTGAGGAGGATCCGTTCACCGGCGAGTGGACACGGGTCGCCGCCACGCGAATCGTTGGCCAGCACTCACGATTCGAGGTCGATCTCAACCGTCCCCGAGAGAAGGCGGTCTATCGAACGCCCGAGGATGCGTGGGGTCTGAACGTGTGGCGGGAGGAACTCCCGGAGAGAATCGTCACAGATTCCCTTGCCGCCTATGACGCGTTCTACGAAAACGCAAGGGAGGTCTTGTCGGCCATAGCAGAGGTCTACGGCTCGTTTGTCGTGCTTGACCTGCACAGCTACAACCACCGACGGGCAGGGCCCGGCGGACCGCCTGATGATGCAGCTGAGAATCCTCAGGTCAACGTTGGAACAGGCTCGATGGACCGTCCCCGCTGGGGGACGATCGTCGATCGATTCATGGATGACTTGGGCGCCTACCCATTCCCCGGCGGCAATCTGGACGTGCGTGAGAACGTCAGGTTCCAAGGCGGGCAGTTCGCCCGCTGGGTGCACGAGTCGTTTCCCAACAGCGGGTGTGCGCTTGCGATCGAGTTCAAGAAGTTCTTTATGGACGAGTGGACGGGCGTGCCCGACGTGGCCCTCATCGACACGATCCGACACGCGCTCGAGTCGACGGTTGCCGGTGTCCTAGAGGAACTCACGAGGATATGAACAAGGATGCTGGATCAACCTCGAGCGGTAAGTCCCGCAGCGGCAAGAAGCTTGCGACACGTCACCGGCTTTCGGAGAAGTTTATTCACGCCGTTTGCGACCGATTTGCAGAGAACAAGCGAGTTCGGAGGAGCTTCCCCGGGTGGGGCCGTGTCCACATCGACCGCCAACTGCCCTTTGTTTGTCTGTATCGCCGGCCGGTGGTCGGGTCGGACCTCGGCACTGACAAGCTGGTCACCGGCGAAGCTTCGTACGTCGCCGCGTCGGGCGTCAAGGCCTTTCAGGACGGCTTGGTCAAGTTGCTGCGCGGGATCGGCCAGACGGCTGCAGAGCAGTTCGGCGCGTTCCTCGTTCTTGAGATATGGGCCAGCCCGAGGACCGGCGATGACGACCCGGCTGCGGAGTCGGTCCAGACACCTAGGTTCATCATCCACGTTCCGCGCGATAGTACGCTCGGAAAGACCGTCGATACGCTCGACACCGCCCTGTCGCGCATTCGAATCGCGGATCATGCCTCGAGGACAGATGTCGTTCACACGAAGCGATGTGGCCCGCGCGAGCTCGTGTCGGTCTTGTCCTCGGTCGCCCAGGACCCGTGGTGCCACGCTCTCGGGCTCGAAGTGAGACCGATCTATCGGCACCCGGAAGGGCAAGAGCTCTACACCTTGTTGCTGCGAGAGTTCAGACGCCGCCTGTCGAGAGCGCTTCGACCGACGTTCTACGAATTCGTGCAGGCTCACTCGACGACGCGTCCCGCGCACTTCCACGTGCTCGGACGCCGAGCCGTGGTCAAAGCTGTATGGGAGGTGGATCGCCAGCTCGCGGAGGTCGCCGACAGTTTCGCTTTCCTGCTGCAGGTCACACCGGTCAACGCCGAGCAGGCGTGGCGCGAGTTCCAGCGCGGGCGATTCGAAGCCGCGCCAACATTCAGATATCGCCCCGTTCCGATCGATCCGGTCGTACTCAAGCGGCGCCTGTACCAGCCGCCGGTGGAGCGAGTTGAAGATCCCGCTCTCCTCATGCTATTCCGTCAGAAGCAGGACGAGCTCGACCGGCAGATCACAATGCTCCTCGATCTCAACACCAAGCGCTTCCTCCAAGGGAGCCTGCAGGTTTTCGGCGGCGTCAGCCCGGCGCTCATTCGGCTCGCGGAGCAGATCATGGAGCAGTGTCCTCCCCGGACCCGCGAGGATGCACGTGCCGGTTTCATAGATGCCCGCTCGTTCGCGGAGCGCGCCGAAGAGGAAATCGCTCATTACAGACACCAGTACGCGGATGTCAATGCTCGGGTCGAAATCCGAAACGACATCGGCCGTGCTCTGATGGTCTCCAATGGATCTCTGCTGATCGGCGAGGGCCTGCAAATCCCGGCCGCGCGCGCCGATGCGCTGCTTGCGCACGAGGTTGGCACGCACATTGTCACGTACTACAACGGCCTCGCACAGCCCTTCCAGCAGCTTCATGCTGGTCTCGCCGGCTATGACGCCCTCCAGGAGGGGCTAGCTGTGCTGGCCGAGCATCTTGTCGGTGGCCTGAGTCGCCCCCGCCTTCGTCTGCTTGCGGCGCGTGTCCTCGTCATCCGCGACATGATCGATGGGGCCACGTTTGTCGATGCTTTCCGCCGTCTCTATCACAACTATGGCTTTGAGCAAGCGACTGCCTTCACCATCGTGCGCCGCGCGTACAGAGGCGGAGGACTCACCAAGGACGCTGTGTACCTTCGAGGGCTGGTCGAGGTCCTCAAGTACCTGCGTCAAGGTGGCGAGATCGCCCCTCTTTTCCTGGGCAAGATAGCGACACGCCACATCCCCATAATCCGTGAACTGCAGTGGCGCGGCGTCCTCCGAGACGCTCCTCTCACCCCCAAGCACATCGCGCCGGCTGATGCGATCTCGAGGCTCCAACGTCTCCGAGAGCGGACATCGGTGTTGGACCTTATCGAACGGAGATCATCATGAGAATCGGTTTTATAGTGAACGACGTCAAGACCGAAGAGGCCGGGTTCACGACAGTTCGCCTGGCCCAGACCGCTGTGAACCGGGGGCATGAGGTCTATCTCATGGGCGTGGGCGACCTGGCGTACGACGCTGATGATCACATCCGCGCTCGCGCTCGAACGGTGCCAAAGTCCAAGTACTCGTCTCATGAGGGCTTCTTGACTGACATTCAGGGGAAGAAGGCCGTCGTTCGGCGAATCGACGTGGACGATCTTGATGCCATCATGTTGCGCAATGTGCCATCGGACGATGTGATCGCCCGGCCGTGGGCGGCAACGATCGCGATCGAGTTTGCCCGATTGGCGATGCGGCGAGGCGTCGTTGTTGTCAACGACCCGAACGGTCTCGCGAAGGCGGGCAGCAAGATGTATTTCCAGTTGTTCCCTGAGGAGGTTAGGCCAGAGACGCTCATCACCCGTGATCGGGCTGACATCAAGGCATTTGTGCGAGACCATCAGGGGACGGCTGTACTCAAGCCGCTTCAGGGTTCAGGCGGTTCGAACGTGTTTCTTGTGCGGCCGGACGATGCCGGCAACCTCAACCAGATGATTGACGCGGTCAGCCGTGACGGTTACGTAATCGCTCAGGAGTACCTGCCTGCCGCGGCGGAGGGTGACATGCGGTTGTTCGTGATGAATGGCCGGCCACTCCAGGTGAGGGGCAAGTACTGCGCATTCCGGCGCGTCCGGTCCGGAGGTGACATGCGCTCGAATATCCACGCCGGGGGGAAGCTCGCGGCTGCCGAAGTCGATGACAAGGCCCTACGGATTGCGGAGATCGTACGACCGAAGCTTGTCCAGGACGGTATGTTCCTGATCGGGCTCGACATCGTCGGCGACAAGCTCATGGAGATTAACGTGTTCAGCCCGGGCGGGCTGGGTAGTGCTCACAAGTTCACCAAGATCAACTTCGCGCGTTACGTGATTGATGCCATCGATCGGAAGGTTCAGTACATGGACTTCTACGGGCGCAGCTTCGATAATGTCGACATGTGTACGTTGTAGCGACTCGGCGACGACTGATGCGTATCCGAATCGGCGCGAGCCAGAAAGGCAGTCTGTGGAAGAGACTCGAGACCCAAACGGGACGATGCGCTCAGACGCAGAATTGGCGAGAATCATCGAACAGGTGGCCCGAGCCGTCAACGCGGATGCCGTCATCTGTGGTACGGAAACGGGTGAGTTGTTTCGTCGCCTGCACGAGTGCGGCGACGGACTACGCCTGATCGCTGCCACGCCCAACGGTGATACGCACCAGGACCTGGAACGCGAGCGGTTCGACGCCTTGCGCTTGTCTCTGCGCGTCGCGAACAAGTACCGGCAGGCTCAGCATTCCGTCTCGACGGCGTTGCAGGCGCGGAAAGTCGCGGTCGGTGACTTGGTCGTGTGCGCTATCGGACACGATCTGTGTCGGGGTGGCGGCGACCTGGTTCTGGTCACGGATGTCGAGGCCGACGCTGCAAGGGTCGCTCTGTCAGAGATGATCAAGCTGACGAACGGTATTCGACCCAGCGTGATGGAGGCCGGGCTGCGTGTTGCGAGCAAGATCGGTGAAGTCGCTCGGCGAGGCAAGCGCGTCGGCGCTCTCTTCACGATTGGGGATTCGGATAAGGTGATCGAAGGCTCTCGCCAGATGGTCCCAAACCCTCTGCTAGGACATGACGACGCGGACCGGATGCTGACGAACCCAAAGATCCAAGACATGCTTATCGAACTGGCTAAACTCGACGGAGCCTTCATTCTCCGTGGAGATGGATTCATCCGGACCTTGGCCGCGTATCTCGCGACTCCCGAGCTCGATGTGGATGTGCCTGCTGGTCTGGGCGCGCGTCACATCGCCGCCGCGGCTGCAACCGCTCGAAGCACTGCGACGGCGATAGTCGTCTCTGCGACGGACGGCTTCGTCCGAGTGTTCTCCGGCGGAAAACTGGTGCTGCAGATGGACCCGGACGTGCCGTTCAATCCTGGGTTGAAAGAACCCCCGGATGAGGGAATCCGAGGTTAGCCAACGCTGCAAGCTGCGACGGGCTCCGGCGAGTGTGAGTCGCGTGAACCGGCTGGGTTGTGAGAGTTGCGGTGTCCATCAGAGGTCCTCAGAGGGAGTCCGACTTCACTCATGGTGTCGCGGCCAGGGTCAGGCGTTCTCGTCGCTGCGAGTCGTGGCTGAATGCTGTTCTGCATCAATCATCCGCACACTGAGGGGCGAGAGGGTGTCCAGATGGACATCCCGCTGCGGGAAGGCAACGGTGATGTGCGCCTCCTTGAAGAGTTCGTTGATGCGCAGCCGCAGGTCGCTCTCGACCATCCGCCGGTCCATCATGCGCCGCATACGGATCCAGAAGATCAGTTCGAACACCAGGGCATTGTCACCGAAGTCCTCAAACAGGACGATCGGATAGGGCTTATCGAGCACCTTGCCGTGGTCGTCGGCCGCCTTCTTCATCAGCTTCACCACCTCGCGTGTTGGCGAGCCGTACGCGACACCGACGAAGACACTTGTCCGTACGCGATCTTCCGTGAGCGTCCAGTTGGTCACATTGGATTCGAGAAATGAGCTGTTCGGAACAATGATGTCGATATTCGTTGGCGTCAGTACGCGCGTCGATCTGGGGCCAACATGCTGGACGATCCCGTGCAGCTCTCCAATCTGAATAAGGTCCCCGACTCGAATCGGTCGCTCCGCGAGGATGATCAGTCCGCTGATGAAGTTGTTCATCAGATTCTGGCTGCCGAAACCGATCCCGATTGCCAGCGCTCCGCCCAGGACGGTGAAGACAGTGAGCGGGATGTTGATCAGGCAAAGCGCAAACAAACCAATCGTTATCAGCAAGGCGTAGAAGATTAGGGCCTGGATCGCAGCCACGGCTCCCTCATTGAGGCCAACACGAGGGAGCTTGCGTCGCGCCCAAGGGCGCAGCGAGCGTGAGGCCCGAAAAGTTTTGATGAATCCGCCGGATTGGCCCGCGGCGGGCAGGTCGGTGCGACCAGTTTTGCGCGCGCGCTTTTGACAAAGGGGTTTAGTACTACAACGCTAGGTCGGGGGCCATCGGCAGGTGCGGACGTCCTTGAGTTTGACGCCGATTTTGTGCAGACGTCGCAGTGTTCGCTTGCGGTGGGACCGGCGCGCTTTGGCGTTCCGGTGCTGGGTCCTAACCAACTGCCGGCTGATGGACAGAGCGATCGCTCGAGTGCAACGCCCATGCCGGTGCCAGATGGGCACCAGTTGAGCGGTGGCGGTCCGAACCTGACCGATCGTGAGTTCGGTCTTTTTCCCCCCGATTGGCCAGCCAGAACTCGGCGAGGAAGAGATGGCTGACACAGCTCACGATGAGGTGACGCTTGATCGAGATGTACCGACGCACTTCGAAGTGGTCCATGCCGAGCTCACCTTT
>Ga0272441_10001462_pt1 | contig 50377 bp, 48 predicted proteins | sample SSMProp6N_FD_193582 | JGI IMG/M metagenome (GOLD analysis project Ga0272441, IMG submission 193582) | Marine sediment archaeal communities from Little Sippewissett salt marsh, Falmouth, MA, United States - SSM-Prop-6N | ecosystem: Environmental > Aquatic > Marine > Wetlands > Sediment ... | reverse complement strand
GGACGTCTATAAAAGTAAAGGCATTCGCTATTCCGACGAGCGTGTCAGTATCAAGGCCGGTAAAGCAGCCGGCTAAACGATAAGAGGTTTATGATGGGCAGGATAACTAAAGATATCAAACGCAGAAGAAGGATTATTCGGGTCCGCAAGAAAGTTGCCGGTAGCGCCGAAAAACCACGAATCTGCGTATTTCGCAGTCTGCGACATATTTATGCACAGGCAATCGACGATAATTCGGGCGTTACGATAGCGTCTGCTTCCTCACTTACCCCCAAACTTCGCGACGAAGTCAAAGGGAAGAAGAAGACCGAGGCCGCAGAACTCGTCGGAATGAAACTCGCCGCAAGACTTAAGGATAAGGGCGTCGAAACTGTCGTTTTCGACCGCCACGGATATATTTATCACGGTAGGATAAAGGCATTAGCCGAAGGCGCTCGTAAGGGCGGCCTTCAGTTTTAGGAGCAAATATGGCCGAAGAAAGAAGAAGAGGACGCCGAGGTAGAGACGAGAACGTTGTTGAGGATACATTTGAAGATCGCGTAATATCCATCAACCGTGTCTCTAAAGTGGTTAAGGGCGGCAAAAACCTCAGTTTTAACGCTCTCGTTGCAGTGGGCGATAAATTGGGTAGCATAGGGATAGGCATCGGTAAGGCAAACGAGGTTGCAAGCGCTATCCACAAAGCCAATGACGTGGCTCGTCGTAATATGGTGCAGATACCGCTTATCGGCGGACGGACAATTCCTCACGAGATAATCGGTGTTTTCGGTGCCGCAAGAGTGCTTCTCAAACCGGCCGCTCCCGGAACGGGTGTTATTGCCGGCGGCGCGGTTCGCCAAATCCTCGAAGTTCTCGGCGTGCAGGATGTTTTAACTAAATCTTTGGGATCCAAAAATCCTATCAATGTGGCACGAGCTACAATGCAAGGTTTGTTGGAGCAAGAAAATCTGAAAATGGTCGCGACCCGTCGCGGAATATCTCCCGACAGGTTGAGACGATAGAAGATAGTGGAGTATTATTATGGAACGAGTTAAAATAACACTAGTGAAAAGCCCGATTGGCTATAAAAAAGACCAGAAAGCTACTGTTCGGGGACTCGGCCTTCGCAAGCTTAACCATTCTGTGGAACACGACGCCACTCCGAGTATCATGGGTATGGCGTTCAAGGTCAAACATCTGGTCAAGGTCGAGCATATCGAACAAAAATCCGGAGGGAAAAAATGAAACTCGGCGAACTTAAACCTCCCGATGGGGCAAAAAAGAAGCGCAAACGAGTCGGCCGCGGCGAATCTTCCGGAGTAGGGAAGACCTCCGGTAAAGGCCACAAAGGTCAGATGTCACGTAGCGGCGTAACGAAAAGGTCCTGGATGGAAGGCGGCCAAATGCCTATTGCAAGGCGGCTTCCAAAGAAGGGCTTCAATCCACCGCATAGAACAATTTATCAGATAATTCATGTCCGCGACCTTAACCGTTTCGAAGAGGGGCAAGAGGTTAACTCCATAATGCTCCGTGATAAGGGACTTATTTCACGGAATATGCCCATCAAACTCCTCGCCGATGGCGAACTTCGGATTCCGGTTACAATTAAAGTCAATGCCGCAAGCGAAACAGCAATTCAAAAGGTTGAGAAACTGGGCGGCAAGGTCGAGATCATATAAGGCGGGTGCCTAATTGAGAAGGATTTTAGAAGCAATAACAAATGTCTTTAAGATTCCCGATTTAAGGAAGAAAGTAATCTTCACTATCGGAATGGTCGTGTTGTATCGTCTTGGCGGGCATGTCCCCCTTCCCGGTATCAATATGGCCGCACTTCAACAGGCGTTTGGTCAGGGCGAAATGGGCGGTCTTTTCGGATTATACGATATGTTCGTAGGCGGCGCTTTCCGAAGAGCCACCATTTTCGCTACAGGTATTATGCCTTATATCACCGCGTCGATTATTATCCAGCTTCTGGGCGCGGTAATTCCGTTTTTCCAAAGGCTCCAGCGCGAGGGCGAAGAGGGACGGCGGAAGATCACGCAATACACCCGTTACGGCGCTCTGTTTATTGCCGCAGCCCAATCGCTCGGAATGGTCGCCTATCTCCAGAATTTGAATGCATCCAGTCAGGCACCGGTTATTATTACGGCCTTAACAGGCTGGAAATTCACTCTCATGGCAATAATTAGTTTAACGACCGGCTCCGCAATTATTATGTGGTTAGCCGAATTGATGACCGAAAAGGGGATCGGCAACGGAATGAGTATCCTTATCCTCGTGGGTATTGTCTCTCGCCTACCGACAACTTTCTTCCAGGAAGCCGTTCTTGTGATGGAAGGTGGACGCTCGATCTTCACAGAGTTTATCGTTGTATTGGGCATCCTGTTTTTCATAGCCTGCGCTATTTTACTTTCTCAAGGGACACGGCAGATTCCCGTTCAATATGCGCGCAAGGTTGCCGGACGTAAGGTTTACGGTGGCAGCGCCACACACCTCCCACTTCGTATTAACGCGGCGGGCGTTATCCCAATAATTTTCGCAAGCGCGGTTATGTTTATCCCAACCCTGTTCATCAGCCTTCTTCCGGATGGTGGTATTAAACAAGTGTTAACGAGCGCCTTATCCGGAGGTTCCTTTTTCTATAACATTTTCTACGGGACAATTATCGTATTCTTCGCTTATTTCTACACTGCGGTTATTTTTAATCCAGTGGACGTTGCCGAGAATATGAAAAAATATGGCGGTTTTATCCCCGGACGCAGGCCCGGCAAACAGACATCGGAGTATATCGACAAGGTGCTTACGAGAATTACTCTTCCGGGCGCAATCGGGCTGGCGCTTATCGCAATCGTGCCTGTATGGTTCCTTCAAGGCGCAACGGGCGGTTCGGGAGGATTGCAGTATGCGGTTGGTGGAACAACGCTACTTATCCTCGTGGGTGTCATTATCGACACCTTGCAACAGGTCGAAAGCCACCTTCTAATGCGCCACTACGATGGTTTCATGAAGAAGGGAAGGATTCGCGGAAGAAGATAATATGTCCGCTGAAAGAACATACAGAATGCTATTTCTCGGTTCACCCGGAACCGGAAAAGGCACTTATTCCATGCGGCTTGCGGAGGGATTCGGTCTCAAACATATCGCAACCGGCGATATACTCCGCGAAACTGTGAAAAAAGGTGGCGAGACCGCCGACCAAATTAGGAAGTTCATTGATAAAGGCGAATTAGTTCCTGACGAAATAATCGTCCAGATAATAAAGGGAACCCTACTTAGCGATGAAGCTAAGAGAGGATTCACTCTGGACGGTTTCCCGAGAAATATCAATCAAGCGAGAATTCTCGACGATATGATGCGTTCCATCGGGTGGGAATTCGATTATATTTTTAACGTCTGGGCTGAGAAAAAAAACATCGTTGATCGGATAGTGAACCGGCTTCAATGTGCAAATTGCAACACGGTTTATAATTTGGTGGACAATCCACCCAAAAACGATACTATTTGCGATGTTTGTGGCAACCACATGCGCCACAGGCCGGACGACGATAGAAAAACGGTTCTACGCAGGTTTGAAGTTTACGAAATGGATACGGCCCCGGTAGTCGAACATTATCGCGACCGTTCCACGTTCTATGAAATATATACTGGCGGACCGGTGGGTCTTGCCGAAAAAGACATGCTCAAGATCATTCGCGAGGACGGCTGACGGATGATCGAGGTGAAATCGCGGCGTGAGTTGGAACTTATGCGAAATGCGGGTATTGTCGTTGCGGAGACGCTTTACCGTCTTTCGAAAGCAACGGAACCCGGCGTGACCACCGCCGAGTTAAACGAACTCGCCGGTAATACAATCGCGGAATACGGCGCGGAAAGCGCGTTCCTTAACTATCGCATCGACGATTTACGCCCACCCTATCCTGGAATTGTGTGCATTTCCGTAAATGAGGAAGTGGTGCACGGGATTCCCGGAGCAAGGATTTTGAAATCGGGTGATATCGTATCTTACGATGTAGGAACCCGGTTGGAGGATTTTTGTGGCGACGGCGCAGGGACTTTCGCAGTGGGCGATATTTCTAAAGAGGCCATGCGATTAATCGACGTCACGCGAACGACCTTATACAACGGCATCGAGCAGGCTACTGTTGGCAATCGAATTCGCGATATCGGACGTGCGGCGCAGTTGACCGCAGAGTCGGCGGGTTATGGAGTTGTTCGGGAAATGGTTGGCCATGGAATCGGGCGCGAGGTTCACGAAGACCCTCAGGTTCCAAACTATGTGGCTGGTGGTTTTTCGCCTAAGCTCTTTTCGGGTATGACAATAGCTATCGAACCGATGTTGACGATTGGAGACTGGCGGATTAAAGAGCTAAAGGATAAATGGACTGTTGTGACATCCGACGGTAAACTATCTGCGCATTTCGAGCATACGATTGCCATTACCGAAGATGGCCCCGAAATTTTGACATTGAGAGAGAACGGAAAAGCAGGTTTTAGCCTGACTTGATTGGATTTATGGAGAACGAAAAAGAAAAGCAAGACAGTCTTCAAATCGAGGGAATCGTCCTTAAGGCGTTGCCAAACACTACGTTTCTTGTCGAGTTGGAGAATAAACATAAGATACTCGCATACGTATCCGGGAAAATGCGGAAATTCTATATTCGCATTCTCCCCGGTGACAGAGTAACGGTCGAGCTTTCGCCTTACGATCTTGAAAAAGGGCGAATCGTCTATCGTTATAAGTAACACAAGTTTAGAGAAAGTTTTTGGAGGTCATAATGAAAGTTCGAGCATCAGTAAAAAAAATATGTGACAAATGCCGCATCGTGCGTCGTAAGGGCGTCGTTCGGGTCATTTGCACTAACCCGAGGCACAAACAACGCCAGGGATAGGAGATAGTTATGGCAAGAATCGCCGGTGTAGATTTACCGAACAATAAGCGCGTCGATATAGCGCTGACATATATTTACGGAATCGGTCACGTAACGAGTCGCAAAATTCTGACAGCAGTTGGAGTTGAATCCTCGAAACGTGTCCATGAACTCGACGATAACGATATTTCGATGATTCGTCAGGAAATCGACGAGCATTATCAGGTCGAGGGAGCGCTTCGTGCAATGAAAGCCGGGAATATCAAGCGCCTTATCGAGATAGGCTCTTATCGCGGGATGCGCCATAAGGTTGGTCTTCCGATTCGCGGACAAAGGACAAGGACGAACGCACGCACTCGAAAAGGCCCGAAACGGACAGTCGGATTAGGTCGCAAGGCTACCGGCAAAAAAGGATAATCGTTCCAAGGAGGATATAAGTGGCGAAAGCTAAGAAAAAACAGACACGCCGTGTAAAAAAAATAGCGCCGGAAGAGGGTATCGCCCATATCACGGCGTCGTTCAACAACACGATGATAACCATAACCGATATGAAGGGCAACGCCTTTAGTTGGAGTTCCGGCGGTCGAATCGGTTTTACCGGAAGTAAAAAATCGACTCCATACGCAGCTCAATTGGCGGCGCGACAAGCATCGGAAAAAGCCCAGGAAATGGGAATGAAAACCGTGGAAGCATGGACAAAAGGTCCCGGAAGCGGCAAGGAAGCCGCGCTTAGAGCGTTGAGCGCCTCCGGAATGAGGGTTCATCGTGTTAAAGATATTACCCCTGTTGCTTTTGGTGGATGTCGTCCTAAAAAGCGTCGCAGAGTGTAGGAGGATTAGATAATGGCAAGATATATTGGACCTGTTTGCAGGCTTTGTAGAAGAGAAGCTCAGAAGCTTTTCCTTAAGGGAGAAAGGTGTCATAGCGATTCCTGCGCAATCACGCGACGTGGGGAGGAACCCCCCGGAAGCTATAAGCAGGGAAGGCGTGTCCGAAGGCCGTCTGATTACGCAATCCGTCTTCGTGAAAAACAGAAGATTCGTAGAATTTACGGAGTCCTTGAAAGACAGTTCAGACGCTATTTTGACAAAGCCAACCGCATGAAAGGCGTGACGGGAGAGAACCTATTGCAACTTCTCGAACTTCGCCTCGATAATATCGTCTATCGATTCGGTTTCGCGCCCTCCCGAAGGGCGAGTCGCCAGTTGGTTAAGCATCGCCATTTCGAGGTTAACGGCGTAGTAACCGATATCCCTTCTTTTTCAGTTTCTCCCGGCGATATTATTACCGTTCGCGACAAAAGCAAAGACCTGGAGATCATTCATAACGCACTTCGCAATATTGGCGAGAATGTGCCGACATGGCTCCAGCTCGAGAAAGCCAAGCTCCAGGGTAAAGTTCTTAATTCGCCGATCAGGGAAGAAATTCCGATAGACGCGCAGGAACAATATGTCGTCGAGTATTACTCGCGCTAAACAAAATCAGGAGGCTCGCAGATGAAGTGGAAAACCATGCAAATGCCGAAGGAAGTGGTACTGGATCCCGCGTCCGCTACGGATACTTATGGCAAGTTTATTATCGAGCCGTTGGAAAAGGGCTATGGAGTAACAATCGGAAATAGTCTTAGACGGGTTGTGCTTTCATCGATGCAAGGTTCTGGAATCACCGCTATTCGTATCGAGGGCGTCCAACACGAGTTTTCGATTATCCCCGGCGTTTACGAGGATGTTACCGAGATCATTCTCAACTTGAAGGGCGTGCGGTTTAATGTTCTTTCGGATTACCCGAAGGGCATGGCAATAGACGTTAGTAAGCGTGGCGAAGTCACCGCGAAAGATATCAAGGGCGACCCATCAGTCGAGGTTCTAAATAAAAAACACCATATTGCCACACTTACCGAGGACGTAGATTTCAAGATCGACTTAGAACTGGGAGTCGGAAAAGGATTTAATACCGCCGAGGAGAACGCCAACGAGGAATATCCTGTTGGAACGATACCGATAGACACCATATTTACGCCGGTTCTCAAGGTCGAGTATTTGGTAGAACAAGCCCGCGTCGGCCAAAAAACGGACTATGACCGGTTAATTTTAGAAATTACTACAGACGGTAGTTTATCACCGGAAGAAGCCCTTGCGATGAGCGCAAAGCTGTTGATGGACCATTTCGACTTATTCCTCTCCCCCGATACGGATGTTGACCGCATGGAAGATGAAGAGGTTGACGAAGAGGTTCTTAAGATTCGCGAACTGCTCAAGATGCCAGTGGACGAATTGGAACTTTCCGTCCGTTCTTCGAACTGCCTTCGGGCAGCGCAAATTCGTGCCCTCGAAGACCTTGTGCATAAATCTGAATCGGAAATGCTGCAATACAGGAATTTCGGGCGCAAGTCGCTGGCGGAGATAAACGAAGTTCTCGCAAAACTCGGTCTCTCTTTCGGGATGGACGTCAGCAAGTATATGGAAAAGAAAGAAGGCTGATTATGAGACATAATAAGGTTGGCAGGAAACTCAATCGCAACGCGAGCCACAGGAAGGCGCTGTATCGGAATTTGGCTACATGTCTTTTTCGCTACGGTAGCATCCACACGACTCTTCCGAAGGCCAAGGAAATCCGACCATACGCGGAGAAACTCGTTACAAGAGCTATCGATGCATCGCTTTCGGATATAAGGCTAATTATCCGCAGGCTTTCCGATAGGAAAGTGGCTCATCATCTGATTAACAACATCGCGCCGAAACTTAAAGATAGACCGGGCGGTTATATTCGCATAATCAAACTCGGACCTCGTCAGGGCGACGGCGCCGAGATGGCTCAAATCGAAATAGTCTCCGAGGAAGTCGAAAACAAAAAGAAGCAGCGCAAGATTAGAGCCGAGAAGAAGAAGGTCCAAAAAGCCGGAGCGGAAAGCAAAGAGGAATCTTCGGATTCCGAAAGTAATGATGAAGTTCCACATGTGCACGACAAAACTCACCCGCGAGTGGAACAAACCAAGGAGCATCTGTCGCACGGTTCTAAAGCTCAGGGTTCGAGGCGTTCGAGTAAGCCTCCGGAGCAGAGCATTTCAAAGCAGTCATCTGTTAACAGAGGAACATCTACGCCAAAAACGCCGCCTCCATCCAGCCAGGAAAACTAAATGCAAAGCGTTGGCCGTGGGAAATTTGGCATTCTCGCGGTCTTTCTTTTTGGTATTTGTGCAATGGTAATTATGGGGCTATATGCAACATATTGGATATCGGCGAAAAAAAACAGAAAAAGTGAACCTGTAGGGCAGATACAAAAAGATACAATTACTGTTTACGTTCCGGAACCCGAACCCGAGACGCCGGAACCGGACGATTTAGCGAACGGAATTATTAAAATCCGTTCGCTTCTTCTTTCCCGTTTGATCGATGGCGAAACGCCACGCTTTCACGATGTGTTTGACCGTCTCGAGGTCGCGGCCAAGGATAACCGTATCGACCGCAATAGGATGGCGCTATTCCCCGAAATATTGAAAATGGCCCTCATCGATAACGAAATCGATTCCGAGGAACTCGATCTGCTCCTCGACAATCTCGAATCCTCTATAATCTCACCAAAAAGGAAGTGATGTAATTTTATGAAAAAAATCAAGATAGGAGTTATCGGAACCGGCCACCTCGGCAATTACCATGCGAAAATTCTATCCGGCCTCGAATCGGCGGATTTGATCGGCATTCACGATATCGATGGAACCCGGATGCGCCAAATCGCGGCGGAGTATGCCACGAAAGCTTTCGACAAACTCGACGATTTACTCGGAGAATGCGAGGCCGTCGTTGTCTCCTCCCCCACGGCAACGCACAGAGAAATCGCGGAACGCGCTATCGCAGCCGATTGTCATGTTCTTGTCGAGAAACCAATCGCAAGCAATGTTGCCGAGGGCCGCAAGTTGGTTGATACCGCCATCACCGCGCAGAAAATCCTGATGGTCGGGCATGTCGAGCATTTCAATCCCGCTTTTGGAGCCGCCCGTCCGTATCTTTCGAATCCCCGATTCATCGAGTCTCACAGGTTAACCATATATCGCGGTCGCGGCGCGGATGTTTCCGTCGTCCACGACCTTCTGATTCACGATTTGGAGCTTGTCCTTGCGGTTATCGGAAGCCCCGTCGTTTCGGTGGATGCATCCGCGAGCGTGATCCTCACGGATAGCCCGGACATCGCGAATGTTCGACTAAAATTCGAGAGCGGTTGCGTAGCGAACCTTACCGCAAGCCGCATTTCGCTCACGAATATGCGTAAGATGCGGTTTTTCGTGCCCGGCGCTTATGTGGGCGTCGATTTCGATGGCAAGGTCGAAATAGCCACTTTGGCTGGTCTGGGTTTCGAGCCACCCGAAAACGCCGATAAATTCGAACTCCCAAAAAACGAGATCATTTATCGCTGGAGTGTTCCCGTCCAGAAAGCTAACGCACTTCAAATGGAACTCGAGCATTTTATCGAGTGCATTCGGACGGGCGCTGAACCGCTGATTTCCGGCCGTCGCGGCCTGGAGGCTCTCGAGCTCGCGGATAGGATTGTAGCAAGCCTTTCCTGATGCCGGACAATCTTCTTATAATAGCCGGTGAACCTTCGGGAGATGCTCTCGGTGGGCCTCTCGCCGAAGAAATCCATCGAATAAAACCGAACCTCGAATTATGGGGTTATGGCGGTGAAAAAATGCGCGCGGCGGGCGTCGAAATACTCTCTGAGGTCGAGGAACTCGCTGTTATGGGATTCGTCGATGTTCTCGGTCGATTGCCGGAGATGTTTCGCCGGTTGCGGGACTTATCCGCCGAGGCTGTTACCCGAAAGGTCGATGGCGCGGTGCTTATCGATTATCCGGGATTCAATATCCGCCTTGCGGAAAGACTCGCAAAGCGCGGGATACCGGTCGTTTACTACGTTTCTCCGCAGGTTTGGGCGTGGAAACCCGGTCGCGTGCATCGATTGGCGAAATCGGTTTCGCGGATGCTGACAATCCTCCCCTTCGAGGAGGAAATCTATCGGCAAACCTCGCTGCCCGTCACTTTCGTTGGACATTACTTCCTTGATACCGTTTCGCAAAAGGCAAGCCCGGCCGAATTTCGCGCAGAACTCGGCCTCGATGAGCCGCTTCTTTTACTCCTGCCGGGAAGCCGAAAGCAGGAGGTCTCGCGCTTACTCGAACCGATGCTCGGCGCTTTCGCAATCCTATCGGGGCGGATTGAAAATCTTCACGGCCTTATTATCAAAGCGCCCGGCCTTCCCGATGGCCTTTTCGATTTCCCTGAAAACCCGCGATTGAAAATTATCGAGGATAACGCAATCGATGCGATGTTCGCCTCGACCGCCGCGATATGCTGTTCGGGAAGTGCGACTTTGCAATGTGCGCTCGCCGAACTCCCCCACGCGATAACCTACCTCACAGATACTATCTCTGCGGCTATTTACCGCCGTTTCATCAAAACGCCTCATATCGGATTATCGAATTTAGTCGCGGGGCGGGAAATCTCGCAGGAGCTTCTCCAGAGCGACGCGACTGCGAAAAACCTCGCATCGGCTATCGAGCCGTTCCTGACCGATTCCGCCGCGAGACGCGATAAAGTCGTGGACCTTGGAGAAATCCGGGCAAAGCTCGGACAGCCGGGGGCCTCGCGCAGGGCGGCGGGTGCTGTTATCTCCGAAATATACGGCTGACATTAAATAACGCCCTCGCCACATTTTCATTTCAAATCGCTATTCTACATTGACTCCCCACCGAACCGCTTCTCGTTATTTGTCATTCCGGGCTTGATCCGGAATCCATCAGACGACCTCCAAGTCGCCCTAATATAACATTCCCCTCTTTCCCAAAGAGGATTGGCGCGAAGCGCTGGGGTGTTTAAAAAAGGCCGACCACTGCCGCGGGGCAATGTGCTCAAACGCTGTCACGGTCGGCTACATCTACCGTCCTTTTCTGTTGACATTTCAACTACATGTTTTATATTTACGTAACATTTGGACTGGAGGCAAAGTGAAGATCAATCTACTCGTTCTACTACTAATAGTAGCGATTTCTTATGCCGCAATTCCGCGTGTCATTTCTTATCAAGGACGGATAACTAATGATGGAACCGGCGACCCGCTTCCCGACGGGCTATATAGCGTTACATTCAGATTGTTCGCGGACGAAACCGGAGGCGTGGCATTATGGACTGATAACTACCCGACGTTATCGATAGTAAACGGGCTTTACGCCGTAATGCTCGGATCGAATACGCCCTTCCCAACGGCTGTCGACTTTGCAAACCAATATTGGTTGGAGGTGCAGGTTAGCGCGACTACATTGGAACCGCGCTACCGTATGGGCGCAAGCCCCTATGCACTGAGCATCGCGGATACTATTAACAGAGACCAATCCGAACCTGCTCTGGCTCTTATCAATGCTGGCGACGGAAACGGTCTCTATGGCGAGGGCGGACATAGAGGTATCAAAGGATACACATGGAGTTCCGGGTTTGACGTTGCAGGTGTCGAGGGCAGATATTCATCCGTCACATACGGTCTGTTAGGGTATAGAGCCGACGACGGGTCCTATATCGGAGTCTACGGCGACGGTTCCAACTATGCAGGCTATTTCAACGACAACGTGCATATTGAAGGCTCCCTAAGCGCCGGGAAACAGAGTGTTTTCTACGCTTGCGGCGCGGATATCGTCCCCACCACAGGCGTAAGCGTAACATACGCGAATTACGGAGGTGCCGGTGCCATATACCGTGGATCCGCGGGCGATGAGACAATTATCCTGCCGATTTCAATTCCGAGTCTTCTCTACGGCCAACCCGTTCGTCTCGATTCGGTTGTAATTGGCTACATGACGCCATTGTTGAATGGTTATATATCCCAGACAACGTTATGCCATAATCCGCTTACGGCAACATACTCTGCGCTGATTACGGACTATACCGATTATTCGAGTTCAGTATTTGATAGCTACACATTGGAACCTTCTTCGGAACTCTATCTGGACTCTTCAACAGGTCCTTTGTTTATTCAATTCATTATTACTTTCGTCGATGTCGGGCATATAGAAATCAACGGCGCAAAGATATTCATTTCGCATAAATAACCGCAGAGCACGCGCATAATTTAAAAAAAGGGCGACCGCTGCCGCGGGGCAAGGTGCTCAACCGCTCCACGGATTCGCTTCGGTCAAATGAAAAAAGGGCGATCACCTCAGTCGCCCTTTCTCGATTTATCGCCATCCGGCTGTCACGCTTCGCGCTACGTCCTTCGGACGCGCGAATGCCTTCGGCACCCTTCGGGTCGCGCCAGCCGTTGCGCAACGGTCGCGCCAGCCTACTCTTCATACACGCAAATCACCGGCCCTGCCCACGCGCCCTCGACACCGTCCTGCACGCCGCACATCCAGTAGGCGCACTTGTCGCCGACTGCGATATCCGCGTCGCCGTAGGGATCGCCGGTGAGCTCCTCGATATAATTATCGTCCGGCATATCCGCGTCGGTCGGGTCGGGATCGGCTATTAAGACCTTGACGCGCTTGAGTCGATACGACTCCGCGCCGGCCTGCAAAGCGCAGCCGACCTCGTTGAACACGACCGGCACATCGTGATGTATCGCATAAAGCCCCTGCACCTCGTTCGGCCAGCTTCCCACGGGCGCTTCGCCCTCGACCTCGTGGGTGAGCGTTTCGCTCCAGTCGCCGTAGCCGTTTGCGTTGCGAGCGCGGACACGATAATGCCGCTGACCCTCGGGCGGCTCGTAGCCGAACTCGCGCTCGTCGCCGGAATAAAGCTCTTCCCATGTCGCGCCGTCATCGGCGGAGAACGCGAGCTGATACGACGTTGCGCCCTCGACAGCCTCCCACTCGAACTTGAGCATGGGCTCCACCCACTTCAGCTCGAACCCCAACGGCGCATCCGGCACATCCCCGCCCCCGCCGCCACCACCGGGGTAACGCTGCACGAACCCGACAAGAAGCATATTCGTGCTGTCCTTGCCCCAAACCGCCACGCACCAGTTGTAGAACACGCGCAGCATATACGTATCGGCCTCGAAAATGGTGAGAGCTTCCTTGGTCGAGTCTTTAGCCTCCTTGAACTCGGTATCCGAAACGATTTGCGCGGCGTGCATCGTGTCGCGAAGCGTTTGAAGATTATTGATCATGACATCGGGGAGAACCATCGGGTCGCCCGCCATTTTCTGAATGCCGTGTGTCTCGATAAGTTTTTCCGCCTTCGATTCGAGAATGCCGCGCGCCTCGGGAATATCGCCCTCGATGGCGTAAGAGTTCTTCGTGTTGTCGTCGCCGTAACGCGCATGGAGAAGCTCTTTCAGCACGGCATACCGCTCGCGAAGCGCGTCCTCCGCCTGCTGGACAGTTTGGATAGCTTCCTCCTTTTGCCCCCACTGGATTTCGATATTGTTGAACGCGGCGCGATATTTCCCCGCCGCGATATGCGCCCAGTTGAGCAACTCCGGCGGAAGCGAGAGGATCGGCGCGAGGGCGTCGATATTTGCTACGATAAGGTCGAGCCGCGCCTGTCTGATATGCGGCAAATCTCTGCTGACACTGTTGTCCGGGATGATGAAAGGCATAACGCCCCCCTTTCTTTAATTGTTTTTCGTAGGGGAAGGCCTATGTGCCTTCCCGTTCGTCGGGAGCACACGCAGGTGCTCCCCTACGGATTATTTTCCCTATTCGGACGAGACCTCCCCGCCCGTTTTGGTTTTAAATTTCTCGATAATCCTCTTATATCCCGGGTCATCTCTCAAATGATCCCAATCTTTATCTTTCTCGACAACTTCAACCGAAACTTGCCCCTTCTCTAATGCCTCGTTCAGGTGGATAAAGGCATCTCGTTTTTCATTTAACATAGCCTCCGCACACGCGAGATTATAAAGGCCTTCATCACCTTCAAGTTGTATTAACTCTTTCGCATCAGCCTTCGCTTTTCTAAAGAACTTATGTTCTCCAGGTTCTACTCCTTTAGCACGAGCTAAGTTGATATATGCAATGCTGCGGTTATTGAACGCCCAGGCATAGTCCGGTTTCATCTCGATGGCAATGCTATAATAATTTATAGCAGCTTCGTAATTCTCCTTGATACCTGTTTTATATCCTATAAAGAACCAATCTTCGGCAGTTAGTTCACCAACAGGTTTACTATCCACGGCATCGGTATATTCCGTAATAATTTTTCTATCTTCTGGTGTTCTTTCTCTATCCGGTTTTTCTGTTGCTTTATATGCTTTTGCCTTCAAATCTTCTAGTTTCTCGACGCTCTTTCCGGCCTTCTTCAATAAATCATCCATTTCTATCAATTTCTCTTTCGCCTCCTTGTGAAAGCGCCACATCCCGAGAGAAAAGGGAACTGAAACGACAAGGACGATGGCCGTAAGAGCGCCAATAATAACGAGGATTATAGTGAGAGCTGTCGAATAATCGCCGACAATTACTTCTTCTATGGTGACTACTGAATCCGTAACCGTCTCGATTAAAGTGTCCGTTACAATAACCGTTTCCGGCTTCACCGGTTTTGCTTCGCTTATCTCCGCCTGCGCAACGAGGGCGACTGCTATGAGTAGTAATAAGATTGCTTTTTTCATTTATGTTCCTTTTCTAACCTGTTTCATATCAAAAACGTGTCAAAATACCGCCGGGACAGCATCCCGAACGCCAAAACACCGCCCGGCACGGCCCGCGAAGACGTCGTCAAACCCTCCGAAGACGCCGTCGAGGGCTACGAACGCGCGGGGAAGGGCCGGGAAGACGCCGTCAAGAGCTACGAAGTCATCGGCAAGCGTTCCGAAGACGTCGGCAAGGGCTACGAAGACGCCGTCAAAAGCTACGAAGTCGCCGGGAAGGGCTGGGAAGACACCGTCAAGGGCTACGAAGACGTCGGCAAGGGCTGGGAAGTTCTCTTTACCCTTTCCCGTGTCCTCGCAGGGACGTCTCCTGTTGTCGTAGCCACTCTCCGCGAGTTCCCCGCGCGTTCCCGCGCTGTCGGGGCGAAATAACCGCCGGTCGCAACGCCTCGCGCTTCCCTCGGCGTAACGCCCCGTCTGGTAAAAAGGCCTTCCCGCCGTTTCGCATAGACATCCCGGCCGGTCGGAGTGCCAAATTTCGCCCTCTAAGCCCTTTTCCCGCCCCTCGTTCGGGTTGTTCGCGTTAAAATTTTGCAAAGAACGGTTTTCGTAGGGGAGCACCTGCGTGTGCTCCCGCGTTTCGGGAGGGCACAAGGCCCTCCCCTACGGTTATTTCAAATACACGGTTCGTTATTCCTCGGTTTTGCGTTTGGCCTCCTGTTTGTCGAGGAATTCTATCGCGTCTTTCGCCGGTTGGTAGTTCGGGTCGATTTCGAGGGCGCGGAGTTGGCTTTCGCGGGCGGCGGCGATGTCGCCGAGGAAGAATTTCGCCCTCCCGATACGGTAATAGGCGACGCAGAATTTCGGGTCGATTTCCAGCGCTCGCTTGCCCTCCTCGATTGCGCGCTCGTAGTCGTGCACCTGAATAAGCGTATAGCATCGCCAATCGTAAATCAAAGCTCCTTTATCACCGTTTTCGATAACCTTGTCGAAATCGGCCATCGCGAGGTCGAATTTTCTGAGATAAAAATAAGCAATCCCCCTGTTGAAATAGGCCTGAGGGATTTCGGGTTTGAGCTTGATTGCTTCCGTATGGTCGGCAACCGAGCCTTCGTAATCGCGGAGATTATGTTTCACTTTGGCTCGTTGGAAATAGCAGTCGAACGTATTTTCGGTCTTTTTTTCGATAGCGACATCATAGTCTTTTATGGCATTGTGAAAATGGCCGAGTTGGGTATTCGCGATTCCGCGTATGTGGTAGGCACCGGCAAGTTCCGGGTCGAGTTGTAGCGCACGGTTGGCCTCTTCGAGGGCTGCCGGATAGTCTTTTGTGGAGTTAATTATGCAGATGGCTTTATAAAAGTGGCCTTTAGGTTCTTCGGGTTGTTTTTCGATGACTTTATCGAGGTCTTCGCTGGCTTGTGCGAACTCGTTAAGCTTGTAATAGCACATCGCCCTATCTCTGAGCGCATCGACAAAGTCGGGTTTGAGGGCGATAGCCTCGTCGAGGTCGTCGATTGCGTATTGAATTGGGTATTGTCCCGACCATGCCTTGCATTTACCGCGCAACGCCCATCCTTCGGGGTCGTCGGGCATGATTCGGATTGCGGTTGAGAAATCGTCGATAGCTTCTTTGATCCTTGCGCCGGGGCCGTGATCGATACCCTTGTCATTGAAACAGTAAACCTTTCCCCTGTTTATATAAGCCTTGCAGTCTTTCGGATTGAGTTCGATTCCTTTTGTGAAGTCCTCGACTGCTTCGCGGTGTTTTCCGATTGTGGCTTTGAATGCGCCTCGATTCCAGAAGTATTCGGGCACGTCTTGAACGAGTTCGATAGCTTTATCGAGGTCTTCAATCGCGCCCTCGAAGTCCTTCAATTGAAATTTCGTGATGGAATCTTCGAATAGGTTACTGGCTTGCTGGCTTTTTGACCAATCCATTTTTAACCTCTTTTTTTTAAGTCGCTTAATTTTCGCATGTCTAACAGATTCTTTTTGATATCGCATGAAAGAAATAATCGTTATCAGGTTTTGTCAAGGTTTTTGTTATTCCACCTCTAACCAGCCGTGGCGTTTGTCGTCGCGGTAGTCGTCGCGGGTGAGGGCGATTTCGCGGGTCGGACCGCGGAAGATGGTCGCCGACGGGCGACGGCGGGACGTGCTCGACGCTTCGCGACTCGCTTCGGTGGTCGGCTTTTCTTCCGTGCGGGTTCGCATTCGTTTCGCGGCGCGTTTCACGAGGGCGGCGGTGAGGTTCACTTCGACAGGCTCAGTGACCGGCTTGTTCTCAGAGCCGGGCGTCTCGGCTCCGCTCGACGACCTTCCATTGTTCCGGTCCCCGAGCGGAGTCGAGGGGGGCGGGGGATCCATGATTACGACTTTCGTGTGTGTCTCGCCGAGGGCGGCGCCCACCACGACGCGATATTTGATAGGCGATTGCGCATCGAGCGAGAAGGCTTGATATTTGCCGTCGCGAAGGGCCTGTGTTAGCGCGGAAACTGTGCGCGTCGTCCCCTTGGCCTCGAATATGCCGAGACTGCCGTCGGGGAAGCCGCAGACGAAGTCGGGACATTTAGCGCCGGTCGGGATGACGAGGCCCTCTTTTATCATCGCGGAGGCGTCGGCCCAGTAATCGCAATGGAAGATTTCCTCCATTACCCAGCAGCAGAAGCCCATGCCGAACTCGTCCGCCGCGACGCCTTTCTTGTGCGGGTCCTCGATTCCGAGGTTCAGCGCGAGTTTTTTGTCTGTGCCGAAAGCGAAGCCGTGTTTCCAGAACGGATAGAGCGAGACGGTCGCGAACGGGTCTTCGGACAGGTTGGCCTCGCCGATAACGCGGCATAGGTGCATCGGCGCGAACGACCAGTCGAACATGCCGCCGAAATTTGGGAACCGGCGGAACTCGAGCGAGACTTGCTTGTCCGGCTGAAGGTTAGCGAACATGGCCTCGAACAGCGGGAATTCGAACTCGTCGAGATTGACGATAACTTTGTTTTGCTCGATTGTTATGTGCATGATGAACCTCCTAATGGAAGTTAAGCGATAAGCGGGGATTATGCAAATGAAAAAGGGGCGTGGTGTGTCGCCTTTTTATAGTAACACACCCCGCCCTACGGGCATCCCTCTTTTTAGAGGGGAGTTTAAATGGGAGGGCGCAAGGCCCTCCCCACCGAAAAATCTTCGACCACGGAAGCGAATCGTGCGTAGCGCGTTGAGCACAAACATCTGCGGGCATTGCCCGCCGGTTGAGCACGAACATCAACCCTACGGGAAATTTCTCTATTGGGAAGCGAATCCCGTAGGGTTGAGCAAGTTGCCCGTCGCCGCCCGGCGACCTAAAGCGAATCTGTCTTTGAGCTAAACGTGAAATCCTTGCTTAATATGCCCGGCAATTTTGCGTAGCTCTCCACCCTCTCGGCGCGTGACATCGCTACGACATTATCCAGGAAGTGTATCGGGGATTCGTTCCAGCGCATATTCTTAACCGGCCCGACGATTTTGCCGTCCTCGATAAGGAAAACGCCGTCGCGTGTCATGCCGGTGAGAAGAAGCTCCTTGCGATCGACATAGCGAATATACCACAGGTTCTTGACCAGAAGACCTTTCTTGCACATCTTGACGAGGTCGTCGATAGAGCGATCCTCGCCACGCATGAACGCCGGATATAATGACGGATCGGGCTCCAAACCCTTCTCCTTCGCCCAATAGCGGCTATAGCGCAGCCTCTCGAGGACGCCGTCTTTTACCCATGCGCGCGGTCGAACCGCAAGTCCGGCATCGCCGAAGATCGGCACCGGAAGCTCGGAATCGTCGATATCGATTGAGATATTGACTTTATCCGAGAACAGCTTTTGGCCGATTTTATCGGCGAATACTGTCGTGCCCTCGTCGGCGTCGCGGGCGTTCATGTTCCATAGCATGAACGCGAAAAACTCGAGCATTGCGCTCGGTTCGAAAATCACGTCGTAGTCGCCGGGTTCAATTTCCACCGGATTCTGCGCCATAGCTGCGTTCCCGACGGCTTTTTCTGCGATCTCGTCGATATTTATCTGCGCGTATGAGTTGCGGGATATTTCGGCTTTCCCGCTGCCCACCGGGCCATGGACAGTTGTCGAATACGAAACGTTCGTCGAGCTGTCGAATCCGAAAAGACCGTTCGTGTTTGCGATGGCGTCGATTTCCGCACCGGCCTCGAAAAGGCCGCTGGCCTTGAATCCCTTGCTTTTTGCCATATCCACGACGACTTTGATGTCGCCCGCGATATTATCGGGAGTCACGGCGTTCACGTCGTCGAAATAGCCTTTCTGCATTTTTAGGTATTCCTGCGGGCCGGGTAGCGGGACATATTCCGGGTCTTCGGGGGAATCCTCGGCCATTTTAACTGCCGTCCTGACGAGCCTGTCGAGGGAGGCGTCGTCGAGTTTATTCGTAATATAGCTACCGCTTCGGTTGCCTTTATAGACGACGAAGCGTAGGGATTCGGATTCTCCGCCCATATTCTGCGTGATCGAGTTCTCGCCGAATCGTGTTGCAATGGACTTCTCAAAGTTATAACTAACCTGAGCTTCCAAACCGTTTACTTTAGTGAGGACCTTGTCAAACAGGGCTTTGATTTCGTCGCGAGTTCTCATAATTGCGCACCTCCAACGTTGATATTGCGGAATCGAGTATAGCTTGCCCCATGTGTCATTCTCATGACCTGCATCGGTTCGCCCTTGCCGCAGTTCATTACGCCATGGGATTTCCAGAGAGATTTGCCGGCGATTGCATCGCAACTGTTCCAGAATTGTGTTGTTTGAGCCTGATAGGTCACTTTCTTGAGCGGTTTTGTGAGTTTTCCGCCCTCGATCATCCAGAACATATCTCCGCCAAACTGGAAGTTGTTGCGCATCTGGTCGATAGAGAAACTGCCCATTCCCTCGATATAGACTCCTTTCTCGACGCCTGCAATGAGGTCTTCGCGCGTTACGGAATCGTCATCGCCCGGTTCCATATAGAGATTTGGAATGCGGTTTATCGGGAAATGCTCGAAACCGTCGGAGCGGCAACAACCGTTGGACTTCTCCCATCCAATCAGCGGCGCTGTTTCGCGTGTGCAGCCGAGGCTATTCAGCATTCCGTCTTTTACCATGAAGAATTTTTGCATTTTGACGCCGTCGTCGTCGTAGAACCAGGTTCCGAGGCCGCCTTCGAGGTTGTTATTCACGGTGAAATTCACGATATTGCTACCGTATTTCAGTTTGCCGACATTCTCGGGTTTGATGAAACTGCGTCCGGCCATATTGGCTTCCCAGCCGAGAATCCTGTCCAATTCCGTCGGGTGGCCGACCGACTCGTGCATCGTTAGCGCGAGATGCATCGGATCGAGGACGAGGTCCATGATTCCCTGCGGAGTATCGTCGGCGCGGCATTTTATAAGGGCTTCCTCCGCCCATTTCTTAGCGTTGCCGGGCAGGTCGATTTCGCGGATAAATTCATACCCCGCCTGCCTCGCACCGCCCTGAAAGCTGCGATCCTGCGACTCGGAACCCTCTACTGCGTAGCAACCGAGATGCGGATTAGCGAAGGTGTTCGTGAGGTCGAGATAGCTGCCGTCGGTGTTAGCGATAATCCTGTGGATGCGGATAAACTGCAAGTATCCCACAGCCATGACGATACCGGGCTGGCTGAGCATGATGTCCGTGCAGTTTAACAGAAGCTCGGCCTTTTCCTTGTTTGAGATTTTGAAAGGATCCTCCACGCACGGTCCCACCTGTGTATCGATATATTTCGATTCGGGGGCCATTACCAGCGGAAAATCTTTCGGAACTTGCGCCGAGGCTTTAGCGATAGCGACGGCCCGTTTTGCCGTCGCGGCGACCTCGTCCTTCGTGAGTTTCGTGCTCGATGCGAAACCCCACGCACCATCGACAAGAACCCTTATCGCGTAGCCGAAGGATTCCGTTTCATCGATGAGTTTCAGAGAACGACGTTGCACGAAAACTCTGTTCTGTCGCTCTTCGACGATACGCATATCGGCGAAGCTCGCTCCTGCGCTCCTGGCTATGTCCAGGGCCAGATTGGTGAACTCTTTCATCTGCGCTCCTTTGTTTAAGTTATGTTCTTTCACTAATATAATACACCGGGATTTATAGAAGTCAAGAGAAAAATGACCGCATGGTCATATTTTTTATTTCGCCTTGACAAAGTAAGCACGAAAACCTATTTTTCCCACGATAATAAGTGAACGAACGGAGGTTATTATGTGGAGATTCTGTTTCATTGCTGTCCTGTTGGTTGCAGCAGGATCAATCTTCGGGCTCGATGCCGAGGATTATTTTCCTCTCGGTGTGGGAAACACCTGGACAATGCAGGATTCCGGCGAAACGGGTTACGACACAACTGTATCGTCGATAATCGGGACCACAACAGTTGTCGGATACCACTCTTATATTTTCTGGGACGAGGGCGACTCGGAAGGCGACACCATCTATTTTCAGATGCGCCCGGATGGCTTTTATCAGGTGATTATCGAGGAAGAAATGACAATGGAAATGTTCTTACTTCCCGAAACCTTCGGAATAGGCGACACCTGGACAATTTACGAGATGGATAGCACCTGGGTTGAGGGCGGAATGACACATCATCGACATATGGTTTTTAACGGAGAAGCCCTTGCGCTTGAAAATGTAACCGTTCCGGCCGGAACTTTCATGAATTGCCTCAAAATGGTAATGGACGGTGTGATGAATTATTACGGCACAATGGGGACGGATACGATGTATTCCGGATCGAATGGTTTTGGTAATTTCATGTGGCTTGGACATGGCATTGGCCCGATTAAAACATTCGGCTGGGATTTCGAGGATAGCGACACGACCTGGGATTTAGGTGTTCTTCTCGATTACGACCTTTCCGGAATCGGCGAAAATATCGCCAATCGGCCGGAGGGAATTTCGATACACTCCTGGCCGAATCCGTTTAACTCATCGTGTAGAATAACCGCGCCGATAGATGCAAAAATAGAGATATTCGACCTTAACGGCAGGCTTATCGACAAAATCGAGCCTGTTGCCGGAATTGTGCGGACATGGGCGCCATCGCTCGATACTCCCGCAGGCGTATATTTGATCCGTGCAAATGGCGAAATAGCATCGACAGCACGCCTGCTTTATATAAAATAGTGCGTTGAAAATTCTTGCATTTAAGCTGCTCTCGCGTATTTTGTGGGAGCGGCTTTTTTTGTAATGCAAAACACTGAGAGGGAGGACAAAATGAAGGCTATATTCGTTATAATCGCTTTGTGCACGCTAATCGTAACGGCTTTTTCGGCATTCACTATCGGCGAGCCCGGTATTAGTTCGCTAACTATCGGCGGGGTAATGAAAGTTGTGTCATATTACAACCTCGAAGCCGGAGACGAGGAAGCTGCGATGGGTTTTAAACTCGATGACGTGCGCCTTGTTATTAGTGGAGATATCTCGCCGGATTTCGGCTTCCTTGTCCATCCGTATTTTGAGGACAACGCTTTAACACTAATAGACTGCTGGGTAGATTGGCATCCGGTCGAACTCTTCAGCCTTAAAGCCGGCCAGCAGAAAGCGCCTATCGGTCGGTGTTATGAGGTGTCCGGGAGTAAATTAATGTTCCAGGAAAAAACCCCATTATGTTGTATGGTTCCCCGCTACGAAGTTGGAATCGCGCCGACATTGCATTTTATGGAAGATAAAATCGGTGTATCATGCGGCGTTTTTAACGGCGAAGGGCTAAGTATTCCCCCCACGTCGGGCAATCAGGACGACGGCTTGTTATTCTCTGCCAGGATCGACTTCGCACCATATGGCACATACGGGGCCGACGAGTCCGCGCACACCGGTTTCGACGAGCTGAAATTTATCGTAACACCCGGTTTCTATATGAATGAAACCGAAGATTCAACGGCTGAATTAGCGACGACGGTGTATGGCGGTCATCTGTCTTTGCGCTACGATTATCTCGCATTCGATGCCTCTTTATACACGGGCACTATCGAAGACGACCTTACAGATTCGCAGACCAAGCCGATGGGTTTTTCCGTGCAAACCGGTTATGCAATCGCGGGTAAATATGAGCCGATAATCCGTTTCTCGATGATTGATCCCGACACTGACGGAGACGAAGACGAAACGACTACTATCGAAGCGGGATTTAATTATTATATAAAAGGCTATAATTCGCGGATAGCTGTAAATTATAAGAACGCAACCGAAAAAATCGGCAATGATGAAGATTTAACAGGCGAAGTAACTCTTTATTACGAGCTTACTTATTAAGTATTACTTAATCTTATACTTTAGAAAGGAGCAGACCTATTGTCTGCTCCTTTCTTATAAAAGGCTGGCGCGGTATTTGCGCCCGGATACTATATTCATTAATTCCAAACGGGCGTAGCAAATGCCGTGACAGCCGGGGCACTCGCGACTATTTCGGATAGCCGATAGTGCTCTTAAAACGGCGATGCGGCCAGAAATACATCTCCGGGTGCTCACGAACATAACACTCTAGAACATCCGTATAATCCTGTGTTAGCTTCGCAATCGCCAGCTCTTTATCGTCGGGAAGCGTGCTATAGTCGGGTCTTAGAACCTGGATTTCGACAACGTGTTTAATAGGATCCAGCTTGCGAATTATTGCGCCGCCGATAATGGGACATTTCAATTTCAAGGCAAATGCGGCTATACCGCCCGGGGTCGCGGCAGGATTACCGAAAAATTCGACTATCGTCGAGCTTTTACCAGCGTCCTGATCCGAAAGCATAGCTACCGAACGGCCGGACCGCACGGATTTAATCACGCCGCGCGCCGCGACACCCATGTGGATTATACCGATACCCATTTCAGTGCGGATGTTGTTGATAATATCGTCAACCGTGTGATTGGTCTGCTCGCCAACGAGAAAATCGAGCGGTAAACCTGCCTCGCACAATGCCGCGCCCAAAAGCTCCCAACTGCCGAAATGCCCGGTAACGAGTAGCATTCCCTCCCCCGCTCGCACGAGTTCCAGAACATCCTCCAGGCCAACGAAATCGACGTAATTCAACGTCTTGGCCTTGAGTTTCGGAAGTAAAGCGAATTCGACCATGCTGCGACAGAAATTACGATAGCTACTGCGGAGTATCCTGTCGGCTAATTTGCCAGAATACTCTGGCAAACAAAGCCCGAGATTATATCTGGAGACATCGCGCCGGATGCCAAGCCGCCAAATCAGTCCGCCGATAGAACCTCCAAGACCAATCGCCCATCTATATGGCAAGACCCGGACAAGCGCCAAAAGCACAGAAAGCGCTACATTCTCTATTTTATGCCTGAATTTCTTCGCCATCGCGTTCTCGAATAATCCGTCGTGTGCGAACCAGTTTAATTGTCCCTCCAATAAGAAATAGAATCGTTATCGCGGAAAAAATAAAGCGCCAATCCAAAAGAATCAAGCTCCAATTAAAACGGTGAACCCGTTCCTCCGCCCAGCGTAAATAGAAATCTTCAACCGAAATCCCCATATGCGCCTCGAAACCAATATCAAAATCTCGATCGCGCCCAAGCGAGTTAATCAATGCAAAAATATCCGAGTTCGGCGCGATTTCCATTAAAAAATCGAAAGCTGCGCGGCTTTCGGCATAAGCAAGATTCGCGCGATCTCCAGACCATGAGTTCACCGACTCGAGCTCCCATAATCTCACCGACTCGCCAATAAGCTCAGCATAAGCGATCCGCACAGCCTGGCCATCCTCGATCGGACCGGAAATCCATTGAGCAAAACCCTCATCGAACCAGCGAGGTATCCATACGCCCTCGCCAACAGCGTTATGGAGCAGAATATGGCCGAGCTCGTGCCCAACCAACTCGATTGCCTGCGGCGATCTGCTGCTTTCAGGAAAGTATAATACTATCGTGCCCGTTTCCGGATTAGCGGCACCAATCGACCAGTCAGGAACCAATCCACGCGTGGCAACTCCAAATTCCTCGCGTGTATAAGTGATTCTAATCCTAATCGTATCCAAACTCGATGCGACCGCCGGAACCTTCTCCGAGAATGCCTCGACGCGTTCAGCAATATCCTTCTCGAATTCAGGCAAACGTCTGCCGCTCGTTTCAAAAACGAGCGTCCATGCAAAAACCATTGGCGCGAGATAAAATAAAAATAGAATAACGAAAATTTTGCGCTTAGTCAGCATATGTCAATATTAGGCCGCTGGCGCTGCGGTTGCGGTAATGGAAATCTTTATTCAACTAAAAGGTCCTGCAACCGCCGTGACAGCGGCCGGAACACGGTTGGCGCGATTCTTGCCTTAGATTAAGATAATGTATCTCGAAAAATCCGATAGCAAGAATCGTGACAACCGATTCGAAGGGAAAAACTCAAACCTACTTAAAAACTCGATGATAATTTCAATTCGAAGCCCTCGAATTGAGGTTCATCGCGACAAGTGCCGCCGGAACAGGTAACACCACCCGGTCGCTTGCCATATGCAAGCATGATCCTATGGTTCTCAGCTATTTCGCCATCGATATAGAAGCGTATAAAATTACGTGGTTCGAGACCGCTTGTTGCGTCGTCCCACTCCATGATACGTCCGCCCTCCACACCGAATGCACCGTATGGGGAAACAGTAAACTCCGCAAGCCCGTAAAGATTATTCACCTTCTCATCGTATTCCGTAGCAGTCTGGAACTCTATATCGAGAAGCAAACTCGTTCGCTCGGTAAAATAATAGAGGGGCTCGATAATGAAATTATGCGCAGGATCCTCATCCGCAGTTTGCTGGAATTCATAAACTCCCTTAAGCAATAGGGATTCCCACTCTCTGCTCACTTCGGCAAATACTTCGGTGTAATCGGTGGCCTCATCGGGATTATCTATCATCGCAAAAGACGCCATAATTTCGCCTTCAAACACCGAAGAAACTCCAATTTCCCCCGAGAACGCTATTGCCTCACGTTGACTGACTGTCGCCAGATGCCTGCTTACAAGCGTATAGCTCGGCCTGTGGACAATCAACGGCAACGTAATATAGCTCGAATTTTCGTCGCCATAACCTTTTACAATAAAACTGTCCAATTGCATAACCTCGCCGAAAAGCGTAATCGGGCCGAAATATGTCGATGCAGAACCATAGAGAGCATTCCCTGTGTATTCAACACCGCCGCCCTTTGGGCCGCGCCAGGTTTGGGCATAACGAATATCCGCACCAACCGGACCGACTAGTGGAGAAGCGTGAACTTCCCAGGTCTCTCCTATTAGGTTCGGAAGCACATCCCCACCATTAACATCGTAACGAACATAGCCCCCGCCCACCGGGACAAATTTGTAATAGGAATTTATTTCAACTGCCTTAAACTGCGTATTATTATCCCAATCCGCGAGACCCGCGAGTAGAGTCAGGTCGATATTCTTCGCATGGATAATGGCATCGACACCGTCAAGATGATGGTCTTGCTGAACATCGCGTTGCTCGCGAGCATCGAGGAGAAAACCGTTCCCGAGAGTGGTCATAAAAGTTCCGCCTGTAACCTCGACAACATCATGTGTAAGTTTGACCCATCGCTGAGTTATTTCAGTATATGTGCTATCAGGGCGCGTCAGCGCGGACTCGCGAGATGGTTGCATCGCCTCGAAAGTCGCGCCGAGAGTAATATTCGTGTAGTTTAGACGCAGGTCCAAGCGGTCTTCGAAGAAATTATTCCCTTTTTCCGCTTCAGCTCCACGGTATTCGAGGGTATTCCTCGCGGTAAGTGATAGCGCAAACAAAGCCGCCGGAAAAAGTAAAAGCGCAGTCACGACGACTTTTTTATTGCTCAACCTCGACCTCCTCCGTGGCCTCTTCCTCTTTTTCAGCCGGGAATAACTCTATTATTTTCGCCTCGTATTCAACCTCGTCGCCCGGTTTGTAACCCATGTGGTGATACAGAATTTCGCTCTCCGCAGAAAGCATATATAATTCGGGAATATCCGCGACACCCGCAATCGCTTTAATCCGGCTGCCCGAATCCATAGCAATAGCGAAATCCCAACCGGATTTCTCCGCATACGGTTTGACCTTGCCGCGTGTTCGCGGCCCATCCTCGCATACCGCGAGAACGCGAACATTATGCATATCCAGAAAATCCTTCATCTCGGTGAGTTTGTTGAGTTCCTTTACGCAGGGTTTGCACCATGTCGCCCAGAATGTGAGAATTACAGGCCCCTCCGCGCAGAACTCGCTCAGGACGATCTCATTTCCATCCGGATCTTTAGTGGTGAAATCGGGAAAAATACTAACCTCGGCAACAACTGCCGTCGCGATAATAAGCATTAGCAGGATCGAGATAATAGTGTTGTGCATCGCTCTCTCCTATTTTACGAGTAGGACTTTCGTTCCGGTGTCGATGTCACTACCGGAAACTCTCAGCCAATAGACTCCGCTCGATCTGGTTTCGGCGTTCCATCTCAGCATATTCTCTCCCGCAGAAAGTGTGCCGTCGAATATCCTCTCGACCATCCGACCATTGATATCCCAAGCCTCTACGGCAACCTCCGCCGCAAATGGCATTTCAATATCGATTGTCGCTGCGCTATTGAATGGATTCGGGTGTGCACCAACGATAGTTTCTGACAACGGTAGCTTCCTCTCATCGACACCGAAACCGCCCCAGTAATCTATTAAAGCGTCCCAGAAAGCATCGCGTTCGGTCTCATTAGTAATTGTCTCCAATCTAAAACCTACATAAACAAGTTTCCCATCGCCGGTGAAATCTTTCTTGAGGCCGCACGAGGGTCCGGTGGAGTAACGCAGAATCGCTTCCGCCGGGTCGTTAACCGAGAATTTTTCTCCATCGTAACCGCTACCGGGCAAGGTTCCCGAAAAGCCGCTGAACTCGGTTCCCGGATAGCTGCTTCCAGAAACTAATGTGGGCGTATATTCCGTGCCCTGATAGAGTGCGCCGAGAATGAACAGGTAGAAAGAGGTCAGTGAACCGAGAGCCTCCCCCATTCCCGAGGATGTTATAAATACTTTACCGCCGTTATTCAGGTAATTGCGTAGTGCGGGCCGTTCGACCTCGTCCATACCATCGGTCGCGTTAGCGCCGTCATGCCAGACAATCGCGTCGAATTGAACGGAGGAAAAATCAGGGAGGTGGCCATCCTGCGCCTGATTCCACTCTGCGTATGAAACCCCATTGTCGTAGAATAAATCGCGGTAATAGTCCATATCTCCTGCAGCCGCTGAACTCGCCACATAAAGAAGATCGCCACCCGCAATTACCGAGAATTGAATCGTGTCAATTTCGCCATCAGGATCTAACACCGGCGCAATTATAACATCCACATAACCGCTGGAAGCGTCCCCTACCGGAGAAATCTCAAGATCGATTTCAATTTCCTCGTAGCTTGTTAGATCGACATGCGCGGAATCACCCGTTGTGCCACCGATTGTGACATCCAAATACCAACCGGCGGGAAGGTGCGATTCAGCCCAGATATCGTAATTGTCGTCCATCGTGCCAAAATGGGTCAGGACGAGTTCGAATGCCGTAGAATCGGCGGGATCGACGAGTTCACGCGTTCTGCCGTAATCGAGGAAATGGCCATATTCGGTCATATCGTCAACATGGGCTTTGTTGCACTGCACAATATCCCCCGGCGATGGCGAATGCTCCTGTAAAAAGCCGACGAACCAGCAATTATGATAATCGTCCACGATATCGAGGTGCGGTCCGAAATCGTAATCGAAAACAAGAGTCGTGTCGCCGTTAATGGTTATAGTCTCGCCGTTGTAGTCCGGGAGCATATATCGCATAACCTCATAGAAATCCGTCTGCCCGTTGGGCGCGACATAATAAAGACTGTCCTCGATAAGGACAACAACGAGATCGAGCGTTCCCGAATACGTCGGTTCTTCGCAAAATACCGTAACCTGCACCTGTCCGCTATCTATCGGCATAAGTTCTACCTCGAGGCCGACATATGAACCGGCTTCGGAGAGGGCAAGGGCGTCGGAACCAGACCATGAACTTAGGGAATTACCATTTAAAACGGCTCTTGGAACACCCGTTACACTATAGAAAGACGTCCGGGAACCATTCTGCGAAGGATTCGCCGCATAAAAAATATCTCCCGAACCGGGCCAACTGGTATGATAACGAACCAGACAAACCTCATCGTGATGAAGCGGGTACCAGCCATCGAGCATGTCATTGGCACCAACGCACGGGCCGCAAGTTCCGCTTGTGAAAAGCTCATACATCGAGCGGCGGATATATCCGAAACAGGCTGTCACCGCTACAATAAGTAGCACAAGAATAACCAACTGCTTTTTCATCTTTCCCTCCCGAGGATAAAAACAATTATTTTATAAAGAGTAATTTCGTTGAAGTTGTAGAATCATTTTGCCGAAGTCTCGCAAAATACATTCCCGCAGGGACTATCGACCCATCGGATTTCTTCCCGGACCAGACGACGGAATATCGGCCCGCCGCAAGCTCTGAGAATGCTATTTCGGTGATCATCAAACCTGTAAAGTCGTATATCGAGAGGTCGCAATCTCCGGGTTTTGAAATCTCAAATTCGATATTAGCCGAGGCGTTGAATGGATTCGGGTATGCGTCGACATTAATTCCAATAGGTTTCAAAGCTTCTCTGTCTTCTATTCCACCCGCACCGCGAAGATACTCGAGTGATTTTGCCATAACCGAGTCGCGTGTGTCTTCGACGCTAATAGCTTCCCACGGGAAACCAAAATAGAGCAATTTATATCCGCTTTCACTATAATAGCCTACTCCTCCGATTGGCGAACCTACGGCTTCATATTGGAAAACCGGCACGGAACCACCCGAAACCGCAAGCATACTCGGCCTATCAAAGCTCCCCGGGCCGCCCGCGCACCCGAACGATGCGAGAATCCCATCGAACACGGTAATAGGAACGCCATAGATGGAAGTAAGTGACGAGTCATCGCCCTCCCAGTTTGCCTTCAACCTGTTTGAAAGGAAAGCCGTCCAACCGGCGTCATCACAAAAAGACGCCGCGCCCTGGCTCGATAACATGAACTTCCCACAATTATCGAGATATTCGCCGATAGCCACAGTATCGGTCTCTGTAAAAACACTCGTGTAGTCGGCTCCGGTAAACCAGATAACTTCGTTATAATCGCCTAAATCCTCGCCGGAAAGGTCACCTTCCGACCGCATAATCACGCCCCACGACTCCGAGAGATTGCCGAGGGCATTGGTAAACCAGACTGTTAATTCAGGCTCGGCATCGCAAACAACAACCATTGTCGGGTTTTTCGATGCCCAATAATGGACCGTGTCCGCCCGTCCCGCATGAGACGAACCCACAATCAGCGTAAGCATCGCCGCGCCATCGCCGACAGGATAAACATGGACTGAAACCTCGCTGTCTCGCCCGGAGACAACATCGATATCGGCTTCGGTCGGGTAGCACATCGAACCCGCGCAGAAATTCGCATCCCAACCTGCCGGAAGCAGCGAAATATCGAGCGAAATATGATATGTATCGTTATTTGTGCCGGTATTTTCGAGCATTCCTCCACCAAGCGAGACCTCGAAACCACCCGGCTCCATAATTCCTGCGCGAGTGCCGGGATCGAACTCGAAACTGTATGTTTGTGCAAAAATCGCTATGGGTAGAAAAACTACAGTAAGGAAGGTTGCCAGAATTGCTGCGGGACGTTGCATTATATCTCCCCCTTGGGATTTAGTTTTTCGAAGCCATATTGCTTCGTTACAATATAAGAAACGCTCGCATTAATTCAATAGATTTATCCCGTTCGGTTTAATTTTATAATGTATTCTTCGAAAAAGCTCATTTACGTCGCCTACGCCGAAAATATCATTTCGCCCATAAATCCTTAGAACTCAACTTTGCAGGGCGAGCAAAGTATTTCTTCTCCAGGCGAAAAAACACCGTCGGCATCGCGTTCGAACCATGCGAGAAGCTTATATTCGCCGAAAATTAGATCGATAGGAATATCGTAAATAATATCGACAAAACCGGTAGAGCCAGCGTCGATATTCATTACGCCTATTTCCGGCTCGATAAATAGTTTTCTGGCTATATTGTGGAAGTCGAGCATACCGTTGCTCCCGGGGGCAACATCGAAATGGCGATGAATCCTCACAACCGCGAGTTTTATAATACCTACTCCGGTTCCGCCCATCGAATGGTAATGAATACGCGCGGTTTCCTCGCCAATAACCCTACCCCACAGCTTGAAATCCCCCACAGCCGAGCCTTCGGCGAGAGAGTTCGTTACATATGCGCTAATCGCCGATACGGAAGTTGGGTCTGTGACGGACTGTGCGGCAACTAAAACCTGTGGCATACCGATAATATCGTAGTAATCTCCGCGCCCATCGTGCATCTCAGGATTAAGAGCGCGGATAGGATCTATTCCAGCGAGATGAGGATGCCATTCGATTGCGAGCACCGAATCACCGAAGTTCGCTAAAACGGTCTGAACCGCTTCCGCAGCGTCGGGGCAATTAACGCAGTTAACGTGAGAGAATTCCTCGATGAGACAAGCATGTTTGAATTCGATGTCGGAAATGACTACATCGGTTACCGCGCCGGAGGTGACATTCGCATTTTCAGCTTCAGATTGAACAAATGCCCCGCCGCCGATTTGCACGGAGTGTGAACCTACGCTCACGGGAATAGTATCCATCGTAAAACCGGACGGCACACAATCTACTAAAACCGGGGCATCTTCATAATCGGCATTAACATAGATATAGCCTGTATCCGAGATTTCGGAGAGCGTGAAAAACGCGGTGTCCGTTTTACCGGCGACAATCGTTATGACCAGCGAATCCGGCGTGGAATCGAAGCCCGATTTCCCAACTGCAACGGCGAAAGCGCCCGGATCGAGTTCGATAGTTGCGTTTGTCAGTATATCCCCCTGAAGTTGGCCATCGAGAAAGATAGAAGCGCCGGTCGGTTCGGAAACGACAACAAGGTTGCCCTTTTCGTCAACAGGACCGTTGTTGTTATCGCAACCCGAGAATAGCACAATTGCCAATCCAATCGCAATGAACAAAACTATTTTTCTCATACTTCTACACCTTTCTCCGCAACCACTTTATCTCGCGAAAAGATCGTTGTTACGCTAACAGTTCCGAATTTACACGAATCGAGGCAGTTGCCGCATCGAATGCACTCGTGACCATTTGGGCTTTTGTAAATATCGTGCTCGACCGGACATTCGTAATTACAAAGCCCGCAAGCAACGCAGTCGTCATGTTTAACCTTGAATCTGAGCAGACTCACGCCGTTAAACAGGCCGAGAAACGCTCCCAATGGACACATCGCACGACAGAAAATGCGTTTCGTTATCAGGAATAATACGAGGAACACCCCGAGAATTATCATTTTTATCGTGAATGTCCTGCCGAGTAGGCCCTTCAATTCAGGATGAAGAAGGACCTGCGGGATTCCGCCCTCGAGAGCGCCCTGAGGACAAAGTTTGCAGAACCACGTTTCGCCCGGCTCGAATATTTTCGCGATTTTGCCAGTTTCGGGATCCTCATAAACCATCGTTTTTCCGGTTTCATCGTCGATAATCGGAACAACTGAGGCAAGAGGCGCGATAATCACAAATGCGATGAGAAACACGAACTTGCCGTAACCAACCCATCTGGGGAGTTTTATATGAGGTAATTTCAGTTTGCGTCCGAGCTTAAACTCGAGGTCTTGGAGAAATCCGAAAGGGCAAATCCAACCACAGAAAGCCCGTCCGAGAAAGAGACCTAAGACACCCATTGCACCGACGACATAAAAAGGAAAAGCGCGCAGCGCTAAAAAGTGCTGGGCGCTTCCCACAGGACAGGAAACTGTTGCCGAAGGACACGCGTAGCAATTCAGTATTGGAACGACGGCTGATTTCAGCTTGCCCTGATAAATCTGAGGATCGCCGCCCCAGGCTTTGAAATATGCATTAGGCAGGATTGTGCCGAGAATCTGCGCAATCCGCCGCAAGACGGTTCTTTTCATGGCTGGCTTTCAAACATAAGTTTCAGCCGATCCCAACACATGACAGACACAGCACAGTAGCGTTCGCGAGAACTTCCTCGATGTCCAGAAGCCCTATCCCGTGCACGATGAATGCGCTACACAACATCATTAAAAGCGCAAATGCGATCTTCCGCCATAACGGAACGGTAGATTTTTCATTTACATTTTCCACGGGATGCAATTATTTCTTTTTTGTGACAGGCTGAGGAACCAGCACTTTGAAAGCCTTACTCGGTTTGAAAACCGGCACGGTTCTCTTCAGAATAGGAACCGGCTCTCCCGTGCGCGGATTCCGGGCGATGCGTGGTTTGCGGGCCTTCAATTTAAAAGTCCCGAAACGGCGGATCTCGATGTCTTTGCCCTCAGCCATAACATCCTTGATGGCTTGCAGTAAGCCCTCACAAATAACGGCGGTTTCTGTCTTGGTGAAACCGGTCATTTCGGCCACCCTCTCGACAAGGTCGGCCTTTGTTACTACGTCGTTTCCCTTCGTTGTCATTTTCCTCCAATCCCTTCTATTGTATTCGCTTACATTGTAATATACTAATCATTTTCGACTTTTACAAGTAGAATATCGCCAATATGCAATACTTTCGGATCGATAGATGCGTTATCCCTCAGGAGGGCGTCAGTTGTGGTGCCGTATTTTTGTGCGATAGTCCATAGCGTTTCACCGCTGCAGACCTTGTGAATAATGGGTTTGGCGGCACCGCTAAAACCATTGGAGGTCACAGAAGTGTGGATTTTCAGAACCTCCCCGACACTCAGGATATCGGAGTTTTTATTGTTCCAGCCCTTAATATCGTCCACCGAGACGTTGTAGCGCAATGCAATCGCGCTGAGCGTTTCGCCAGATTCGACCTCGTGGCGAACTAAGGCCGGTTTGGTGGACGATACGGGCGCACACGTTCCCTTGATTGTCAGTTTTTCGCCTTGCCGGATCGCGTCGGAAGTTTTATCGTTCCAGGTTTTGATATCGGTAATAGAGACGGCATACCGGCGGGCGATTCCGGAAAGCGTTTCACCGGCAATAACTTCGTGTATCATAATCGTCTCGATCTGCTCGATACTCGTGCTAATTTTCAGCGTTTCGCCCGCGATCAATTTGTCGCCGGATTTGTTATTCTCGAGTTTAATCGCGGAAACCGTTGTCCCATAAATCTCCGCAATTTGACTCAATGTTTCGCCGGATCTAACCTTGTGTTCGATAGTTTTCGCGGGCGCGGTCGTTACACCTGTGGGGCCATCCGCGTAAATAATCAGTTTGTCGCCTATCTGGAGGCGGGTGTCACCCTTGTCGTTCCACCGTTGTATTGCTTCGACGGTAACGCCATATGCGTTTGCGATTTTGCCAAGATTGTCGCCCTTGCGGACAGTATATGTGACTTTCGTTCGGCCCTGTGTATAGCCACCATCACTTACGGGAGAATCGCTTATTACCTGTATTTTTTGGCCAATGCTCAAAGTCGCGTTACTCGATAGACCGTTCCATGTGATAAGCTCGGAAACGTGGACATCGTAGCGCCTCGCAATCGACCAGAGGGATTCTCCCTTTTGGACGGTATGCACGATTTTACCTTTCGGTTCGCGCCGAGATTCGCTTGCGAGGAGGGTTAGCACCTGGCCGGGAAATATCGTAGAGTTGGCAGTCAGGTCGTTCCATTCGAGGAGTTCGTCTGTGCGAACGCCGAACCGTGCGGCAATAGTACTCGGTGTATCACCCGATTTAACGGTGTATTTTGTTTTCGTTTTGCCAACGGGAATCTTAAGGCGCATTCCCGGTTTAATAATCGAGCCGCTACCGAAGCCGTTCGATAGAATAAGGTCTTCGAGGCTAACACCGAACTCATCGGCTATTTCGGAAAGAGTATCGTCTTTCCGAACGGTATAGATACGGTTTGCCGAGCCGCCCGAGGGAGCGTTTATCGCGGGTGTGGGAGGTGAACCTGCTGCTGCGAGTTTTTGTGCTGCGCTTGGCGAGACCGGGATGACTATTTCCTGCCCGATACTTAGCTTATGTGCGCTTGTAAGTTTGTTAGTCTGGACTAGAACGGATATACCCGTGCCGTAATGTAGCGCTATCTCAGACAAGGTCTCTCCCTTACGGACTTTATGGCGTGCCCATACGGTTTTATCGTCCTCGGGGATTTTCGCGTAGCGCTCAGGGAATATATCCGAATACCCGGCGGGGATTCTTATCTGATATGCAGTTATATCCGGCGGTGAACAGTAGCGAAGGATTTCCGGATTCAGTTCCTGGATAAATTCGAGAGAAGTATCGGTGCACTGCGCAATTAGCTCCAGATTGGTCGGCTCCGAAACGGTAATTAAATCGAATTCTCGAGGTTCGTCGAACTGGATATCGAAACCATAGACCTGGGGATTTTTCGCTATTATCAAAGCCGCCATAAAAAGAGGAACGTAATTTTCGGTTTCCGTGGGCAGGTCGAGTTCCCAGTATGAGTTTGTCTCCTGACTTTTAATAGAGCGACCAACACGGCCGTCCCCGCAGTTGTAAGCTGCAAGACATAATTCCCAGTCTCCGAATTTCTTATATAGGCTCTCGAAATAATCCGCCGCTGCGATAGTTGCCTTCTCCGGGTCGCGTCGCTCGTCGAGCCACCAGTTTACCTCTAAATCGAAAATTTTCCCGGTCGATTTTATGAACTGCCACAATCCGACTGCATGCGCCCAGCTATATGCCCCCGTTGCAAAACCCGATTCAACGAGAGGTAAATATGCTAAGTCCAGGGGTAAATCTCTCGACTCGAAAATCTCGAGGATCATCGGCAAATATCTACCGCTGCGAGTTAACCAAATGGTAAATGGATCCCGCAAATTCGTCTGGAGATAAACGATTTTTTCCTTGACTCTGTCGTTCCAGACTACGGGGAAATCGAATTCGCCGCTAAGAGCTTTGGGCAGCTCACCCGCAAGCTCGGAAAGTCGCTGTTTTGTGTCTTCGGACAGCGCCCTGTCCTCCAACGCAACAGAGAGCACGATTGGCGCTGCGGTAACATCGAGGCTCTCGGAATGGGCCAGTGTAAAGCGATAATCGTAAGCTATCTCGCGAAGGAGTAAGTCTGTTTGAGTTGAAAGGTCAACATCATCCGCGACATCCACCTGCGCGATCAATCTGAGGGCTTCGTCGAAATCCTCGCCGGCCTTTTTCCAGTCGCGTTTCATATTGTGAACTACGCCGTCGGCGTAGGCCGCCTCGGCATCTCTAAGTAGCTCGTAGGCTGGATTTGCGTCTATTTCCTCGATGATTTCCCGACGCGAATAAGCGTCTGTTTTAGTGAGGGTCTTCGAAGAACAACCGAAATTAACAATGCAGATAATTACGGTAAGAAATAATATTGAAATCGTCCGAAATGGCTTCACTATAATACGTTATAACAGATGGAGTTTTTCTAATGGAATAATATTGGCCAACTTCATATATGTCAATGACTTTTTCGCAGAACAGGCTAATAATTAGATATGCATGCGTCTTATCAGATAGACTTATCTATTTGTGTTATATGTTGTTACTGTCGTTTTCTAAGTATTTACTTAATGTGTTTCTGTTTTTCTCGCGTCAAAATAAAGAGGTAATCCAAGTAGAAAAATTGAAATCCACTTCAATTTAATCCGTTCATTGTTTATTTCAGCAGCCAGAACGCGACACCGGAAGCCACAAGTTGAATGGTCAGGTTGTCGAAACCGTGCGTGCTTATTGCTTCGACGGCGGTTGCCCCGAGAGCAACGAGAGTCGCTACCCATAAGGCTTCGAGCGGATAGACGCCGGTCGCGTTCAGCGTAATAAATGCTGCCAACACGCCCGCAATAAATACGGAAAGAGAACCCTCGAGGCTGCGTTTCGCTTTAACTCCGGCAATCGATGGAACGCGATAAAAATGCCTGCCGAACTTCGAGCCGATCGGTTCGGCGACTGCATCTCCCCAGCCCGTAACCATATAGCCAACTGCGGCAAAACCGGGGAACAGAATATTAGAGAGAACACCTCCGAGCGCCGTGCAAATAAGCGGGACTATCACAAAAAAGCTGCGTCTCGGTGCGTCAGATTCACGCGCGATAGCCTCGTAGAAAGGGTAACCGTCACCTTTGATTATGGCGAAAACGATTACGGCGGTAGTTACGACGCCATAAAGAACGACACCGGAAAGCCCCATAACGACTTGTATGACGGCAGCCATCGAGAAAATCGCGAAATGGAAAATCTTGCGTGTGTAGGCGGTTTTCAAGCCTTTGCGGATTTTAAGCCTACCAACAACCATACCGCAAAACCATGCAAATATCGCAAACAACGGGGCAAAGCAAAGAACAGCCCACGTTTTAGGAACGGCATCTAAAAGAAAACGGATTAACGCATCGACAAACATGAATTAGACTTCTATTTTCTTGCCGCTGTATAAGTATCGCTTTATTTTACGGGTCGATGTTTTCGGGAATTCCTCTTGTTGGATTTTAAAATTTCTGACCCTTTTATAGGTCGCTATCTGGGTGTTAACTTCGGAAATAACCTCCTTATATAGCTTTTCGAGGTTATCTTCCGTAGTGCTTATTCCCGCTTCGTCGAGAGCGTCGAAATCCGGGACAAGGATAGCAAAAGGCTCCTCTGAGTTCCTATTCACAACTCCAACTATAAGACTTTCCATAACATACGATGTTTGGTTAATTATCTCCTCGATCTCTTCTGGATAAACGTTTTTCCCACCAGAAGTTACAATGATATTTTTTTCGCGGCCTTTAAGGATTAAATACCCGTCCGGGTCGATACTACCGAGGTCGCCTGTCCGGAACCAGCCTTCCTCCGTAAAAGCCTCACGCGTAGCTTCGGGATTTTTATAATACTGCGCAAAGACGGGATCGCCTTTCGCCATAACCTCGCCCACACCCTCCGAATTCGGCTCCAAGATTTTCAGTTCGACACCGTCGATTGCGGGGCCGACAGATTCCGCTTTGTTTTTTTCCGCCGGATTGGCTGTTATTACGGGGGATGTTTCCGATAGGCCATAGCCCTGCACACACACAACACCGAAGCTGTTGAAAAATCTGACAATGTCCGGGCGGATTGCCGCACCCCCGGATATCATAAGCCGCAATCCGGCAAAACCGGCTTTATTGCGAAAACCATTCATGACAGTTTTTCCCGAGTGCCCGCCAAAAGCGCTATCGATAAGTCGAGAAAGCCCCATCGCCGAGTTGAAAACAGCGCTTGCGATAACTCCCTTCTCCCTAACACCTCGGGTAATTCCATTGAAGAATTTTTCGAACAGGAGAGGAACGCCGAGCATAATCGTTGCATCGGATGCTTGAATATCCTCGAGGATTTCCTTGCCTCGAAGCGCACGGGCATAACAGATACCGCAACCTATACTGAGAGGCGTTAAAAAACCGCAAGTAGCTTCGAAAACATGATGGACAGGTAGGACCGAGATGAAATTATCGCTCGGTAGAATCTCTACTCTGCGGGGTAATGCCCAGATGTCGGCAATTATGTTACGGTGGGTCAAAACAACGCCTTTCGGGGAGCCGGTGGTGCCGGATGTGTAAATAATTACAGCTTGGCATTCGTCGTTCTCAGGATAGCGCGGAGGAAGTGGCTTTTCCTCCGCGAGGATTAATCCTTCGATATCGTCGAATAGAAAATGAGGGATTTCGAATTCGTCCTCGCCGTCCTCGATAAGACCTTTGTGATAGCGTGAGCTTAAAAATATCGCTTTCGCATCTGAATGGTGAATTATATGTCGGTGTTCAACTGGGCGGAGATTGGCATCCAGGGGAACGACGATGCAACCTGCGGCTTGTATTGCGAGATAAGCTATCGCCCATTCCGGGCAGTTTGGACCGAGAAGGGCAATATGATCCCCCGGCGCAAATCCCTTGCTCTGAATCACGGAAGATAGTTTGATGAAACTATCGAGGAGTTCTGAATATTTTATTATTCGCGGGCTATCGGCTGGATTGTTGACCATAAGCGCCCGTCGATCCGGGAACTTTTGCGCGGTTTGTGCCACTGCCTCCGGTATTGTTTTGCCGATTATATTAAGATTTATTGTTTGCTTCACGGGCTTTCCTCTCAGATTAGGATTTGGAGAAACCGACGATACTAATTAATCGAAATCATATTGCCGTGTCAAGCTAAAAAGGGCAATAAAACAAGCCTAAAATGGCACTTTATAAATAGTTGCTGTTATTATTGCTTTTTCATCAATTTAGCTTGACTATTTACTATGGGTATTATATTTTTGAGGGTTGTTTCGACAAGATGATACATAAGTTCATGCCACACAAGGAGGTAGAGTGGCTACGAAAGTTGGAATTCTAACTGGTGGGGGAGATTGCCCCGGACTTAACGCCGTCATTCGTGGGGCCGTATATTCCGGTATTATTGAATATGATATGGAATTTATCGGTATTAAATATGGCTGGATGGGTTTACTGGACATGATTACAGAGGATATTATCCTCGACGATGTTCGCGGAATAATTTCCGAGGGCGGGACTGTATTACGCACCAGTCGCACCAATCCTACGAAAAATGAGGAAGATATCGCCAAGGCTATCGCAAATTTTCACGAGCTCGAATTGGATCATCTAATTGTAATCGGCGGCGAAGACACTCTCGGCGCGGCTTACAGGTTATGGAAGGAGGATGATAACTTTAAAGTTATCGGTGTCCCTAAAACTATCGATAACGATCTTTCCGGCACCGATGTTACTTTTGGATTCGATACTGCAATTAACATTGCGATGGCAGATATAGACAGATTGCATACGACCGCCCGAAGTCACAATCGCGTGATCGTGATAGAACTGATGGGGCGTCATGCCGGCTGGATCACTCTTGAAGCGGGACTTGCGGGGTGTGCGGATATTGTGCTGATTCCGGAGGTGCCTTTCGATATCGAGGACGACCTGTGCAAACCTCTCCAAAAAATGAAGGATCAAGGGCGCGAATACGCTATCGTTGTGGTCAGCGAAGGCGCGAAAATCAAGGTCGAACATGACCGGGACGGCTCTCTTTTCCTACAGGAAGTAGATCGCGATGAATTCGGGCATGTCCGCCTCGGCGGAATAGGCAAGATACTCGCAAATGAAATCGAGGAGCGCGTTAACTGGGAGAGCAGACATGTAGTTCTTGGACATCTTCAGCGGGGCGGTTCACCCTCAGCGTTCGACAGAATCCTGTCTACGCGATTTGGAGTTGCTGCGGCAGATGCCGTTTCCGAGGGCCTTTCGGGAGTTATGGTCGCTCTAAGAGGTTCGGAAATCCTTCCGATTAAAATGACCGACGAAATTAAGATAATCAAACGCGTCCCGGACGATTATGTTCGGTATGCAAGGCTATTCACCGCGAGGTAGAGATGAAGAGGTTATTCGTCGTATTAGCTTTTATTTCTGTTCTTGTATTCGCGAGTTGCTCGTCTATACCGCAGAATTATCATCCCCCCGAATATCGGAAAATTGCGGTTTTCGCTTCATTTGTCCCGCCGGTAGAATACGATATCGACTCCAAAGACGACCTTGTCGAGGCAATCGCGGACGGTCTCATAGATGATGTTGCGGACGTTCTCTCCGGCGATTATCCGGAGTGGCGAACTACAAGCGAACTTGCAAGGCTCTGTTCCCGATGCGGTTACGATGTTTATCTCGTCGCGCCGGAGGATTATTTCGAGGATCGTCAGGGCCCTGTTGAAGTCGCGCATCAAAAGAGAGTTGGAGGTTGGATCGAGGACAATTATTGGGATTATATTCGACAGATGAAATCGCAAATCGGCGAATATATGGAGCCTGAGGCTTATATCCTATGCAAACAGGTCGGCTCGGAAAGCGATGACGAGGATTTTTATGTCGTAATGCACCGCTGGAATGGCGACAAGCAGATATTCACAATGAGTTACGACTATTTCATGCGCAATTACAATGACTTTTTCTGCGGTGCGGATGTCGAAGAAGCCGTCGCTCCTGTTGAATCGGAACCGAAAGTCACGGACACAAAAAAAAGCCCCGATAGCGAACCAGACGATTCGGAAGGGAAAGGCGAGAGAGTCCATTAGATTTTTATTTCAGTTAAATAACAAAAAAGAATTACGGAGGAAAAATGAAAGTTGCTATTAATGGTTTTGGGAGAATCGGAAGACAGGTATTCAGGATTGCATGGAGCGACCCGGAAATCGAATTCGTTCATATAAACGACCTCACTGATGCAAAGACGCTCGCACACCTGCTTAAATACGACAGCACATTCGGAATCTGGGATGTCGAAGTTAAAAGCAAGGAAGGCGCAATTATAGTCGCAGGCAAGGAAATCAGCGTTTCCGCCGAAAAAGACCCGCGGAACCTACCGTGGAAAAGCGAGAATGTGGATATCGTCCTTGAAGCTACCGGCGTATTTCGCAAGAGAGAGCAGGCGGCCTGGCACATCGAGGGCGGTGCGAAGAAGGTTATTATCTCAGCACCGGGTAAAAACCCCCTGGATGGCGATTTCGTTTTCGGAGTGAATGAAAAAGACTATGATAGGGATAAACACAATATTATTTCTATCGGAAGTTGCACGACTAATTGCCTCGCCCCCATCGTAAAAATACTCCATGATAAATTCGGCATTGTGCGCGGCTTTATGACAACTATCCACGCCTATACGAATGATCAGAGTATTCTCGATCTCCCACATAAGGACCTCCGAAGAGCCAGAACCGCCGCACAGAATATAATTCCGACAACGACCGGCGCAGCAAGGGCTATTGGAATCGTTATTCCGGCTCTAAAGGGCAAACTCGACGGTATGGCGGTTCGCGTGCCGGTTTCGGATGGCTCTTTGGTCGATCTAACATGCGAGCTTGCCCGGGAAACAACGATCGAAGAAATTAACACCACAATGCGCGAGAAGGCTGCAGGCGAACTAAAGGGAATTCTCGGTATCGCCGAGGATCCGATCGTCTCCAGCGATGTCGTTGGAGATTCACGCAGCAGTATTTTCTCTCCACAGGATACGAATGTTATGAACGGCAATTTGGTGAAGTTGCTTTCCTGGTATGACAACGAGTGGGGTTTCTCCAGTCGTGTCGTGGATATGATTAAACTAATGATGAAATAGCGAGGAAGCCTATGTCCCATCTACGAAAAAAAACTATCGATGACATCGATTTCGCAGGCCATAAGGTTCTTGTTCGTGTCGATTTTAATGTTCCAATCGAAAACGGTGTAATCGGCGACGACCATCGTATCCGCGCGGCGTTGCCGACATTACGCAAGATTATCGCGGGAGGTGGAATCCCAATAATCCTTTCCCACCTGGGCCGACCCAAGGGTAAATTCGTGCCGGAACTCTCGCTTAGGCCGGTGGCTAAACGCCTAGAAGAGCTTCTCGGTAAACCGGTAACCTTTATCCCCGATACAATAGGCGAAAACGCAATTAAAATCCGCGATCACGGTATGCAGGGAGATATTTTCTTGCTGGAAAATACACGGTTTCATATCGAAGAGGAACAGAACGACCCGGATTTCTCCAGGGAACTCGCCGGCCATGCAGACATATTTATTAACGACGCTTTCGGCACAGCGCACCGTGCCCATGCAAGCACTGTCGGTGTGACAAAATATATGCATGTTTCCGCGATGGGGTATCTTGTGAAACGCGAGATGGACATATTAGTCGGCCTTCTCGAAGAACCAAAGCGACCGTATGTAGCAGTCATCGGGGGGGCGAAGGTTTCATCCAAACTACCACTCCTGAAATCTCTCCTCGAACGTTGCGATAAAGTCATAGTCGGTGGCGCTATGGCCTCTACTTTTTTAGGGAGCCTTGGAATATCACAAGGATGCGGATTAATTGAGAAGGATAGATTCGATACCGCCCGCGATATCCTCGAATTAACCGATAGCGTGGAACTTTATGAAGGTCACCTTCTTCTGCCGATAGACCAACTATGCACAGACGAGATTTCCGCAAACGGTATCACAAAGGTCTTTTCCTACGATCAGGTTCCGGACGATCTCAAAGTTATTGATATCGGACCGGATTCGATTGCGCGTTTCAAGGATGAACTCGACAAAGCTGAGACAATCGTTATGAACGGCCCTATGGGGATTTTCGAGATAGAGAAATTCGCTACCGGAACCCGCGAGATACTGAAGAAAATCGCCGAACGGGTAAGCAAAGGCGCAGTGGGTATTATTGGCGGAGGAGACAGCGCTGCTGCAGCCGTTAAATATAATCTCGCCGATCAAATGACACACATTTCTACTGGCGGAGGAGCATCCTTGAAACTCCTCGAGGGTGCCAGTCTTCCCGGTGTGGATGCTCTTACAAACCGATAGGTGAAAATATGCGCAAACTGCTTATTGCCGGAAATTGGAAGATGTATAAGGATCGCGGCGAGGCGATTGCACTCGCTGAGGGAATACTCGAATGTTCTTCTGTCGGGGATTCGATCGATATCGCCGTTTTTCCACCGGCGGTATTTATCAAGGAAGTTGCGGATATTTTGCGTGGTTCGGGAGTAGCTGTCGGCGCACAGAACATGCATGCCGAGGAAGAAGGCGCGTTTACAGGTGAAATTTCCTCTAAAATGGTCTTGACAACCGGCGGCATAATGGTTATTTTAGGTCATTCTGAGCGGAGAAATGTGTTTGGTGAACCGAACGATTTCATCCGCTCGAAGGTAAAAAAGGCAATGACTGATAATCTCATGCCTGTTCTTTGTATTGGAGAGAAACTCGAAGAGCGTGAAGCGAACCGGACAGAGGCGGTTTTAAACGAGCAGTTAGACGGTTCTTTACGGGGTATTTCCGTTAAAGACGCGGATAGCATCGTTTTGGCTTACGAACCTGTATGGGCTATTGGAACCGGAGTTAACGCGACGCCGGAACAAGCTCAGGGCGCACACGCTTTTATCCGCAGTTGGTTGCGCGAACGTTATGGCGATATTGCCGACAAATTGCGCATCCTCTACGGTGGCAGCGTAAAACCGGCTAATGCCGAGGTTCTTCTTTTGCAGCCCGATGTCGATGGTGCATTGATAGGCGGAGCAAGCCTTAAAGCGGAGAGTTTCTGCGAGATAATCAGCATTGCGAAAACGATTACGAACGAGGCAAAATGGTAATAGCATTTTCGATACTTGTTGTTCTAATAGCGATATCTCTTGTTATCTCGATTCTGATGCAATCGGGACGTGGTGGTGGTCTTGCCGGGGCTTTCGGAGGTTCATTTGGAGCCAGCTCAGTTTTCGGCGGACACCAAGCTGCGGATATGCTGACTAAAATCACGGCGGGACTCGCTATTGCATTCGTGGTTGTAGTGCTCTTAATGAATGTCCTCGCTACGCGTGTGACTTCTTCGCGGCCTTCGAGTGTGATACCTCAGGAGGCCGGTAAAACCGCCCCTATTGGCGGTATGCCGACCACTCCCCCACCGGGCGGTGGAGAAGTTCCCGTTCCTGTCGGTGGCGGCGAATAACAACGAGTTCATGCATTCTATTTGCCGAGGTGGTGAAATTGGTAGACACGCATGGTTGAGGGCCATGTGAGCGATTAGCTCTTGCGGGTTCAAGTCCCGCCCTCGGCATAAAACCAAAAAACAGTGGCATCCGTCACTGTTTTTCATTACTAATTATTTATTGTTCTATTTGAAATAATCGCAATAATTGCATGAGCAAAGCAGGTGACAAAATGGAAATCAAGGTTCCTTACGGACAGGGTGAACAGACAGTTAACCTCGACGAGAAAAACCTCGCCGGAATCATTCATCCCAACAAGGTCGATACGAAAGACGAATTCGAGACGCTTCAACATGCGCTCGCGAATCCTATCGGCACGTCGTCGTTCAAAGACTTTATCTCCGGCGGGGGGAAGGTTCTTTTCATCGTCAACGACGGCACGCGGCCCACGCCAACGGCGAAGGTTCTCGACATCATCGAAGACGACATCGCCGGCGCGGATGTGAGCTTTATTATCGCGACAGGCTGCCATCGCGCGCCGACCGAGGAAGAATATCGATTCATGTTCGGGAAGCATCTCGATAAATACCGCGACAGGATTCACTCGCACGACAGCAAGAAAGACGAGCTTGTTCATATCGGGACGTCGAAGAACGGCACCGAGATGGTGGTCAACAAGCGCGGTATGGATGCCGACAAGCTGGTGATTATCGGGTCGGTCGAGCCGCACTATTTCGCGGGCTACACCGGCGGGCGGAAGGCTTTCCTGCCGGGGATAGCGTCTTATGACACCATCGAGCAGAATCACAAATACGCGCTTCTTCCGCAAGCGAAGGCTCTCGCACTCGACGGCAATCCTGTCCATGAGGACATGATAGACGCGCTTAAGGTTATCGCCGACAAGCCGATTTTCTCGATTCAAACCGTTCTCGACCGCGACCGCAAGATTTACGCCGCCACCGCGGGGCATATCCACGATTCGTTCTATGCTGCAATCGATAAGGCCACGGAGGTTTTCTGCGTGCGTGTGGAATCGAAGGCGGAAATTGTGGTCAGCGTCGCGCCGTATCCGATGGACGTCGATTTGTATCAATCGCAGAAGGCTATCGACAACGGCAAACTCGCACTGAAAGAGGGCGGGATTCTTATACTCATCTCGAAATGCCGGACGGGTATCGGCCACGACACGTTCTACAAGCTCCTCAGCGCGTGCGACACCGCGAAAGAGGTCCTCGACGAGATAGACCGGGGATACAAACTCGGTTACCACAAAGCCGCCAAGATGGCGGATATCGGCACGTGGGCGCAAATGTGGGGCGTAACCGAACTGCCTGACGACGTAATGCGCAACGTCCTATTGACGCCGTTCGGCTCGGTTCAGGAAGCCGTCGACGAGGCCGTCGAAGTCAAGGGCGGCGACGCGAAAGTTCTATTCCTTATGGATGGCAGCATCACAGTCCCGATGATCCGATAGATAGTTTGAGATTATGGAATTCTTTATCTGCGATGATTAAAGGGATTTTTAAATCCTTAAAAATCCCTTTAATTTTATGAGTATATTCGAATATGCCGGGATATAAATGCTTGCATATAGCAAATGGAATTATTATATTTTTACAAGATGGTTTATTTTGCATTTTTCCATTAAAAAAGAGGATGCAAATCAATAATTGGAAAGGTAATGTTAGCAAGGAAGGGAGACCTATGAACCAGGAAATAATCGAAAAACTGAAAACAATTGTCGGAGAGGAAAACATCAAGACCGATGCCGCCGACCTTTATGTTTACGGTTCCGATTCTTCGGTGCACTCCGCTAATGCGGACGTCGTTCTTCGCCCGGAAACTATCGAGCAAGTTCAGGCGATAGCACGTCTGGCGAACGCTGAGAAAATTCCAATCGTGCCGCGTGGCGCAGGCAGCGGGATGTCCGGCCATGCCGTTCCAATCGACGGTGGAATCGTATTAGATATGAAAAAGATGGACAAGATTATCGATATTCGTCCAGAAGACATGCTCGTTAAAGTAGAGGCGGGTGTTGTCGATGATGAACTTAACCGCCAGTTAAAACCTTATGGCTTCTTCTATCCGCCAACGCCGGCTTCCAGCAGAATTGCTACTATCGGGGGCGAAATCGCCAATAACGCCAGCGGTTTGAGGTCGGTCAAATACGGCGCAACGCGCGATTCCGTCCTCGGGATGAAAGTTGTCCTTGCAAGCGGCGAATTGGTCAATCTCGGTTCGAATACCCGGGTAGAAGCATCCGGTTATCAACTCGATAGGCTTATGGTCGGTTCGGAGGGCACGCTTGGGATTATCGTAGAGGCGACGTTGAAGCTCGTTCCGATACCGAAATTCCGGTGTATGGCCGTCGCGAAATTCGATAAACTCGAAGATGCTGGCGAGGCTATTACTGGTATTATATCGAGCGGAGCACAACCTTCCGTCCTCGAACTAATGGATAATATCGCAATAACTGCCGTGAATACTACACTCAATTTGGGTCTTCCCGATGTCGAAGCGGTAATTTTCTTCGAGGCCGACGGAATGCTCAAAGAGCCTATCGATTACGAGATGGAGAAAATTAAAGCGGTTTGCGAGCAACACGGAGGTTCCGGCATCGAAATGAGTTACGACCTCAAGGAACGCACAAAGATATTTGCCGGAAGGAAGAAGTTATTTCCGGCTCTATCGAGATATAAAGAGGGATATTCGTGCACTTCTCTGGCCGACGATATGGCGGTTCCATACTCGAAGATGGCGGAATGCGCCGCTAAAATACACGAGATAGCCGACCGCAACGGCGTAATAATGACTGCTTACGGACATTGCGGCTCCGGGTGTATGCATACGAAGATTCTATTCAACCCGACAAACAGGGAACAATGGGAGGGTGCAAAGCGCGCGGTTGACGAGACATACGAATATGTCCGTTCGGTCGGCGGGACGACCTCTGCCGAGCATGGTATCGCGCTTTCAAAAGCCCCGGCCTGGAAAAAGGAGAAAGCCGACCAACTCGATTTGATGCGGGCCGTTAAAAGAGCTTTCGACCCGAACAATATCATGAATCCACATAAATTGCAGGACGCGCCGGACGACTGGCTTACTGCGACAAAACTGCGATATTCCGTAAAAAACTAAGAAGTAATAATGGAAACAAAATATACAAGTAATTGGGAAACGGAATTTAACATCTGTATTCGTTGTGCATATTGTTTCGCAGGATGCCCGATATTCAAAGAGTTAGGTTGGGAAGCCGACGGTGCTAGAGGGAAACTTATAATAGCTTACGGTTTGATGAAAGGCGAATTCGAACCATCTCAGTATATAGCCGATAAGCTTTTCCAATGCACTTTCTGTAAAGACTGCATGGAACAATGTTCAGCCGATATACCTATTCCGGATATTATAAGTGCCGCTAGAGCGGACCTATACGATAATGGTTACGCGGCGACAGGTGGAGTTAAGCTCCTGGATTCTATTAACAAGAGTGGAAATATCTTCGGAGAGGATATCAAGCCCCCAAAATTCGAGGGGGAGAAACAGGTTCTGCTCGGATGCAGGCTTCTTGAAAGAACGGAAGACTCGACAAAATACCTCGAGCTATTAAAAAAACTCGGCCTGAAACCCAAAACATTCGACGAGACCTGTTGCGGTATGCCGTTCGCAGTCCTCGGAGATAAAAAGGGTTTCGCCGAGCAACAGGATAAATTCAGGGAATCGATACCCAATAAAGACGAAGAGGTCATTTGCGTCTGCACTACCTGTATATTCTTCATCAAGAAGAAGTATCCCGACCTGAAGGCGACATATGTTATCGACGAGATTCTGAAAAGACTCAGAAATTATCCCGGCGAAATCAAAAAGCTAAATAAAAAGTTGACATATCACGACCCCTGCAATGTGGCACGGGGAATGAATATGGTCGATGAGCCTCGAGAGATAATGGATATGATAGGGGTCGAATTGGTCGAGATGCCTACATCTGGTAAAAAAGCCGAGTGTTGTGGTGGTGGAGGTGGCTTGCTCGTTAGCGATAAACCGCTTTCTGAGAAGCTCGCCGAAAAACGAATGAATCAGGCGCTCGATATAGGTGTCGATACGCTTGTGACCCTTTGTCCAACGTGCGAATTCAATATCGGGAATGCATCTAAAAAGAACGACGCTAATCTCGATGTTAAAAATCTACTCGACTTGATTTGTGAGGCCGTTATATAAATATCCTGTTTTAAGTAATAAGCATGATAAGACTAACAAACCAAAAAACGGCTATTATCCGCTTTAGGGTTATCTACATGCAAAATTTAAGAAAAGGAACAAAATGGAAACAAAATACCTTGATAATTGGAAAAAAGAGCTTGATATCTGTATTCGTTGCGGATATTGTTTCGAGAAATGCCCGGTATTCAAAGTTCTCGGTTGGGAATCCGACACCGCTCGAGGTAAGGCCATTCTTGCTTACGGCCTTCTGAACGGAGAGATTGTTCCTTCCCAGACTCTTGCGGATAAATTCTTCCAATGCACTTTTTGCAAGGATTGTGTGGAAACTTGTTCGGCCAATGTTCCTATCGGCGAAGTATTCACCGCCGCCCGTGCAGATATGATTGCTGCTGGTTACGCACACGACGCACACAACTATATGGTCGAGAGCGTCCAGAAAACGGGGAATATTTTCAACGATCCCGAGCTAAAAGCTCCGGTCTCGGAGGGAAATATTACGGTGTATCTCGGTTGTCAATACCTCGGTAGGGGAAATCTGACAAAGACATATCTCAACATCCTGCGCAAGTTAGGATTCGAACCGCGCGTTAAAGAGGAGATATGCTGCGGGAATATCATGAAAACACTCGGCTTTCTCGACGAGTTCGAAGAACAAAAGAAACGCTTCGTCGAGAAGTTCCCCGAAGAAGATATCGTTACGCTCTGCCCCACATGCAATATCACGTTAAAAGAGGATTACGGTAAAAATGTCAAACACATCCTCGAGGTTATCGCCGATAAAATTCCGGAGGCAAATCTCGAAACGAAGGTCACATATCACGATCCCTGCGATATGTCGCGCGAGTTGAATATCATGGATCAACCACGTGCGATACTCGAGAAGATAGGCGTCGAGATCATCGAGATGCCCAGAAACAGGAAGAATTCATCCTGCTGCGGTGGCGGTGGAGGCATACTGTCGTCGGACGCCGAGCTTTCGGGGCGTATAGCTGAAGGTAGAATTCGCGAAGCAGCCGCTACAGGCGCGGATACGCTTGTAACATCGTGCCCGACCTGTGAGAAGACCCTCAAAGAGGCCGCGATGAATCTCAAGAAGGCCGGGGAGGATACTGTATCCGTTCGCAACATTTGCCAGCTTATCTCGAAAGCGATTAAGTAGGGATTGTTCAAAGATTATATCTTTCGGAAACGAATCGTCGCCGGGTAAATATTCGGGCTGAATTGCGGGCGCAATATAATTAAAATGATGGAGACCCTGTAATGTATCTTTTCGACCTCGGTGAGAAACCCTGGGAGCAATCTATGCTAATCTTCCACGCGCTTGCGAGAATGGGCGTGGAAGCTCTAAATATCGTATCACCGAAAACCCCGTTCATTAGTATCGGATACTTCCAGGACGCTAAATCGGAGGTGGACCTCGAATATTGCAAACGGGAAGGACTGCCGATTTTCAGACGCGAGATTGGCGGCGGAACTGTTTACCTCGACCGCAATCAGATATTTTACCATGTCGTATGGGGTCGGAATAATAGGCTGTTTCCGAAAATAATCAGCGAGATTTACCAGCACCTTTCTATCCCTCCTATCGAAACTTACGGTGAGTTCGGTATTAAAACAGAATTCCGCAAAGTGAACGACATCGTGACTTACGAAGGCCGCAAAATCGCAGGGCTTGGCGGCGCAGACATCGAGGACTCCATGGCTTTTGTGGGTTCGGTCATCCTCGATTTAGATTATGACAGGATGGCTCACGCGATAAAGGTCCCGGACGAAAAATTCCGGGACAAAGTATTCAAGGCGATGACGGAAAACGTAACTACGATGAAGCGTGAGCTGGGGATAATCCCTCCGCGAACCGAGATTATAAGGGTCCTTAAGGAGAAATTCGAGAAAATCCTCGGAAAACTCGAACCGGTAGAGCTTAATAATGAAATAATTCGCAAGATGACCGAATTGGGCGCGCTGTTCAGCTCTCCCGAATTCATTTTCAAGAAAACGCCGCGTCTCCCGAAAGGGGTTAAAATTAAGCAAGGTGTCGAAATCCTGTATGGTATGTATAAGGCAAAAGGTGGTTTGATACGAACCGCCCAGGAAGTCGGCAGTGACGTAATTAGAAATATCGATATAACGGGAGATTTTACGCTTTATCCAAAAAAAAGCTTATCATCGCTTGAGAATGCTTTGAAAAATACTGAAAAAGAAAGCTCGAAACTAACGTCTAAAATCGAGGATTTCTACGAAGAAACGGGTGTTCAGACGCCGGGC
>Ga0272441_10001461_pt1 | contig 50389 bp, 45 predicted proteins | sample SSMProp6N_FD_193582 | JGI IMG/M metagenome (GOLD analysis project Ga0272441, IMG submission 193582) | Marine sediment archaeal communities from Little Sippewissett salt marsh, Falmouth, MA, United States - SSM-Prop-6N | ecosystem: Environmental > Aquatic > Marine > Wetlands > Sediment ... | reverse complement strand
TCATTCAGATACGCACCGGAGACGGGGGCGAACAGGGATCGGATATGACCTGGCACGACCGGATCGTATACGGCTGGGATGCCGTCAGGGAGATCATCGGGCGTGTCTGGAAGTATATTCTCCTCGGTATTGCCATCGGCGCCGGCATTCACGGATTTGTTCCCGAGGGGTTCATGGCCGCCGTCATGGGCAAGGGCTCCTGGTGGTCCGTTCCGCTGGCAACGGTGATCGGGGTTCCCATGTATTCAAACGCTGCCGGAATCATACCGGTCGTGGAAGCGCTTCTGGGCAAGGGGGCGGCACTGGGAACGGTCCTGGCGTTCATGATGTCGGTCATCGCGTTGTCCCTGCCGGAGATGATCATTCTGAGAAAGGTTCTGAAACCCCGGCTGATTCAGGCGTTTATCTGTGTGGTCGCCTGCGGCATACTGCTGGTGGGGTACCTGTTTAATGTGATTATCTGATCGGAGGCCGGAAGTCGTTGGTAGAGGTCGATGATCGGTATTGACTTCCGTTGGATTTTCCGGGTAACGTTTAAATTTGGATTTAGTTCCAAATTTAAACGAACCCGGCAGTATAATGGGAAATGCATGATATGAAATTACGGATAAGCGTGTTTTTTTCATCCCTTCTGGTCTGTGTCGTGATTACGGCAATGGGCATGAGAGTTGGCTTTGCCGAAGAGGTTCCGTCCGTACCGGTCAAAGGAATGCCGACCCTGGTCGATCTGGGGGCTACGACCTGCGTTCCCTGTAAAATGATGGAACCGGTGCTTGAAAAGGTGAAAAAAAAGTATGCCGGCAAGGCGGCCGTCATATTTATCGATGTTCGAAAACATTATGAGCAGGTCAAACGGTTCGGTATTCGGGCGATTCCGACGCAGGTTTTCTATGACAGGGATGGCAGGGAGATCTTCCGGCACGTTGGATTTTACAGCGAAAAAGATATCGACGCCCAGTTTAAAAAAATGGGAATCCAATAGGTTCCGGTACGTTGGAGACAAAAGGGCATGATTGAATCGCTGTTTATAACCGTTAATGAGTGGATCGCCGGAGGCAGCATCATTGCGGCCGTGGGATGCCTGCTGTGGGGAATGATCAGTGTACTGTTCAGCCCCTGCCACATGGCATCGATCCCCCTGGTCATTGCGTATGTGGCCGGTCAGAAAGAGGTGCTGAATCCCCGAAAGGCCGGGTGGTATGCCGCCGCCTTTACTCTGGGGCTTTTTATCACGATCGCGGTCATCGGGATCGTCTGCGCGCTCCTTGGTCGAATGCTGGGGGACGTGGGATCGTACTGGCAGATACCGGTCGGGGTGATCCTGCTCTGGGTGGCCCTGGGGATGTTCGGAATTGAAACGTGTTCCCTGGGAGGAAGCCGGTTGGCCCGGCTTAACGTGAAAGGTGTTGCCGGAACGTTTGTGCTGGGACTTGCTTACGGCGTTCTGTCCGGTTCCTGTACGTTCGGATTTATCGCTCCGATCCTGGCCGTTATTACGGTTCAGGAAAAAATTATTACCGGCGTGCTGCTGATTCTGATGTTTGGCATCGGCCACTGCCTGCCCATAGCCGTTGCCGGCAGCAGTGTGGCACTGGTCAGACGGGTGACGGAGAGCACCTCCTGGCAGGGTGCGGGCATGTGGTTCCGGAAAGGCGCCGGTGTGGTTATCGGGATGCTGGCAATGTATTTCATCCTGAAACCCTTTGTGACCTGATGCCGGCATTGAATTTTTTATATTGGAGAACATGAACATACCAACCCGCAGACATATCGTGCTGTTGTCGCTTGCGCAGAGTTTCGGCATTCTTGTGCTGTCCGTCGCTGCGGCTTTAGGCGTGAATGCGCTGAGGTCGGATCGCCTGTCGTGGATGTATCAGCCGCCGGTGGCAGAGACGATGGTGACGGCCGCCGGGGACACGCTGACGGTTTCACTTGAAGAAGCGCATCGGCAATTTCTGTCACGGACTGCGGTTTTTATTGATGCCCGCCGGTTGGAGGATTATCAGGAAGGCCATATCAAGGGCGCGCTGAATCTGCCCTGGCAGGAGGCGGAAAACCGGTTTTTCGATGTCATGGCCGATGTGGCTCCTGACCGGATGGTTATCACGTACTGTGACGGGGAAGCCTGCAGCCTGAGCAGGGACCTGGCGCTTTTTCTGCGAGACGCCGGGTTTGAGCATGCCCGGGTCCTGGTCAACGGGTGGGGCCTGTGGCGTGACAAGGGACTGCCGATCGAAAAAGAATGAAACCTCTATCGAATCCCATACATCTGATATTGTTTTACCTGTCCAGGATTTTTCTGGGCGGAGTGTTCGTGTTTGCCGCGTATGACAAGATTCTTCATCCGGCGGCGTTTGCAGATGTGATCTATAATTATCAGATCCTGCCCAATTACCTGATCCAAATAACAGCGCTTGTTTTACCCTGGTTGGAGTTGTGGACGGGGCTGTTGCTGATCTTCGGCGTATGGCTGCCCGGTGCGGTCCTGATTGCCGATTTTCTTTTGCTGGCATTTCTGGTTGCGCTGCTGTTTAACATGGCCAGGGGACTGGACATTCACTGCGGATGTTTTTCCACCAGCCCGGAGTCCACCGCCAATTACCGGTGGTATCTGACGCGGGATCTGGGTTTTCTTATGGCCGGGGCGTATGTGTTTTGGGGTGTGTTTCGGGGGGCAGGGAAGAGTCGTGAGTCGAGAGTCGTGAGTCATGAGTCGTGAGTCGTGAGTCTTCAGCGCTGGTTGAGTGTGTGTTGTCTGCTCATTGAATCCCGAACCCGAACCCGAACCCCTAACCCCTACACCCTGAACCCTACACCCTGAACCCTATACCCTATACCCTATACCATCCCCCAAGTGTCATGTTCCGCAACCAGTTATTCATCGTAAAACCCGTTCAATAAACCCGACAAACCGATCCACATCGCTTTCCGTCGTATCAAATGACGTCATCCAGCGGACTTCCGAAATATTTTCATCCCACACGTAAAAAAAATATTTTTCCTGTAATACGGGTATATGTTCAGGAGGAACTACGGAAAATACGGCGTTGGCCTGGACCGGCCGGGTGATTTGAATGCCGGGGATACGAGCGGCCCGGTCTGCCAGCAGGCAGGCCATGCGGTTGGCGTGGGCGGCATTTTCAAGCCATAGATCATCGGACAGGTATGCCTCGAACTGAGCGGAAATAAAGCGCATTTTGGACACCAGCTGCATTTCCTGCTTTCGAATGTATTTGAAATTTTTCGATAGCGATGAATCAAAAAACACCACCGCTTCGCCCATCATCATCCCGTTTTTGGTTCCTCCGAACGACAGCACGTCAATGCCGACATCCACCGTCAATTCTTTGAGGCCGGCGCCCAGATAAGCGGCGGCGTTGGCCAGGCGGGCGCCGTCCATATGAACGATCAAATCGTGCCGGTGCGCGTAATCGGTCAGGGTTTTGAGTTCGTCAATGCTGTAGACCGTTCCCAGTTCGGTAGGCTGGGTGATGGACAGGACCCGGGGCTGAGCATGATGTTCAAAGCCGATGCCGTGCATGTGTTGTTGGATTTTATCTACAGAGACCTTGCCGTCTCTGGTGGGTAGGGGCAGAAGCTTGCAGCCGGTATGTTTTTCCGGAGCGCCGCATTCATCGACATTAATATGGGCGGTTTCGGCACAGATAACGGCATGGTATGAATCCGTGACCGATTTGATTGCCAGAACATTGGCCGCCGTGCCGATCATTACGAAATAGACATCGATAAGATCTCCGAAATGTTTTTTGAACTTTTGAACGGCGATCTGTGTATGAATATCATTGCCGTAAGAAGGCGCATGACCGGTATTGGCCATGGAAACGGCACGCAAGATATCAGGATGTATACCGGCAAAATTATCGCTGCCGAAACTTTTGAAGTGTGACGGACTCGTCATTTTTATGCGACCTTTCATGAAGTTTAAAAAAACTATCCTCTTTCCGGGTGGACACATAACTGATTTTATGTGAAGACACAATTTAAATGTCGAAAAATCATGGCAGGGATTGAACCGCAATGTTTATAAATTAATGAATGACGTTCATCTTTATATTGTAAATCAAGAAGTATTTTGATAAACGACTTTAAATGTTAAAGCGTAATCTTTTTATTCTGGAAACTGTGCTATGCGAAGTTTATCTTCAAAGTCAAAGCCGGATTGGAAATGAAACGATTTAAGTCGTATTCGTTTCCCCGGTTTTTTTTTGAGGTAATGGAGCGGTAATATAAGAAACGCTGATGGGTGTGTCGCCTGCCGAAGCTGTTTGCTTTTCTTGAGATTTTATCTGATGTTCGGCGTTGAATCTTCTTCGTAGATCGCTCTCTTTGGAATTTTATCGTTACTGGTTCGCTGTGCCGGTTTTAGATGTTTAAAATTTGGAATGCAATGAAATCATGGAAAGAGGTGTGGAGGGGTTTGTGAAAAATACATGGGGCGTGAGGGCGTTCGTAATGCTGATCTGTTTCAGTTTGATCGTTCCGGTGAATGCATTTTCTCAAAGCGATTTGTTGCGGGAAGGCATTGAACAATACAAACTGGAAAATTATGAAGAGGCGGCCGGGATATTGTCTCAGGCCCGAAAAAAGACCCCGGAGTCCACTGCGGTCGCGTTTTTTCTGGGACTTACCTATAAACAGATGATGGATTATCCCAAAGCGGCGGATAATCTGAGGGATGCGGTGACGCAGTCGCCCCGGATCAAGGACGCACTGGTCGAACTGGTCGAAGTGTTGTACCGGCTGCCCGGAACAGACACCCTCGAAGAAGCGCTGAAATGGATCGATGTGGCGCAACAGGAAAATATTTTTCCGGCAAAAACGGCATTTCTCAAGGGGCTGGTTCTCCAGAAACAGGGGGAATATTTAGAAGCGATAGAAGAGTTTGAGCGTGCCGAATCACTGGATTCGAAATTTCAGCAATCTGCCGAATTCCAGATGGCCATGTGTTATATGAAGGCCAGGGAGCTCAAGAGAGCCCGTGAAAAATTTCAGGCGGCGGTTCAGCTCAATCCCCAGTCGGACCTTGCCGGATTCGCCCGTCAATATCAGGACCTGGTGACGAAACGTATCGATATTGAAAAACCGGTTCGCATAACGTTGAGCGCTTTCGGTCAATATGACAGCAATGTGGTTCTGAAACCTTTGGAAGCGGCAGCGGCTCCGGATATTACCGATGAAGGCTCCCGGGGTGTTCTGACGACGGTTCGGGTGGATTATGTCCCCATGCTCCAGGGCCCGTGGCTGTTTAATGCTCAGTATGCCGCATCCGGTAATTTCCATGATGAATTTTCGACCTCTCATGATGTCATCACCAATGGAATCTATTTGGCTCCGGGGTATAATTTCGGCCCGTTCGCCTTGAATCTGGCATTGAATTACAACCATGTCCTGGTGCGTAACCCGGGTTATAACCAATATCTGGATAACTTCAGCGCCGGTCCTCTGCTTCGGGTGCTTCTCAACAAGAATCAGTTGCTGGAGATCTTTGGCGGTTATGATTACAACGAGTATCACGAACCGCCCCTGATTCCGGATGAGGACAGGGATACGGATACGTACCGGATGTATGCCGGCTGGATTAAATCCTTTGAAAACGGAGCATTTCTGAATCTGAAATATGAATACAGCCTGGCGAATGCGGACGGTGACAACTGGTCCAACAACGGCCACAAATTCAGTCTGAATACGTCCATCCCTCTGAGAGAATATCTTCAGCTTCAGGTGGCCGGTCAGGCCTTTATTCAGGATTATGAACATCAGCATTCCGTGTTTGGTGTCAATCGTGAAGATAAATTATATCAGGGTTCCGTGGGATTGACCTGGGAGTTCTACAAAAATACGAACCTGATTGTTCAATACTCGCGGACACGAGCGGATTCGAATATCACCATCTATGACTATGAGCGGGACCTTTATACGGCAGGCGTTGAATATCGGTTTTAACTGTTCTGTCCGCTTGGTTGCCAGCCGATTTTCTACATTTCAGTATAACGGAGGACTGCTATGAAGCGGTATGTCGTTTATGTTTCATGTTTGATTTTAACGTGGCTTATAATGCCGCTTTCCGTGATGGCGGCGGCTTCTGTCGGAACATTTACCTATATTAAAGGCAAGGTGGATGTGACGGAAACAGGAATGCCGGCTGTTTCGGTTTTCAAGGGCGACGAGGTGTTTAAAGGGGATATCGTTCGAACAAAAAGCGGTGCAAAAGCCGAGATTACATTTGTGGACGGTTCGGTTCTTCGTATTGCCGAAAAAAGTCGGTTGGAAATAAACGAATACATGCTGGACGAAAATAATATGAACAGCCGGCTGAATTTGTTCCGAGGCAAGGTGCAGAGCGTCGTTAAAAAAGTCGCCGGCCGAAGCTTTGGAAACAAAACGAAAAACCGGTTTGAAGTGCATACCCCAACCGCCGTTTGCGGTGTGAGGGGCACGAATTTTTTCTCCTCGTTTAAGGCCGGGGTCAGTAATTACGTTTTCAAGGAAGGCCAGGGATACGGTTACAGCAAAAATCGGCCGGACCAGGTGAGAATGGTGCGGGCCGGCCAGGCAATGACCGTGGCCGATGCCAATCAACCGCCGACGGTCCGACCCGCCACCCAGTCAGAGATGAATCAGCATACCGAGGATACGTCTGTTGACGATGATTCCGATTCAGATGATTCGGATGACGGCAGCGGAGACGATTCGGGTTCCGGCGAAGAAAGCTCGGACGAAGGTGATGCCGCTTCCGATTCCGATGACGCGGAATCAGACACCGGTGATGACGGGACGAATGAACAGTCAGACGGAGACGATTCCACCGGCGATGACGGTGACGCTGCAGACAGTGGAGCCGGAGACGACGGCACAGGGACTGGTGATACAAACCTGGATTCTTTAACCGGCGATACCGGGGCTGACGATACCGGTCTGGAGGATCTTGGATTAATTGACGGCGGAACGTCCGATTCGGGTTCACTGGATGACGGTTTAGACACCGGTCTGGACAATTCCGCCCCTCCTGCAGATCCAACCACGACGGACCCGTTGGTCGACAATCTGATTCCGCAGGAGGTCCCAAGCGATACAACGTCTCAGACTGTCGGATTCGATGTGCCGATGGAGTCCACGGTTTTTGGCGCCGGCTCTACGGCCAGTTTGTCTGCCGAAATCGATGAAACTGCAGGCAGCGGCTCCCTGGCGTTGGCCGGTACGTCGCCGGTTGAAAGTTTTCCCATGGGCGTATGGGGAGACGACACCTTTATGGCGACCATTGGCGATTCCGGAGAGGCGGACGGATATTTTCTGGGGCAGACCGGATCACTCGAAGCGCTTCTCAGTACCATTTATGTGGACAGCGGAGACATCGGATATCTGCTGGGTGATCTGTCCGGTGATTACACCGTCGATGATACGACCGGCGAAGTATCGTTTTATGCCGGCGGAAGCGTGTACAGAATTTCCCAGGGTACGACCACATTGACACCGGCAGAGCTTTCGAACGCACTGGGGCAGTCATCCATACAATTTCCGGCACCGGTCCCCGGTTCGATCTATGTGGGAGAGGGAAGCGGCGTTGGTACGACTTACAGCCTGTCGACAGCGGGAATCGATCTCGGAAACAAGCTTATCGGCATATGGTCGGCCCAGACACTCGGCACTTTCAGCAATCCGGACCGGGTGCCGGTCTGGACGGATGTATACGCACAGGGGGCCGATGCCGCTGCCAACGCGGCGTATTACATGCTGGGAGATATCAGCGGAACCGATGATTTGAAGGGACATGTCGGTATATATGGCGACGGTATTACGTATCTGGATGAAAATTACCTCGGTACCGTAAGCCTTACATATCGAGGCGTTTACGATACCGCGCTTACTTATGATAATTATTCCGGGATCGGCGCCGGCACCTTTACGCTGCAGCCTCTGGCATATGCCGGTCAGACGGGCGATTTTCTGGACGGTTTCTACTCACTCGTTTACAATGAAGGAGGAATTTTCGAACCGGCCGGTACAGCGCAGGGGTTGATTGGAGGGTTGACAACGCCTTGGAATAACACATCATCCACATTTATCGCCATGGGTGATTATGATGATTACGGTTATGGAGAACAGTTGCTGTGGAATGCCCCGGTCGTTGGATACAGTATGACCGATTCGCAGTACGGGTTTGCAGGGTTTACGTCCGGAATCTGGGCAAAAGCTCCCGAGGGGATACAAATCAACGAACCCGGGCAGATCGATGCGGTTGCAAAGGCCGTTTATATGGATGAATCCGGTAATGCCGGCATTCTTTCCGCCGATGCGATTACCGGAAGTTTTTATCCGGGTACGGGTATGTGGGAAGCGTCCGGCACGTGGGTTCCCACGTATAAGGAAACGTTCGCCGATCCTGTGAATTATGATTTGTATTCAGGTGCCATGACGGCAAAACTCGTGGGGATTTTCGGCGAATACAGCGAGATTTTCGGATCGTCCGATGCATTGTCGGAAACTTATTTTTATTATTCAACCGTCGATTCTCTGGCGTCATCCGCAGCGGCCTGGGGAATTTACAATCTGAGACTGGGAGCCGGAAATATGTTTTCGATGGACTCGTCTTTCGACGGCGCCTGGTCTGCGAATATCGGAGGAAGCGGTGAATTCGGAACGGACGGGTACTGGATCGGTTCGGTGGACGGGACGTTTGATACGGATGGACTTATTGCCGGTACCATGAGCGGGCAGTATCTTTCTCTGAGTCAGTACGGAACCATTCAGGGGCCGGTAACCGGATTATACGATGTGGTCGAGCCCGTATGCGGTACCTGGACGGCCCAGAGTACGGGAACGTTTGAGGGCCGGCCGCTTTCCTTCAGCAGCAATTTTACCGCCGATACCTGTAAATCGATAGCCGGTACCATGTATGAAGGTGATTTCAGTATATGGGATGAATCTCAGCAGCGTGATGTAGCCGAATACGAATATGAATATTTCATGTCAAACGGTACGGTCTACTATGCTGATACCTGGCTGGAGTTGGACGGCTCGGATGAACAGGAAGATATTTATTTCCCGGACGGCACGCACATTACAACTTACGGCGAGGACCTCCATTCAGTTACTGTTGGCCCCTGGGTGGTGGGAAACCTTTCCATTGACCAACTGGAAACTCCGCCGACTTACGGAGAACTCGGTACCTGGGAGTCCCGGTGGTTTGAAGAATGGGATACTTACTGCGCAGCCCGGAACGGAATATTGAACGGTTTGCTCGGAGGTGTGGACAACCTCTGGACGGCTTCAGCCTCCAGCCCTGCCGTATTCAAACTGATGGGAACGACGGAGCCTTTTTCAGAAACAGGGCTGGATGATGCTTCTGTATTTGCCGCCGGGTTCGGACATTCCGAGATTACCGACGGAGCCTTTTCCGGTTTTATCAGCGGTATTTCCGAATCCATGACCGGTCACCTGTACGCTTTATACGTCGATCCGGATCAGAATGCAGGTATCCTCAAAGGCGCATTTTCCGGGAACAGCGTGTCGTACCTGGATATGTGGGAAGCCGATGGTATGATATATCCTGAGGTTGTGGCACCGGCATCGGGCATCAGTGCGGATTCGATGCAGAACAGCCTCAGTTACGGCATGATCGGCGGATTCATGGCCGGGATGTCCGGTGCGGATACCGTTATTGAAAGCGAATTCGGCTGGGGAGACACTCTGGCGTTGAATGGATTGAGCGATTTTGGAATATTTCAGCTTACATTCGGCATCGACAATAAATTCATGACCTCTCAGGCCTCCTCTTCATGGACGGCGGGCAGCGCCGGAAGAGGTGTGTTCGGATCTTATGAAGTGTCCTCGATGCTGGATGATTATGCATCGGGATATGCTCCGGATCCCGGATACTGGCAGCTGTCGACCATGGGAGGCACGTTTGCCGACGGAGTGTTGACAGGAACCGCCGGCGGAATGTATCTGTCCATGACCCGCTATGGCGAACTGTCCGGAACCCTGGACGGAACATATGATGTCGAAAACAGCGGGGGATGGCAGGGCGTGCTTTCCGGGACCTGGCAAAACAGCGTGTATCTTGATTTTAACGGACTTCTGGACGGTAATTCCCGGTATATGACATCGCATCGGATCGGATATGACAGCGGCTTTTTAGCACAGCTCGAATGTTTTTATACGTTCGATTACGATGAGATCACCGGAATCGGGTGGACGAATTTCGATGACGGGGTTTCGGTCGTACGTACCATGTATTATCCGGATGGAACCTACAGTTCATGGTCGGATGACGGCACCCAGACAACATACGGGCAGGGCACATTTACCGGAGCGGTCTGGGATACGGTCAGCCTCAGCCCGATTACCGGCAGTCCGTTGACGACCTATGAGACGTACACCTATCTTCACCACAGCGGAGGCATCCATGCGTTTCTAGGCGGAATCGAGGACCTGTGGACGGCTTCTCTGACTGACGCCGCCTCCTTTGTGCTCATGGGAGAATTTGACGATTATTTTGATGAAGCAATTTATGACACCATGTTTTCAGCGGATATCAAAAGCTACAACCCCTATTACGATAACTGCACCATCTGGAATCCCGATGATGCGTTGCATTCCGTGAATGGAAACGGATCGTATATCGGTTTCATGACTGGTAAGAAAGGGTATGATGCAGAGATTAAAGCCGATATTCTGGCGTTGTATCTGGATGTTGACGGCAATGCCGGATTTTTGAGAGGTTTCATGAACGGCGGGACAATTGACGTTCTGGAAACCTGCGGTGGAAACGGTGAAATATATCCGATAGAAATTCTTCAGAATACCGGTTATGTTCCTTCCGAATTTTATCCCGGTATCTATGGATGCGTCCAAAAGGAACATTATGAAGATACGGTTGAAGCCTGGGGCGCGTTTCTGATCAATACCCTGGACATCCCTTCAACCGCCGGTTCAATTGAATGTCAATACGGCAGTCTGGACATCGTGGAGGCAGCTGGAACGATCGGAAATCAACCTTGGTGTCTGGGAGTGGAATCCGCATTGTACGGCGGTACGTATGATGTCTATGAATCGACTGTTCAAGATTCGTGGTTTTTTGATCTTTGGGAATCGACGGAAACAAAGCAGCTCCGGAAATATCTGGTCAGCATGACGGATTCGGCGATAACCGCCGGCAGCTGGTCGGACCATCAGATTCAAGGCAAGGGATACGGGGCATGGGTGGATATGGAACAGGCGATTACAGGTGTCTGCGGTGCGGATCTGCATGGAACGTTCGATCCGGTTCTGTTGACGTGGCAGGCGGCGGCCCAGTGGGCCTCACTTGATACGCAGACGTTTCTGAGCCTGTCACAGACCCAGGCGGGCCGGGACATGCTCGCTGAGCTGAATATCCCCTGTATCGAGGTGGGCATAACAACGCTGACCGGAACGTCGGAAATCATGACGGTCAACATGAATGATGTGTCCTTTTTTGCTTATTCGACCGGTGCGGATCCAAGGGTCTGGGCTACCAGTGATGTCAACGGCACATTTTCACAAACGCCCACGGTCAATTCAAGCGTATCGATGTCATCGGTGTCCGGCGGAGAGCTGTCGGCCGATTTTTACATTAACAACTGGACCGGCAATCAGTGGGATGCGTCGGTTTCCGGGTACGGAAGTCTTAACCGGACAGACGGTGCCGGAGGCACCGTGAATGTCGGCTTCAGCGGCAACGCGGCCGGGACCTATACCGGAACCACTTCGGGTGATTTTTCAGGCACTGGTGCCGGAACGGTGGATATGGGTGCCGGGCTGGATCAAGGCCTTGTGGATTAAATTATTTTCAGAAGATTTTATTGTTTTACCCCTCTGCTCCTTTTCTTTGGGAGAGCGGGCAGAGGGGAAATCCCGATCGGTGGTTGATCGGCATTCATTTCCCGTTCCATAGCGCTTCGATTTTTTCCAGAAGTTCTTCGATCCGAAAGGGCTTTCGGATGAAGTCGACTCGATTTCCGGTAAAAAAGGAACGGGTTTCCAGGTCCGGGGGCAGGCCGCTGGTAACCAGTACGCCGATATCAGGGGTTATTTTCTGGATTCCCTGGTAGACCTTTCGTCCGTCCATCTCTGGCATCACCAGATCCAGTGTGATCAAAGTGATGTCGTTCGTATGCCGGTTCAATATGTTTAATGCCTGAGAACCGCTTTCCGCCAGAACCACCTGGTACCCCTGATATTCGAGTATGTCCCGGAGCGCCCGCCGTGTCATGTCATCATCATCTATGACCAGGATACAGCCTTTTTTTCGCTTGATTTCCCGGAATTCTCTAAGTTCCCGAAGGAAATTCATATTTTCTTCGGGTACCCGGATAAAGTATCCGTCCGAAATGTTCTGAAGGATTAATTGAAAAAAGGCGTCGAATGTCAGGACAGCCTGATGCAGACGATCTTTTTGGCCCTCATTTTCTTCAATAATAAAATTCAATAAGTGGTTTTTATACAACCAGATGGAATGCACCACGAAATTTTGCGGAATATGATAAGAGTTCAGGAAATGGCTGAGGTTTTTAATGCCCCTGAAAAACCGCTCAAAATCCCGTTCGGTCAGCAGATCCATAAACTTATCGATATTGATCAGTTCAATTTTGTTCAGGATCGCTTTGCCGAATTCACCGGCGTATTCCAGAAAGGATTTTTCCCACAGTTCGATAATCAGGGGCAGGTGCTTCTGTAGCCGGTTCAGGCTCGAACTGATTCGGGATGTCTGATCGTCGGTCAACTGACGTCCCATGGCGAGCAGGCCTCGATCGAAGGCGTCTTCAATTTCCTGGATGACGCTGACCGGTTCGAATAATGCATCATCCTGAACAAAATAGTGCAGGGGTTGCTTCAGCAGTTCGATATATCGTTCGGTGTCCACTTTTTCGGCGTTGATCAGCCGTTTGACCAGATCGACACCGAGGATGGCGGCCAGGCGCCCGGTCAGAAAGTCGGGTGCCTGATAATGAACCACATAGGAGTTGTCCTCTTTTTTTCGGGTCCATCCCGTATACGTCTGTTTTTCCGGATCTGCCAGATGAATCATTTCCAGAATAACGTGTTCGATCACATGGGCAAAGTTGGTGCCGTTCAGGACCTCCAGTAAAAAACCGCCTGATTTTCCGCTCATGCATTTGTGTCGGCTCAGGGTGGGAATGGTGGTTTTTAGTGACGAGTGAAAGCCGGGCACTTGATCGCTCTGGATCTGGTCCCAGTGATTTAAATCCAGCTCGACTTCATAGACGGACACTTTTGATGTGATAATTTCCATAATGATATATAAGGCCGAACTTTTAAATTGAAGTATTCCTGAACGTATTTTACAAAATTTTCATCCAGGCAATTGCAGCAGCCCGATGTGAAAAAAGATTAATCATCCATTATTCTGATTTTTTGTTAAAAATTTTCGCCTTTTCGAATGCTTTCCGACAATACGGTCAGATAATCCTTGATAATCTGTTGCACGTCCTGAATGTTAAATGCCTGACCTCCCACGCGTTCCAGCGTTCTGCGAACCATGGCCTCCGACCACAGGGACGGATTGTGCAGCATGTCGCAGAATGAGTCTCTGGAACTGTCGACAACCGATGCCAGATAGTCCGGAACTTGAACAGCCATATGTGTCACCTCCTTTATTGGTAAAATTTCAGGACTGCTGCAATTGCCTGGAATAAAATTTCAAAAACGAAAGAAGACAGATGTGGGGCGACAGAGATATGTGATATCAAAAGCATGTGGTCGAGGTTTCAGAAAATTGGAAACCTCAACGATCCAGATTGATTTCGGACTATCGGTGAATTCGGAGGAAAATGACAACATGAATATGTATATCAATTTCAGTTTGAGCCTGTCCATCCGGTAAAGTACCTATTTTGATGGGGGAAAAGCAGGTGGCCGGAAAATGTTTTGAGATCAGGGAATAAGGGTTGAACGTTGATAAAAACTGATTACACCGCCCGTTTTGTTCCAGACGCAGAAAGTGGATTTGATTTTATCTTCGGCATGTCGACCGCCGGGAACGGGCAGGACTCCGCAGTTAAATTTACGAAAGTATGGCCGACGTTAGAACCAAGCCCCGGAAAGTGCAGAAAAATAACTACGGGCACGTTGAAATTTGAACATTGACGCGGAATCATGATCTGGTTTATTAGGTGATATTTTGGACGGAGGAGGGGGGGAGATAAAAAAATGGCGGAAGTGCATGGGAATCGAACCCACCCGGGACGGTTTTAGCGCCCCACACCGGATTTGAAGTCCGGGAGCCCCACCAGTGAGCTGCGCACTTCCGCAAATCAAGTTATTATTTTATATGCTTTATTGATATTGTCAATATATTTTAATGTGATAGAACTTAAATAAAATTATATACAAAAACTACAGGGAGTTAAAAATATGATAAATCGAGACCGGTTGGCCGACACATTTAAATTCCTGGTGGAAATTGACAGCGTTTCAGGAGAAGAAAAAGACGTTTGCCTTGCTATTCGAAACATTCTGGATTCCATAGGCGCCAAGACGATGCTGGACCATTCCGAAGAGAAGACCGGCAGCAACACCGGGAATCTGATCGCGACATTTGACGGCACCATTCCCGCATCTCCGATGATGTTCAATGCCCACATGGATACGGTCGATCCGGGCCGGGGGGTCAAGGCCATCTTAAAAGACGGGGTGTTTACCAGTGACGGCACTACGATTCTGGGTTCCGATGATAAAAGCGCCATCGCCATTTTACTTGAAGTCATGCGAACGATTCTGGAACGCGACATACCGCACGGCCCGATCGAACTGGTGTTTACGGTATGTGAAGAAATCGGTCTTACCGGGGCTAAATATCTGGATTGCAGCCTGATCCGTTCGACATTCGGCTATTCACTGGATGCGTCAGATCCCGATGCGGTGGTGACGCGGGCTCCGGCAGCCAATCGAATCGATTTTAAGATTCACGGCAAAGATTCCCACGCCGGTTCATCCCCCGAAACCGGGATCAATGCCATCGTTGCCGCGAGCCGGGCCATTTCAGCCATTCCCCGCCTGGGACGAATCGACGACGAAACCACCTGTAATATCGGCGTGATCCGGGGCGGCATCGCTTCCAATATCGTTCCGAATCTGGTGACGGTCGAGGGAGAAGCCCGCAGCCACAATCAGGAAAAACTGGATACCATAACTGATGAAATCGTCACTTCGGTTACCAAAGCCATTGAAGTGGAACAGAAAAAATATCCCGGAACCGGGCTTCCGGCAGTGGAAATGGAAGTCGATTCGTATTTCCCGTTAAAACACATACCGGATGATCATCCCATGGTGCAGCTCGCCTTCAAAGCGGCTGAAAATCTGGGCCGGACCATCCGGACCAAAACCACCGGCGGCGGGGCCGACGCCAATGTGTTCACTCAGAAGGGAATTCCCATGGGTGTCATTGGTACGGGCATGACCGACGTGCACACGGTCCGCGAATCAATCAAACTTGATGACATGGTCCGCTCGGCGGAACTGGTTGTTGAGATTATTCGGCTTCACGGGAACAGCTCTTCAGCTTCGTAAAAAACGAAGCCGGCCGAAAAAAGCAGATTGTCAGGACGGGGAGAATCAACAAAAAACATTGCCTTGACAAAGACCATACCGCATTATAGACACGATAAATGGGTTTTCAAAATAAAGTAATTATATTTTTTACCACCGGGTTTTATATCGGTCATATTCCTTACGCCCCGGGAACGTTCGGGACGATTCCCGGGATTTTTTTATGCTATGTGCTGTCAAATCTGTATACAGTTGCTGCCGCGGTGGTTGTGGCCGGTTTTATTGCCCTCTCGATCGGTATTGCCGGTAAATCGGCGCGTATTCTCGGAGCAAAAGATCCGGGGTGTATCGTGATTGATGAAATTGCCGGCATGGCAGTCACGCTGCTGTGGCTTCCTTTTAATTTGTATTCGGTTGTCGCCGGGTTTATACTGTTTCGACTGTTTGACATACTCAAACCGTGGCCGGTCGGATATCTGGATCGAAACCTTTCCGGCGGTTTCGGAATCGTGATGGATGATGTGGCCGCCGGCATTCTGGCCAATATTGTTCTTCGGCTGGGGGCCGTGATTTTTGTCTGAATTTGTGGTTGCCAGTGAAATCCAATAGCTAAACGCCTCTGTCTGTCGGGGCCGGGTGAGGGGATAAGCCTGATACAGGATACGGAAAAATTACGAGAAAGGTAAACTATCACTTGAAATCAAACATAAAAAATAATTCTGACAATGGAGCCAGAAAAAAGAGTCGGCTCCGTGAAAATATTGAAGCCATTTTAATTGCCGTTGTTCTGGCGCTTTTCATTCGAACCTTTATCGTGCAGGCCTTTAAAATTCCTTCCGGTTCCATGAAACAGACGCTTTTGGTCGGTGATCATATCCTGGTCAATAAATTTATCTATGGTGTAAAACTTCCCTTTACCGATAAAACCATTATCCCGGTCAAAGACCCGAAGCGGGGGGATATTGTTGTGTTTAAATTCCCCATGGAACCGGAAAAAGATTTTATCAAGCGGGTGATCGGAACCGAAGGGGATGTGGTGGAGATACGGGACAAACACGTATATGTCAACAGCGAGTCGTTTGACATGGATTGTGCCATGTTTACCGATCCTCATATCTTTCCAGGACATTTTCAGCCCCGGGACAATTTCGGCCCGGTGACCGTGCCCCCTGACAATATCTTTGTGATGGGAGACAACCGGGACCACAGTTATGACAGCAGGTTCTGGGGGTTTGTCGATTTAAAAGCCGTTCGGGGAAAAGCCTTCATCATTTACTGGTCATGGAATAAAGAAGATTTTAATGTCCGGTGGAATCGGTTTGGGAAACTGCTTAAGTAGGACCGCCCTTTGGAGTTCAGGGGCGACCTCTCTGCCTTGAGAACAGGATGGATAGCGTTGGGTTTTCATCAGGTAATTCAGTAAATCTATTTATGCTGAATCACGCCAGGAGGAATGTGACATGCGGATGCTGATAAAAGGCGGGCGAGTCATCGACCCCGGTAATCTGGATCAGGTGTGTGATATTTTTATCAACGACGGGATCATCGCCGGAATTATCGAACACGATTCACAGCCGATTCCATTCGATCAGACGACGGAGCAGTTTTTGATCGAAGGAGAGGCGGTGGCAATCGATACCGTGATCGATGCTGCCGGTAAAATCATAACACCCGGTTTGGTGGACATGCACGTGCATTTTCGGGAGCCGGGGTTCGAGTACAAGGAAACGATTGAGACCGGTTGTCGGGCGGCTGCAGCGGGAGGGTTCTGCGCGGTGTGCACCATGCCCAATACCCGGCCGGTGACCGACTGCCCCGAAGTTATCCATAATATTCTTCAAAAAGCCGGACACTCCTGCGGAGTTCGTGTGTATCCGGTTGCCGCTATAAGTTTGGGACTGAAAGGGGAAACCCTGTGCGATTTTGAAGCACTCAAACAGGCCGGTGCGGTTGCGGTTTCCGATGACGGCAATCCCGTCCGAAACAGCCGGTTGATGCGCGAGGCTCTGGAACAGGCCCGGAAATGCGGTTTGGCTGTGATATCCCACAGCGAAGATATGGACCTGGCTGCCGGCGGCGTCATGAATGAAGGTGAGACTGCGGCGCGGCTGGGGCTGCCCGGGATTTCGAATGCGGCTGAAAGCATCATGATCCTGCGGGAAATCGCCCTGAGTGAACTGACCGGTGCTCCGGTCCATATCGCGCACGTCAGTACCCGGGAATCGGTCAGGGCGATTCGGGACGCCAAACGGCAGGGCATTCCCGTGACCGCCGAAACCGCTCCCCATTATTTTACGTTGACCGATGCCGCAGTTGAAACCTGCGGCTCCCACGCAAAGATGAATCCCCCATTGCGGACCGAAGCGGATCGTCAGGCCATTCTCGAGGGGCTTGCCGACGGCACTATCGATGTGATTGCCACCGATCATGCGCCGCATTCAGTTTCCGAAAAATCCACGGATATGATGAGCGCCGCGAATGGAATCATCGGGCTGGAAACATCGCTTTCTTTAGGCCTCAAATTGGTGTCGACCGGCGTATTAACCCTGTCCGGCCTGGTTGAAAAAATGTCCAAAAATCCCGCTATTATACTGGGACTGGAAAACGGTATTTTTACGGACGCCCTGGCGAATTTGACCCTCATCGATCCGGATATGTCTTACACGGTGGATGCGTCTCAATTCCAATCCAAAAGCCGAAACACCCCGTTTGACGGATGGGAACTCAAAGGCAAGGCGGTGATGACCATTGTCGGAGGCAAAATTGTCTTTCGGGATCGGCATTTCATGTCTTAAGTATCGCTTTGCTTGAGGAGTGCTCTTAAATGCACGAAGTGCCGGTCGTTGAGGACAAAGCAAGCCTGAAAACTGGATTTTCCCCATGACGTCTATAACCCTGAAAAACATGCATAAGGTAACCATATGTCCGAAACCCCTCCTCAGTTACTAATTATAGATGATGATTTGAGTATGCGCGAACTGCTTGAGTTTATGCTGTCCAAGGAGGGCTATCGCGTTTCATGTGCGGAAAACGGAAAAAAAGCCGTATCTCTTCTGAATAAAAAAGAGTTTGATCTGTTGCTGTGCGATATCCGCCTCGGGGATATGACGGGGTTGGATGTGCTCAGGGTATCCAAAGACAAAAAACCGGATACGGTCGTGATCATGATATCGGCATATGCGTCCGCAGAAGCCGCCGTAGAGGCCATGAACTTCGGTGCTTATGATTACGTCCCCAAACCGTTCAATAATGATGAGCTGATCGAAACGATTGCCAGGGCACTGAATTATAGAAGCATCGAGCAGGAAAAAAAGGAAATAGAAAGCAGCCTCAGGGAAAATCTCCATTTTGGTCTGCTGGTCGGCAACAGCCCCCGGATGATGCATATATATGACATGATCCGGCAGGTGGCGGCTACCCGAACGAATGTGCTTATCTCCGGTGAAAGCGGTACCGGGAAGGAACTGATTGCCCGGGCCATCCACGAGCAGAGTGATCGGCGCGACAAGCCGTTTGTGGTGATCAACTGCGGCGGCATTCCTGAAAACCTCATGGAAAGCGAACTCTTCGGCTATAAAAAAGGGGCATTTACCGGGGCGGTCTGCGATACCAGAGGATTGTTTGAAACTGCCCACCAGGGAACGATTTTTCTGGATGAAATCGGGGAACTCACCGCGCCGCTTCAGGTGAAGCTGTTGCGGGTGGTCCAGGAAAAAATGTTTAAAGCCGTGGGCAGTACGGAAACCGTTTCGGTGGATATCCGGATTATTTCCGCTACCAATAAAAAGCTGGAACACGAAGTCATTGCCGGACGGTTCCGGGAAGATCTGTTTTACCGGCTCAATGTCATCGAGATCAAGGTGCCGCCGCTTCGGGAACGCAAAACCGACCTGAAAGCCCTGGCCCAGCATTTTCTCGATAAATATGCACAGGAAATGGGAAAAGAGATCCGAAAGATTTCATCCTATGCCATCGATCTTTTGAATAAATACGATTTTCCCGGCAATATCCGTGAGCTTGAAAATTTGATCGAGCGCAGTGTGGCGCTGTCTAACACCAACATTATCCTTCCGGACAGTCTGGCCCTTTCGGTCCGTAAACGCCGCTGGATCGAAGGCGTCAAAAACCGGCGCTTTGATGTGGATGAGGTCGCCAAGGGCGTGTCTCTGGATTCGATCTTGGCCGAAATCGAAAAAGCCTATATCGAAAAAGCAATCGAATGCAGCGGGGGAAACAAGCAGCAGGCCGCTAAATTGCTGGATGTCAGCCTGCGTTCGTTGAGATATCGACTTGACAAACTAGATGTTGAAGGATAAACAAGGTCAGCTGTTGATTTGATTCGGTCTCTTTTGCGAGCTGTTTGAATAACAATTTTGGGTGAAATGTACCCAAAATTGTCGGTTATCATTAGCCTTGTGGATAGTACTTAAATAAAAAATTAATGTTCTGACAGGCTATGATATTGATATTAAAACAATAATTATTTAGGACTGAAAATAATAATCTATTGGCATGCTGTTTGCTTCTAATAGTCTAAAGATAATGCTGAAACATAGGCATTATAAAAATTGGTTTAACGAATTTGTAAAGAATCCAAAAAAATTTAACGCGATAACCATTAATTTTTTTTAAAGGAGGAACAAATGCTTCAGAAATTAAGAGGTCAGAAAGGTTTTACGTTGATCGAATTGATGATCGTTGTGGCGATTATCGGTATCCTGGCAGCCATTGCCATTCCGAATTTCCTGAACTATCAGTGCAAAGCCAAACAGAGTGAGGCAAAAGCCAATCTGGGTAATATTCGAACCAACGAGGAAGCCTATTTCGCGGAATATGACGGATATGCCGAAAGTACCGACAACCTCGGTTTTGCAACCAAGGGTAACAACAGCAGATATACCTACGCCATTGAAACAGGTGACAGCGCGTTTACGGCAACGGCAACGGGATCTTTGAAGGATACCGATGATGATGTCTGGACCATCGATCATAATGGTACGCTCACAAACGACACTAATGCATGCAAAGGTTAATTTTCTGATTCAGTAGAACAACATTTGAAGGTACTGCCTTTTTAATAAATAAAAAAGGCAGTACCTTCATCGAACAAGAGCCTTTGTATCCAGCCTATAAGTGAAACTTGTAAAAGCTCGGAAAAAATCAGATGCCGGATCAAAAGAATCATACCGTTTCAGGTTATAAGGGGTTTACTCTGATTGAGCTGATGATCGTTGTGGCAATTATCGGAATACTGGCGGCTTTGGCTATTGCAAATTTTATCTCTTATCATTGCCGGGTTAAAATGAGCGAAGCCAAGATAAACCTGGGCGAAATCCGAAAAAATGAAGAGGCGTATTATGTGGAAAACAGCACTTACAGCCACAGCTTGGATAAAATAGGATTTGCCACAAAAGGTCAGGCCCGATATACATATGTAATCCCTGATGCTGACAATTTGGTTTTCACAGCCCGGGCAACTGCCACAATAAGCGGGGCTCAGGATGTATGGACCATTGATCAGGACGGAACCCTGAGCCACGTCTCAAATGCGTGTCAATAGGCTTATGTCTTACCCACCACCATTCCATCCATGAAAAACCGTTGCAAAAATCCTAACTTTTTTGTTGCTGTACACTGAAATATAAACGAAGTTTCAGACAAAATTCAGAATCTTCAGATATGCCGGGCATTGCGCTTAATACAGTTCCCGGCTATTGGAATATTTTTATGAAAATGATATAAAGTTCATTTGAGTCCCGAACATTGCTTTTTTTGCAATATCGTCGAAAGAGGTTTGAGCCTGCACTCAATCGAAAATACTTTTCCATTTATTAGATTTTTTAAGGTGCCGTCTGGTCGTGAGCCTTTTTATATCGAATAGAACATCACAGTCGTTTTTAGGTATATTACTTGTCGTGGCGCTGGCTTCGACATTGATTTTACAGACCGATTTTCAGGAACGGCGCTATTCCCAGTTTGAAAAAGTACCTGAGTGTCCCTGGTGCGAAAACAATCCAACGCGTGATGATAGCGTATTTATTCCACTCGATGCCCCCTTGTATCGAATATTTTCCCCGGCCGACTCTCAATTCCTGGCTGATGTGTTGTGGATGAAAGCCGCCTACTATTTCGGGCAGCACATGTTGAGCGACCGCAAATTCCCTTATTTGTTTCATATGCTGGAACTTATTACGGATATGGCTTCGCAATGGCTGGAGCCGTTTTTGTTTGGTTCCGTGGTTTTTACCACTGAACTCGACCAGTTTGAAGATGCCATGTATTTTGTTGAAAAGGGGTTGGCAATACACCCGGATGAATGGCAATTATGGTTTTTTAAAGGCTATTATGAATGGAAGTATCTGCAAGATCTTACGTCTGCAGCCGCTTCAATTCATAAGGCCGGGCTTTTACCTGATGCCCCTGCGTATCTTTCTCGCCTGTCGGCCACACTGGCAACACGTGCCGGACAAAAGGAACTGGCCGCACGTTTTTTGAATGAAGCGATCAAAAACGTTAGAAATGAAATTGAAAGAAAACTGATAGAAGAAAAACTTCGGGAGATATTGCAGAGTGAATCAACCGATGATTGAATGGAAAAATGTGTCATTCAAAGTTCCTCATGGATTCTGGATGAGATCTCGTTGCATCATACAGCAGTTGAACATCGCTTTGCCGGAGGGAACTGCTATGGGGTTGATTGGTCCTAACGGGGCGGGGAAAACCACAACCATAAAACTTGGTGCCGGACTGTTGAGGCCCACTGCCGGAGAAGTTTTAATTCAGGGGAATCCGGCCGTTCTTCCATATGCCCGAAAAGAAATAGGGCTTATGACGGAGACTCAGTATATATACCCGTTGATGAGGCTCAGGGAATGGGTACAGCTTGGAGCGGAGTTGTCCGGCTTGACAGGGGCACGTCTAAAAAAGAGAGTTGCAGAAGTACTGGAACTGGTCGGTCTTTCCGAACGATCAGATCAGGTGATACGAACACTTTCCAAGGGGCAGATGCAGCGTGCAGGCCTGGCACTCGCACTGGTGCATGAGCCTTCCATACTTATTCTTGACGAACCCATGAGCGGTTTGGATCCACTGTGGCGGTTCCGCTTGCAGAAAATTCTTTTGGATTTCAAAGACAGTGGCGGCACGTTGCTGTTCAGTTCTCATATCCTTTCGGATCTGGAAAGGATTACGGATCATGTGGCGTTGATAGAGAACGGAAAGCTTCGATGGAAAGGGCGCTTGAAGAATTTAACAAGGGAAATCAAAGGTTATGATGTGGCATGCCGCATCAACTGCGAATATGTGTTGGACGAACTTGGTTCTTTGGTTGTCAGAGAACCTCAGCCCGATGGATCATGGCGCCTTTCGATTCCTGATGACTGTAAAAAGAATATTATACAACTGGCTTCTTCCGGCAGGATTGACATCGAAGCCATGCGCCCGATCCGACAGGAGATAGAAGAAGTTTTATTTGGAATCAATTCAGATTCGGAAATAAATTAAGGCAAAACAAAAATGAAAATAGATACGATTCCTCAGATGCGTGCGATTGCCCTCAATGTCTGGCGTGAATCCTTGCGAAACCGGATGCTTTTAGTGATGGCGGCTTCCGGCATCCTGATGATGTTTTTTTCACTGATACTTGGACGAATGGCTGTCGGGGGACAACAACGTGTTGTTCAAAATATGGGCTTTTGGATACTGGGAATATGGGGCCTGATTTCGGTTGGTTATCTCGGGGCCAATATTGTCGGAAAGGAGATTCAGCAAAAAACCATTTACTTGATTCTATCCCGGCCGGTGAGCCGAACGACATTTATTTCGGGTAAATTTGCCGGTACCGTTATGGTTTTGACTACGGCGTTTGTATTGCTTGCATCGGTGTGGTTGCTTCTTGTCAAACTTCAAGCCGTTGATTTGACATTAATGTATTTGTGGGCATTGATTTTTATATGGGGAGAATGGATTTTGCTGGCATCTGTAAGCCTTTTTTTCGCAACATTTACATCACCGATGCTTATCGGATTTTTTTTGACCGGCATTTATTTTCTTGGGCACTGGAGCAGGGATTTGTATATGTTTGCCGTCAATGCCAAAGGTGCGCTAATCAAGACTGTTCTGAAACTGATATATTTTCTCATTCCAAATCTTGAAGTTTTGAATTTCAGGGAAGCCGCAATTTATGGAGAATCCGTGTCCGTGACTGTTTTATTAGAGGGCGCGGCCGTATTGATTGGATGGATTGTTGTCGTACTGGTTTCGGCAAACCTGATTTTCAGCCGACGTAAGCTTTTGTGATTCCTTAATGGTTTTAATTACGGGATTTTCCGGAAGTAAACCGTTTGAAAGGCATTTGTTTGAAAAATCCGGAAAAATTCATCGACTGTGTTTTATCGGTGTTACTCAGCGCGCTGATCATTTGTATCATAGTGCTTTCGTTGGTTCCCCCCGTCAGCAAGGATGCTCTCGTTCATCACCTCGCCGTTCCCAAACTCTATCTGCAGCATGGGGGTATGTACGAAATTCCTTCCATGGTTTTTTCTTATTTCCCCATGAACCTGGATCTGCTCTACATGCTGCCATTGATTTGCGAAAACGATATCGCGCCCAAATTAATCCATTTCTCTTTTGCCCTTCTGACAGCAGGATTGATTTTTTGTTATTTGAAACGTCGCATTAACAGACTGTGGGCTTTGCTGGGGGTGCTTCTGTTTCTGTCGACCCCGATCATCATTAAACTGTCCATTACGGCATACGTTGATTTGGGGCTGATTTTCTTTTCGACCGCATCTATAATGTGCCTTTTCAGGTGGATTAAATCCGGTTTTAAAAACCGTTATTTGGTACTGTCCGGACTTTTCTGCGGATTGGCGATGGGAACCAAGTACAACGGAATTGTCACATTCGGAATTCTAAGTGCGTTTGTTCCGTTTATATTTTCCAGATATTCGGAATCCGACGGGCGATATACGTCATCATGCGTTCGAGCGGGCATATTTATTTTTGTTTCTTTGCTTATATTTTCCCCTTGGATGATCCGCAACTGGCAATGGCAAAAAAATCCGATTTATCCGTTGTACGGGGGAGTTTTTTATAAATTGAAACAGATTGCAGCGCCTTCCATGCCTTCGTCAAATCGAGATGAAAATCGTGAAGACGTTGATAAGAAAGCATGTTCAAAAAGGACTTTCGCCGATGATTCCCCGCCCGGCACTCTGGCCATGAGACGACTGGTATATGGTGAAACCGGTCTGCAGATACTGATGTTGCCTGCTCGAATTTTTTTTGAGGGGAAGGATGGAATCCCCCAATTTTTTGATGGAAAACTCAATCCGCTATTAATTATATTGCCGTTTTTCGCTTTTCTCGGGACGCGATCCAGAATAGATTTGAGACGAATCAAAGGCGAAAAAAACATATGGCTCCTTTTTGCCGTATTGTTTTTTTCCTTTGTGTTGTTTACCACCGTTCTTCGGATTCGATATATCGCTCCTGTAATTCCACCGTTAGTGATTCTGTCCGTTTTCGGTCTCCATAATCTTGTAGAGTATCTGTTATCCATCAAAAATCGAACGGCCCGGCGGTCGGCGATAACATCAACGGCTATTGTTGTTTTCTTCTGCCTTGGAATAAATGTGAAATATCTTGTGGGACAGTTTGACCATATCAAGCCGATAAGCTATCTCAGTGGCGATTTGAATCGGCATGAATATATTGAAAAGTTCCGGTTTGAATATTCTGCGATGCGTTTCATCAATGAAAATCTTCCTCAGAATGCCAAAATCGGTTTTCTGTTTATCGGAAAGCGTGGTTATTACTGCGACCGGGAATACATACCGGATAATGCGGGAAGATTCAGGCAAATCGTAAACAGCGCGAAAACTCCGTTCGATGTGTATTCGGGGCTGAAAAAACTCGAAATGACCCACATACTGGTGCAGATGAAATTTTTCAATCAATGGGCTTCCTCGGTTTTTGACTCATTTCATCAAGACATGCTCATGAAATTTTTGAAAAATCACTTGAAACTGGAATTTACACGAAATGACGTGGCGCTTTTCCGGCTCGATCCGGATTTTGACATTCGAAAAGGATTGAACACACCAGACCGGAGCTCTCTATGAAGAAAAATAACATGAATCATCGAATTTTGGGTGTCCGGCTGAATCTGTTCATCAGTTTCTTTCTTGTACTGGCGGTTTTGACTGTTTACTGGCAAGTCAGAGAATACGATTTTATTAATTATGACGATGATATTTATGTTACGGAAAATTCAAACATACGAGACGGATTGACGATTTCAGGTGCGGTATGGGCATTCCAATCCGGAGAGGCTTCCAACTGGCATCCCGTAACCTGGCTGTCACATATGCTCGATGTCGAGCTTTATGGAATGCATCCGGGACGACATCACATGACCAATGCGATCCTGCATATCTTCAACAGTGTTTTGCTATTTTTGCTGTTGTCACGAATGACAAGCAGGCCCTGGCGAAGCGGTTTTGTCGCCGCTCTATTCGCGCTTCATCCTCTTCATGTGGAATCAGTGGCCTGGATAGCCGAACGAAAGGACGTGCTGAGTACCTGGTTTTTTCTACTGGGATTGTATGCATACATCCGTTATGTTGACAAACCTTCTTTCCTGTCATACGCGATGGTTCTGTGTTTTTTTATAATGGGGCTGATGGCCAAGCCAATGGTAATCACGTTTCCTTTTGTACTGCTGCTGCTGGATTACTGGCCTTTTTGCCGGTTCCGGTCTGTAAAATTACAAACTGAGGCGAAACAGTCCGGGGATGGAAGAAATATGTCATTATCGTGGCTAATAATCGAGAAAATTCCCATGTTCATATTGGTCGTCATTTCCGGAGTGGTAACCTTCATGGTTCAAAAAAACGGAGGGGCTGTTGAATCATTGGCTATATGTTCTGTATCGACCCGTTTGCAAAATGCCTTGTTTTCATACCTGATGTATATGCTTAAAATGATATGGCCCTGTTGCTTGTCTGTTTTTTACCCGTATCCGGGGCAGGTGGCTCTGTGGAAGGTTGCTGGAGCAGCCATATCTCTATTGATGGTGACAGTGGTCAGCGTCGTTTATAAACGGAAAAGGCCATGGCTTCTTATGGGATGGCTGTGGTATATCGGAACCCTTGTCCCGGTAATCGGGATTGTCCAGGTGGGGTTGCAGGGCATGGCGGATCGCTATACATATATCCCTCTGATCGGACTTTTCGTGATACTTTCGTGGGGAAGCGCTGAAATCGAATGCAAAAATCAGAGGTATCGATTTTTCGCTGTCGGAACGGCCGTGGGAATTCTTTCAATTTTGGGGGCATGCACTTTCTATCAGGTGAAACATTGGGAAGGAAGCTTTACTTTATTTTCTCATGCCGTGAAAGTTACGAAAGACAACTGGCTGGCTCATAACAATCTGGGTAATGCATTGATTCGGCTCGGCAGAGCTGAGGAATCGATCCCGCATTTCAGGGAAGCTTTGAAAATAAATCCGCAAAACCCCATGGTTAATTTCAATCTCGGGGAAGTAATGCTCAGACAGGGACGTATAAATGAAGCAGAAGTTTATTATTTAAAAGCCATCGAATTAAAACCGTGGTATGCCGAAGCTTATAGCAATCTGGGGCTTGTAAAGGTAAAACAAGGAGATAATGATAAAGCCATAACCTATTTCGAAAAGGCCGTTGAAATTGACCCTATATGCATCAGCGCACACAATAATCTGGGGGTGATCCTGGTGCAATCAGGACGAACGGACGAGGCTGCCGAACATTTTAAACGGGCTATAGAAATTGATCCGACATTTCAGATGGCCGTCAACAACCTTGAGCATATAAGAGAGGGAAAAAGACTGTTTTGATGAAAGGTGCACCTGACTGAAACAATGATACTGAGGGTTGAGTGTTGCCGGGTTCGGACTTGAAAAGTGACCCCGATAATGCAGCGACGATTCAAATTGAAACATTAATGTGATATGTGTATTCCTATGTATAGAAAACAAAAAGTCATTGTGGTGATGCCTGCGTACAATGCCGCCAGAACACTCAGAAAAACCTATGATGAAGTGATGGCGCAAGAGATTGTTGATACCGTCATTGTTGTGGATGACTCAAGTCGTGATGATACGGTCGCTGTAGCAAAAAATTTGGCGAATACTATCGTGTATGTACATGACCGGAACCAGGGCTATGGAGCCAACCAGAAATCCTGCTACAGACTTGCTCTTGAAACCGGTGGGGATATTATTATCATGGTCCATCCGGATTACCAGTATACGCCGAAACTGATACCGGCCATGGCATCGATGATCGGAAATGGATTGTATGACTGTGTCCTTGGCTCCCGGATTTTAGGCGGATATGCGCTGAAAGGGGGGATGCCGCCATGGAAGTACATCGCAAATCGTATCCTGACCCTGCTGGAAAATATGCTTTTGGGTGCCAAGCTTTCAGAATATCATACGGGTTATCGAGCCTTTTCAAGACGGCTTCTGGAAAGTCTTCCTCTCCGTGAAAATTCTGACGATTTTGTATTCGACAATCAGATGCTTGCGCAGATTTTATGGAAAGGGTATACCATTGCAGAGGTGAGCTGCCCGACCCGTTACTTCCCTGAGGCCTCTTCCATCAATTTTTCAAGAAGCGTCAAATATGGTTTAGGTTGCCTTGCCACTGCGGTACGTTTTCGCCTGGCGAAGATGGGCTTGAAACCCTCGTCCCTGTTTCGATAAATAACAGCGAATTGTTGGATAGCCCAAATTTTTCAAATCAAGATGAAGGTAATGCGTTACCAGAGGGTTGAATCGGTTAATCATGAAAAATATATCGGTCAGCGTCATCATACCTGCATATAATGAATCGCATACCATTGGCCCACTGGTTGAAAAGATCAGATTCTTGTATCCGGACTTTGAAGTGCTGGTTGTAGATGACGGCTCGATGGATTCAACGGCCCGGACGGCTGCGCTGACTGGTGCTAAAGTCTGCAGACACCCATACAACATCGGAAACGGCGCATCGATCAAGACCGGAATAAGGAATGCAACCGGTGAAATACTTGTATTTATGGATGGCGACGGTCAACACGATCCGCAAGATATCGGAAAGATGCTCCGGAATTTTCCGGATTACGACATGGTCGTGGGCGAGCGAACCGCAAAAGATCAGGCTACGGTTTTTCGTTTTTTTGGCAATCAGATGTTTAACCGTTTGGCGTCTTACGTCGCCAAATTTTACGTCAGAGACCTGACGTCCGGTTTTCGCGCGATCAAATCCGATATCGCCAAAAAATATTTGTATCTGCTGCCGAACACCTATTCATATCCCACCACGTTAACGCTATGCGTTCTCAGGAGTGGAAGGTCTCTGAAATATGTGCCTGTCCATGTCCGTAAACGCAGATCCGGTAAAAGCAACATCGGCATATTCAAAGACGGTGTGCGGTTTTTTATGATCATCATCAAAATCTGTACGCTGTATTCACCATTTCGAATTTTTCTTCCGGTGAGCTTGGTAACATTCATGGCAGGCATGGTCTATTACCTGTACACCTATTTATCCATGGGGCGCTTTACCAATATGAGCGCTTTGATGTTTACCACTTCCGTTGTCATTTTCATGATGGGACTGGTCTCTGATCAAATAGCCCAGCTCAGATATGAAAGGAGCGAGGAGGCGAACCGGCCCGATCGAGAAAGAAAATGACAGGACAGATCCTCATTATTTCGAGAAATTATCCTCCCAAGATCGGCGGCCTGGAAACTTTCAGCTTTCATCTCATCCGGGAATTCGAAAAAAACCATCATGTTCATAAAATAGTGCTTTCCCGGCATGCCCGGCATCTGATGTGGTTTTTGCCCTATTGTCTGATAAAAGCGCTGTATATCGTTTTGCGGGATGGGGTTTCCTTGATTCATCTCTGTGACGGAGCAATGGCTCCTGTCGGTTATTTGCTTAAACTGGTAACACATGCCAGAGTATCGGCTAATATCCATGGACTCGATATTACGTATCCCAATCCTCTTTACCAAACCATAGTTCCCTGGTGCGCGGCTCGTCTTGACCGGATTGTCTGTGTCAGCCGGTCAACCCGAAGTGAATGCGTCCAACGGGAAATACCCCATCGTATCATTTGTGTTATACCAAACGGAATACCAGCAGGGGAAAATAATCTCAAATGGTCCGAATGCGATGCCCGTAGTCATGTCGAGCGACTTGCCGGTTGTTCTTTAGCAAATAAAAGAATTCTCTTGACGGTTGGACGTTTGATTCGGCGAAAGGGAGTAGGGTGGTTTGTGCAGCAGGTGATGCCAAAGCTTGATGCAGGATATCATTATATCGTTGCAGGTGACGGGCCTGAGCGTCCGTTGCTGCTTGACACTATAGACAGACTGAATATCGAGGGACGCGTATCCCTGTTGGGAAGGGTGTCGGATGAGGTGAAATCCCAACTATATCAAGTGGCTGATATCTTTATCATGCCAAACGTGGAAATAGCCGGGGATGTGGAGGGGTTTGGGATTGTGGCGCTGGAGGCGGGAATTCACGGCGTGCCGGTTGTGGCCAGCGCGATTCAGGGGATTCAAGATGCCGTTATTGACGGCATGACCGGGTATCTGGTGCAGGAAAAAAATGCGGATGAATTTTTAAGATGTATCACTGATATGTCGATTGATAAAAAAACTGTCCAATCCACGGTGAGGTCAACCTACGACTGGTCAATTATCTATCAACGATACAGAAATGAATTGATGCTTTAAACACCGGCATCTGGTTCCACAAATCGTAGAGTCAGGATCCATGTCGTTAAATTTTGGATTTCATGCCAGATAGCGATTCATAAAGTCGAATGTAATTTCGAGCCATCTTCTTCCAGGTGAACCGGGTAATGGCCGTGGTTTTGCCTTGGGTTTCAAATCGTGATCGAAGTGTCTCATCTTCAATCAGCTGGAGAATCAGGGCTGCCAATTGAGACGTATCTCCATATGTTACGAGATATCCGTTTTCACCATGACGGATGATATCTATGGCACCTCCGGAATCTGAAGCAATAACGGGACATCCACATGCCATAGCTTCCAGAATGGTCAGGCCGAATCCTTCAATAACAGATGGCAGTACGCATACGGATGCCATATTGTATAATTTGTTCAATTGTTGACTGTTCTGGAAACCAAGAAACCGGATATATTTGTTCATTGATTTTTGTCGAATCAGCGTTTCGACTTTATGCATGTATCTGCCGCCCGATCCGGCGATCCAGAGGCAGACGTCCGGTCTTTGTTGAAAGACCTCAGCCATGGCTTCTATGAGAAATACAATGCCCTTGCGTTTGTCTATTCTTCCGGCATACAGAATGATATGCGAAGGCAGAGGTGATTCCACACGAATCGGATGAAAGACCTCATGAGCCACCCCGTTGGATATGACATGTATCTTTGCATCGGAAACCCCGTAATCTCTTATTAAATTCGACCGAATATAACTTGAGACCACGGTGATGGAATCCGCCAGATCAAAAGATCGTTTCTCAAAACGATACAACAATTTTTTGGACAATATTTTGAGGTGCCGGTATTGAAACAGATAATTGTTGGTGTGTGCGGTAATGATCACCGGGAGAGGAATTCGTCTGAATAACAGGATGCCTCCGGCACCGCCGTGAATGTGAACAATATCCAGATTGTATTTTTTAATGATTCCACAGATAAAAATATTCAGAAAGAATGAGAAAAGTAAATTTTTCCCAAGAAATTTGGAAATTTTAAATATGCGGTGATGGTTCGTCAGGTTATTACTGCATGGCGAAAATATAATGGATTCGACATTGCTGTTACTGTCGATGTCCATGTGCCGTTTCAATTCCCATACACAGCGTCCCACGCCTCCTTCCCAGGGGATATAGTCATAACTGAAGATGCCCACCCGTATTTGATTCGTTTTTAAATTTATCGGATCTGCCATATTATCTCATAAACTTTTGAAAACGAGTTCGCAAAAAAGGGGAGGCGATCCCGGATGAATTTTATCCGGCGAAATACTTCCACAAATGCCTGACAATTGCCCGTGAAAATACCAGAGTCCATACCCATGACAAGGCGAAAAGACCGTTCTGTCGACGGGCACGGAACACCTCCTTATGATGAGTCAGATTGGATGAATCGGCAAGCCCACCGATTCTGCACCCGACGGTTCGAATATTCTCCGCGAAAAGGGCCGGGCGGTCTTTGAGTTCTCTCAGCAGAAGTTCATAATCACCGGCGATTCGGTAACTGGGGTCAAAGCGTCCGTGAAGTTCGAACAGGCGTTGATGATGCATCAGGCCGGTATGTTGAAGCACCATGCCATGGCGCATCAGCCATGCGATCCTTTTCCAGGGTTTTCCCTGGAGGGAAACAACATTACCGTGGATATCCACCCTGGCAGCCTGCCCGTAGACGACTTTAATTCCTTTCGACTCCGCCTGTTGAAGATAAGGAAGCAGAGCTGAGAGAGTTTGCGGGTTCCAGAAAAAATCATCTGCCCCCAGAAAGCATATCCATCTTCCATGAGCATGTTCCAGGGCCATGTTCCACGCATGATAGATTCCCCGGTCTTTTCCCGACTCCCAGTGAGAGATTGAATCTGTGTATTTGCGGATGATATTCAGGGAACCATCGGTGGACCCGCCGTCTTTCACAACGATTTCAATGCAGGGATAATCTTGTGATACAATGCTTTCCAAACATCGATCCAGCGTTTCGGCACCGTTTAAAACAGAGATAATGACCGAAATCAGAGGCAATTCTTTCATCGGATTACTGACTCATACAATTCGATATATTTACCGGCGATCCGGCGGATGTCGAAATTTTGTTCAACTTTTTCTCTCGCCTTCCGGGATAACTGACGTCGGCGGCTTTCGTTTTCCAGTACCCAGGCGAGCCCATTGGCGAGATCGTTCGTGTCGAAAGGCCTGGCGAGATACCCGTTGATCTTATGATCAATCAGATCTGAAATGCCGCCCACATCAAACGCAACGCAAGGGGTACCGCAGGCCATGGCCTCCATAACGGTATACGGAAGGTTTTCCTGTTTTGACGGCATAACAAACACATCGGCGGCTGAATACAATAATGCCAGGCTGGTATCATCATGCAGGATGCCCTTGTAGTGAATTTCAAATCCTGCGTCGAGTCGTGTTTTCGGAGCAGAAGCACCAAAAACACAAACACTTATATCTCCTTGGGTAAAAGAGCTGTTTAAGGTGCGAAGAGCGGGGAGTAAAAAAATAAATCCTTTTACCCTGTCATTTAAGGCATTTGCGGCTCCAAATAGAATTGTCTTCTGTGTCCGGGGGAGTTTCCATGCATCTTTAGCGGTTTCCGGATCTAACGGTTTGTATATGTTCAAATCCAGGCCGTTGGGGATTGTTTTAACAGGGTTTTTCTGAAAAAGTGAGCTTCTGCCTGCGCGTTTAAACATCCATTGACTTGGGGAAATGATTTGGACTGAGATATGTTTCCAATGGTTATATTTTCGTCTCCAGGTGAGGCGGGACAAATCAGCTGAATAACGGCTGCCAAGATGCGGACATTTGCCGCAGGTCTCTTCATATTTTGTACAGCTGAACGGCAAATGGCATCCTCCGGTGAAAGGCCATGAATCGTGGAGCGTCCATACGATCGGCTGCCTGATGCGGGATATTTCGCGGATACTGACAAAACCGTCGCATATCCAATGCAGATTGATAATGTCCGGATTGATCCGGTTAATCATTTTTATCGTTTTTCCCGGAAGCCATTGGCTATGAAAATGGAACGGGCTTTTTTTCGAATAGAAGGCAGAAGGAACTCGATCAACTGTGGGTCTGACCAGGGACCAGAATCTTGAAAATTTTGTTTCAGGCCCGATGACGGTAACGTGGTCGGTTCTTTTGTCCTGGACAAACAAACTTGATTCGATACCAAGCTCTCGAAGTCCATTGTGCAGGCGAAAGGCTGCCTTGGCCGCCCCGCCTGTCACATCGGATGTGTTGATATGCAAGACATTCATGATAATGAATTGTTTTGACTCAGCATGTTATGGAATTTTTCTGCAATAACGGGAAGTGAATAGTATTTGTCGGCATAATTGGCGGCGTTTTGGCCGATGGTCCGGCGAAGTTTTTTCGAATGCACCATTTTTTCAATTTCGGCGTGGAGTTCAATGATGTTTCGTTCCTCTACAAAAACAGCAACATCTGCTTCCCTTAAAACATAGGGGATGCCACCGGATTTTGTCAGTATGCACGGCAGGCCGCAAGCCATAGCCTCTATGTTGACGGCGCCGAAATATTCCTCCCATTTGGAAAGGGAAACGGCATGGTTGATAAATATGTCGGCCGCTTTCAATATTTCGGCCAGTTCGATATGATCGACGGGATTCAGGAATTCGATCTTTTCAACGAGATTCCGCATTCTGATTTCTTTTTGAAGGAGCGGTTTCATAGGGCCTTCTCCAAGAAATTGGAGCCGTATATTTTCAGAATTTTTCAACAGGGGCTCCATGGCTTCCAGAATATAGTAAAGCCCCTTTTCAGGAAGCAGTCGAGCTACTGTTAAAACACGAATGATTCCGTCTGATTCTGACCGGGCATTTGCCGGTTTGAAGACTCTGGTATTCACAGGATGCCCCATGACGTTGAATTTGGGGGCGACAGTTTTATCAAACAGCCCCATATCACTGAAACGTTCCATGCATTTAGGGACGGTTGCGATTATTCCGGTTGTTTTATGAAGATATCCGCGAATGAATCGTTTTGCACATTTCCAGTAAATGCTTTTATAGGGCATCATAGTCGTCAGGGATGTGTCAAAGAAAACCGGAACCTTAAATTTGACTCCGTGACGAATGGCGATCAGCCCCTGGGGGTAGATGGTCGGATCGACCGTAAGAATTCTGTGCGCTCCGGAAAAGATGTCTGTTAATTTTCGGGAACTACTCAAGGGCAGGGGAACATGGGTGTCCATTAAAGGTTTCCAAAGTGACGACTGAATGGAAACGATGTCGAAATCAGGATCGGCAAAATTTTCGTCCTGAGATTTGACAATGGTGAACCGGTACCCGAAATTTTTCTGAAGGTATCTGTACAGCATTGTCATGCATTCAAATGCCGAATGCCGGCTCACGACACCGGGACGGAAACAGACAATTTTTTCTGGCATGGTAATGTCGTTGAATTTTATGTGTGTTTTGGATTGTTAATCGTGTGTTTCAAAAAAGTTATCAATAAGCTCATTTTTTTCGCCGACAGCTCGAACCTGAAACCATGAACGTTCAATCCTGCCGTATATACGACAGGCTGTTTCGAAAACCCTCCGACCGCCATACTCGGCAATCCATCTGAATTGAGGCGGCCATTTGTGAATGTATGGTTTTGATTCAATGAGAGAAAAACCCGCTTCGATCAACAAATTGGCCAGGCACATGGGACTCCAGCTGTACAGGTGATGATTGGAATCGTTTGAACGGTATTTGTTGAAAACCGATTCGCACGGAACAACGATAATTATTTTGCCTTTGAATTTCAGCTTTCTGTAAAGTTTTTCAAGTTCATCCAGAGGCCGGGGCGTATGTTCAAGCGCGTTGTTTGAAATAATGACGTCAACATGCTCATCCGGGATTTCGTCGGCATCCTGAAATACTTCAACATCATTTTTCAGTGCGGTTTCAATGGCTGAAGGGTTGATTTCGATTCCTATTTTTTTTCTGCAGTTTATCTGTTTTAATAAAAATCCTCCACCACATCCAAAGTCGAGTACGTCATCATCTGAAGATATAAATTCAATAAATTTACTCTGATTCGCCCAGCCACCGAATTCGCCAATGGAAGATTGCCAGTCGAAGTATGTTTTATTGTAATGCCCGCGGGCTTTTTTCTGCATAACCGGTTCCTTTAAAACGTGACGAGAATTTCGACACAATTCGGGCCGAAGCCGGATGATATGCCATGGTGCTATATGCTCAAATCACTTCTTTTTAAAAACGCCTGCGCCCAGAGATAAGGGGTTAACATGGTCCAGGCTTTTTCACAATCCATAAATGTGTTATTGGGATTTTCTATGGTTGAGTGAATACGTTTTGAGACAATCTGCGGCTCGATCAGGTTGCAGTGTGAAAATGACTCTGAATGAATGATATCGAGAAAAGAAGTTTTCAACGGGCCTTTCATCCAGTCCACAACAGGGGAATTAAATCCGATTTTTGATTTTCTGAAAGCGATGGATTTTGAAAGATAAGGAGACATTGCCTTTCTGATGACCGCTTTTGAATAGCCGTTTCTCAGTTTAGATGTCCAGGGAAGTGAAAAGGCAAAAGCGACGATCCGGTGATCCAGAAACGGCATTCTGATTTCAACCCCATTACTCATGGTCTATTGATCATAGTTGCGCAAAATTGTGGGAAGGATTGAATCATGGGTTGACCTGTACAACTGCCGGTTCAAGTGATCAAAGTTTCGATAATTCTGAGCTTTTGATAGATCGCCATTCATCGGGGCAGGTTTGAATGTTTTTTTTGCTATTTGGGCCAGATACCACCTGACCCACAACCCGACTTTGGGAGGGAGATGGAACTGGCCAGACCTCGGATAAGCGCCGTAATAGGTTTTTATTACACTGCTGATTCATTTGGAATTCAGACCTGCATCACAGTTCTCTCTTCTTACTTTTGTTTGAATTTTAAGGCTCCTCGCTGTTTCGTGTGGATAATTCCTTGATTCGTTAGTCAAAAAAGTGATAGTTCGTTTTTCATTATGAGAGACATTGACTTATTTCAAATGGCCCTTGGTTTGACGCCTCCGTGGCAGGTGTCCGCATCTGAATTTAACGCTGATAAGAAACGGTTGGACATCCGCCTTGGATTTCCCAGAGGCAGCACCTTTAGCTGCCCTGAATGTGGGCAGGATGGTTTAAAGGCCTTCGACACAATAGAGAAAACGTGGCGGCATCTGAATTTTTTTCAACACGAAGCGTACCTGACCGACAAAGTGCCAAGGACCAAGTGCGACAAATGTGGAACGCACTTGGTGAATGTGCCTTGGGCCAGGCCCGACAGCGGCTTTACCCTTTTATTTGAGGCCATGATCATGACACTGGCCAAATCCATGCCGGTAAAAACCATCGCCAAGTTTGTCAATGAGCACGATACCCGGTTATGGCGCATGCTGCACCATTATGTGGACGATGCCCGTGAAAAAGCAGATCACAGCCAGGTCAAGAAGGTCGGCATCGATGAAACCTCACGCCGGCGCGGCCACAACTATGTGAGCCTGTTTGTGGACCTTGATGGCCCCAGGGTTTTGTTTGCCACCGACGGCAAAGATGCTTCCACAGTCAAGCGTTTTAAGCAGGACCTGACCGAGCACGGAGGCGATCCCGCCGCCATTGAGGAAATGTGCTGCGACATGTCCCCGGCATTCATAAGCGGCGTTGAAAAACAGTTCCCCGAGGCTCAGCTGACCTTTGACAAGTTCCACGTAATGAAGATTATCAATGAAGCCGTCGACCAAGTTCGCCGAGAAGAAATCAAGGACCGCCCGGAGCTTAAGGGCAGCCGTTACATCTGGCTGAAAAACAAACAAAACCTTAAACCCACACAGACAGAACTACTTGATCAATTGACCATCAAAAAACTCAACCTCAAAACCAGCCGTGCCTACCATATCCGACTCAATTTTCAGGAACTGTACCAGCAGCCTGCTGACGCTGCAGAGGCCTTTTTGAAAAAATGGTACTTCTGGGCAACCCACAGCCGCATAGAGCCCATTAAACAAGCGGCGTATACGATAAACGCCATTGGAACGGGGTCCTGCAGGGCCCGAGGCTACCGAACAAAACGGAATCTAATCACGATGATTTATCTCATCGCTGGTAAGTTAAACTTTGACTTACCCACATGAAACAGCGAGGAGCCAATTTTAATTATTCTATTAAAATTAGGGCTTAATCGCATCAATAATTAGTGATGTATATTTGATTTTTTGTTTGTTCCTTTCATCGAAGCGGATGGAGCGATGAATGCACCCATCATCCGGAGACCAGTTTTGATAATTGAATTTTCCATGCTCATCAAACCATTCCAGGAGTTTTGTTTTAAAACCAGCCTTTTTGAGTAATCCAGAAAGGGTACGATAATTATAGAGTGTTTTGTGATCATCAGCCCCGACTCCTATCCCTCCCGGTTTAACATAATTAATATAATCTATATCGGTATGATATCCATCCGGAACTGCTATTCGTAACAATCCGTTTGAAGTTAAAAAGTAGAAGCAATTTTTTGCTGCTATATATGCGTCTTCGGGTGTTAAATGCTCCCATACGTGCTCAGCCAAAAAAGAATGAATTCCCCCTGCTTTAAAGTAACATCGCATTGAATCTCGATTTGTAACATCAATAATCGGATAATCTGTAGGTATCCATCCAGCTTGACCTATGCCACCAGATCCTATAATTACACGGATAACACTGTAATGTCGAGCAAGCGACTTACGCAATTGACGTTTTTTTGCAAATATTTTCGATGAGGTCAACAACTGTCTGAAAATAATGATAAATGCATTTATCCATGTCACGCCGATTAAAAACGGGATATACAATTTAGGGGCTGTTAAAGTAATAAAGATCGAACGGTATACCGGATTAGGAACTGATTTTTTGGAAAAAAATTTAACTGCAAATTTAGAAAATTTCATTAAACCAAAATTGTGGAATCCGGTTTGTTTCTCATCAAAAGCTACCGTTAGTTCTTTGCTCGTATAAAGTTGAAAACCTTTTCTATGAGCTCTGATCGTAAATTCGTAGTCTGACCAGTAGTGTGGAAGAATTAAAGGGTAAAAATTTCCAATTGATAACAGGTCTGAAAAAATCAAAAACAAACCTCTAGTAGATAAACAGTTTATTTTTTCAGGTGAAGATGCTCTCTTGAACTTCATACGTTTTAGGTCTGCCTCAATACCAGATTCTAACAGAAGCCCGGATTGCTTGTCTATGAGTTGCGCTAATAGAAGTGCCTTTTCACCTTTATTTTTAATGAGTTCCAAGGCTGTCTTTAAAAAAAACTTATCAAACGTGACATCGTCATTTATAAACAAAACAATGTCATTTAAATTTATATTATTTTTTTTTAGCCATTCAATTCCTTGCTGCAAGCTGCCGGACCACCACCAGGCACCCGTTCCCTTCAATACGGTAACATTCTGAATCCGTTCTCGAACCATCTCAACGGTGCCATCGGTTGAACCATCATCTATCAGTAATAAATGATAGTTGTCGTATGTCTGAAATTGCATACAGTTTATGAAATTTTTGGTAATTCTCCTTCGGTTGTGAACAGGAAGAAGTATGTAAACTTTCCTATTCATTGTTTCTCCAGAATAAACAGAAAATTATCTCCAATTTCAATCGTATCAAGAAATCGAGTTAGAAAATGATTTATTTTACTTTTATGGAATAATGTAAAAAAAATAAGCAATATTTTTTCATATACGTTTGGTTTTTTGTGATTTGACCAGAATGCGGAGGGCTTGCCAAGATTCGGATAAGTAATAAGATGCATCCACTGATAATTGAGCCATTCTGAACTGGTGATCGTAAGCGTTTTTATTACATGAAATCCATTTTTTTTAGCGGCAATTTGCATGGATTTTTTCGAAAAAAATTGCAGGTGATAGGGTGCATGCCAGTTAATCCAAAGATTGGCGAAAACCTTTGCCCCCCAGCCTTGAGCGTTTGGTGTAGTTATAACAGTCTTGCCACCTGTTTTCAGAATATTCGCAACGCCATGTAAGGTCTTCAAAGGATCTGTAACATGTTCAATTACCTGATTCATGGTTACATAATCGAAGAAGTCAGGTTCATAGATGTTCGGATTAAATAACCCTGTGTGTACTTTGAAGCCGTATTTATCGGCAACGCGAAGAATATTTTTGTCAGCTTCTACACCATAAACATCACATCCACGTGCTTTATGGTAACCTAATGATTCTCCGAATCCACAGCCGATATCAAGTATTCGAACATTCCGAGGTACCCAGCTATGTGCTGAGCTGCGACTCCCATCAAACCATGATATAAAACCTTTTTTCTCTTCATGTGCATGGTATTTTTCAAGGCTGAATACCGAGCGGGGATAATAATTTGAATATAATTGGGTTAACTGATTTGATGAAAAATTGGATTTCAGAAAAGCATGCCCACAATTCCGACACATCGTAAGCTCGAATAAACCAGGATACCCGTAGCGATCGTCTCTCAGTTTTTGCTTGGGAACCGTATTTGAAGATTTGCAAACCAAACATTTCATGAAATATTGCTCAACATAAGGTAATTGCCTTCCCTGAGGCGAGGCTCCATTTCTTTGTCCAAGGTTACTAAATGATATTTATGTTTACCCAAAAACAATCGGTAACAGAGTGGTTGCATAAAAAAAGGAATATATTTTTCAAATGCAAAATAGTATTTTATTAATTTGTATTGGTTACGATTTGAGCCTGAATAGTCATTGATTTCCTGAAAATACTTTTGGATATTTTCGCTTTTTTGACCGCATACCTTTCTGAAACAGCTTACATTGGTGTTGAGCGAATAAAGCGGAGTTATTTCAGAAAATTTTTTCCATAGAAAATAATCTCCAGCAACAGAAAGTCTGGCATCAACACCACCGGACAGATTCCAAAGCTGTGCTCTCCAGAATACGCTGTCTTGTTGAATAAAATAAAGTATCGGGCCATACAGACCTCTATTTATTAATTCTTTCTGATAAAGAAAGCATTTCCCTGATGCATATATGTTTGAAGCTTCGTCGATGTAAGAGGTCACTCCCTTAAGCCAAATTATTTGGGGATATTTTGAAAAAGTTTTTTCAATTATGTTGAAGCTTCCCTGAATGTAAACATCATCGGAGTTGATCCATGCAAATATATCTCCAGTTGCTAATGCAAATCCTTTGTTGATAGCATCGTACATTCCTGAATCTTTTTCTGAGACAAATTTTATTTTGATTTCTTTGCAATTGATTGGCAGCTTACCCGATAGCAATTGACGTTGATATCCCTTTACAATTGTTCCCGTCTGATCTTTTGAGCACCCATCAATAACAATATATTCAATACTGAAATCACCACTCTGGCGAATAACGCTTTCGATGGTTTCGCGTATAAAATCCTGGCTGTTTAATGAAGGGGTAACAATACTAAATTTTAAGGGCACTATGGCACTCCTCATAAGCTGGAGAGTCGTTTAAAATGCAAAATCAGCATATCCTGAATTGACGAAAAAATCGGGGGAAATTAACTAGTGTCCATCCAGAAATAGGACATTTTTACACGGGAAGAACGCAAAGCATTTGATTCGGTTTTTACAGAAGAGTTCGATTGCATCAATCATTCTTCCCCCGACTCTTTATCAATTTATATCTGCGAATTCGGGCGCAACTATCCTGTTAAATTTTTAAATTCGTGAGACCTTTGCACAACTCAGCCAATTCATGAATCCCTTGTTTCAAAATCAACCTTCCATTACTTTTTTATTCCCATGAAGTCGCACAAAATATTTGCTTAATACGCTGAAATAATTGATTTTTTTGAAGTTTTGTGCTATTTTTTTCACTTCTTTTTACAACTCAAATGGAGAATATCATGGGATTTAAAAAAAATGACCAATCCATCGGATTTGCCGAATTAGCTCTTTCTTCTTCCATGAAACATAACAAAACACTGAAAACCCTTGAACTGCTTAATGAGACGGTTAATTGGGACGCCGTAGAAAAGCTGCTTATCAAACATTATACCGTCGGCTTCCGCAGTGAAGGCGCTGATTGCATATCCTCCTCTGCTACTATTCAAATACCTGTTGCTGCAAAAATGGTTCCGAATCCCCTCCGATCCAGAGCTTGAAACTCAAATTAATGATCGTATCTCTTTTAAAAAATTCTTGAAACTGCCTTTTGATATGCCTTCCCCTGACCACTCCACCTTTTCAAGATTCTGAAAAAGACTCTCAAAAAAGGCCATGATTCAAATCAACTCCGATATCTTAAAACAATTGCATGCCATGGGCCTTACCATTAATGAAGGCATTGCCGTCGATGCCAGGCTCGTCCAAGCCGCCAGTCGACCCATCAGTAATAACGAAATAAAAAAACGCAAAAAAAACGAGATGCTCCTGGAGGCAATTTGGATAAAAATCGCAAATTTATTAAATTCTCAAGAGATCTGGAATCTGACTGGACTGTTAAAAACGATACACCCCACTATGGATTAAAAGAGCATGCCTCAATTGACGTCGATAACGGTTTTATACTTTCCACCATCATGACAAAGGCTTCGTTTCATGATTCCCCGTATCTGCCCTACTCTACGATTTACAGCCATCATACCCAGGACCCTGTTAATAAAGTTTATGTGGACAAAGGATACTTTGATGAACCTAATACTGCAAAACTTACAGAATTTGAAATCCTTCGTAATAAATCCATCTCAAAAAAACGCTATATCGTTGAACAATATTTCGGCTTAAGTCATTTGCATGACAGGGCTTACCGTGCCAGATTCACCACCATCATCAAGAACACCATTGATGCCATGTGTCGGCAGTTTGCCTTTAACCTCTCCAGAGGTGCAAATTTGCTTGGATTTACATAATCAACAATAGAGGTGCGCCCAAATTTCGAAAATCGGGCGGACAACCTCAAAAACGATTCAAATGGGCACCTCAGACTGCTCTGAGCGCCAAAATTGATTAAGTTTTTTTAAAATATTGCCCTGTTGGAAAGAAAATCCATTCGAAAATTTACCCAAATTTTAAAATCCGAAAAATATCACCTTAATTCAAACCTCTCTCTATCTACACGAAAATAAATTTTATTTATGCCATATTGCCAGACGTAACCATTTGCTTTTTTTATATATAATGTCTAAAAGCCATAAGATCACGCAGACATTTCCAATATTTTACGAATAAAGAGTTCTTCGTGCTGTAAATTCCGTTTGGGTCTTGCAGGATCCGGCACATTATTTCCCTGCAATAAATCAAAAAGTTCAGAAAATGTTTCATACACAAAAACACCCGGAGCCCCGTACCATGACCGAGCCGAGTTCGTATTAAGCAGAACCGGTACGCCAGCTAGGAGCATTTCAGGTATTTTGGTTAGACATCCCGAAGTCGCAGGTTGATGAGCTATAACCGCATCAACGTTTAAAAGAAGTTTTTCCATGACCATCAGCTCGACACCGCCATGCAATATTATGCCCTTTGACAATCGAATGTATTTCGGAAGTTGCTCGGTCCCGTATCCAACGATATGCAACTTAAATGGAGGAGTGGATTGATTTGAAATATCATGGTATGCGTGTATCAGCTCCAACATTCCAAGCCTTGAAGGTGGATTTCCGAAACTTCCCATAAGCAGAAGCTCTTTAGATTTTTGAGGCCGCATTTTGGCGCAACGCTTTTCGCCTATTTTCAAAAAAGTGTTTTCGACTTCTTTTGGGGGATAATACGGCAGATATTCGGCATGGATACCATTGAGTCTCAGGAGCCATTGTTCCTCGCGTGAAATTGTGAACACCGAGTCACACTGCTTTAATATTCCTAATTCCTCATTAAACCAACAGGGAGAAATTTTGTTGGAAAAAAATGATTTTTGTTCAGGGACAAGGGACTCAAGATTGTGTGGAACGGCCAAAATTTTTAGCCCGGCTTTTTTCCCCAATGCAAAAAGATTGCTATGCGTCAAATGGGTACTTTCCCAGAGAAATACTTGGCCCTTTCTACCCTTGAACAGATTTTCACAGTACCCAAACTCGAGACCAAACCGGCTGAGGAGCCGTCGAGTGACAGGGGGACGGTCCGGGAAGGATGCAATCGTTTTGATCCCGCCAATCAAAGCCTTTTTTTTGCCTGACCGTCCGATTTCAGGATACGGTGGAAACAATGTTTCCTTCACCCCGTGTGTCTTCAGAATTCCGGAGATCTGGGCTGTCCTTTTGGCACCACCATCGCCCCAGGGGTTGTCAGGGAAAATTGAATGTCTGACAATTTTGAGCATGCTTTCACTACAAAATATTGGGAGAAAAAACTGAGTCTATCTTTTCGATAATTTGTTTGTTGTAATTTTTTACGAATTCCAAAGCTTTTTTTTGAAATTTAATTCTGGATTGTGGATTTAAAAGCAGATCAACAACCACATCGCTGAATTGTTTTGAGGTCGAAGCTACAGCAAAAGCAATGTCACTGCCTTCTTCGATGCCTTCCGCACCGACATCTGTTGTAATTACTGCCATTCCAAAGGAGAGAGCCTCGATATTTTTTATTTTAAGCCCAGTTCCGAAGAAAACCGGATTGACGACCAGTGCCTTTGTTCTATATACCTCGTACAAGTCGCCAAATGTGCCGATTTTACAACATCCTTCCGGCACATCTCCAATTGAGTGGCAGACTTTTCCGGCGATAGTGAGTTTGGCGTTCGGCACGGATTTTTTAACGGCTGGAAAAATTTCATCAATCAGTCTTCTTGCCGCATGCCGGTTGATTGCGTTATCCGATCCGATAAATAAAAGATCCTTATTAGAACAGCTACACTCGCAGATTCGTGAGACTGGTGAGAAGTGGCCTATCTTTAAGACTTGCTTGGAAGAGAGCTTTTGGAAGTATCGATATTCGTTTTCCTGTATTGCAAAAATAATGTCAGACCTGTTGAGCGCTTTTCTCTCCTGGTTTTCAGTCGTGAAAAACCATGAAGGAATTTCGTTGTTTTTAAGGAATAGTTTGGCGCGTCCTCCAAACTTGTCGTGGGTATCAATGATCTTTACAACATTGTCGTCGAAGATATCCAGAATCTTGGAAAGAAAAACATAATTGACTATTACGATATCGTATTGAGTATTTCCGAGAGCGTTTTTCACCTTTTTTACGCAATCATTGGGAATCCAGTCATCGACTCCGTATGGAATGGTGAGTCGAGGTAACCTTTGGGCTATTCGCCAATTCCATGATCGGATGATTTCTGATTTATAAGTGAAATTAGGTGGAATATTAATATACCGGTCCCAATAGTTGATCATTTCGTGAAGATTGCCAGGGCTGTGCACAATATGACAGAAATGAAGTTCATGACCGTATCGCTTAATTAGACTGGCTATTTGAAATATTCTCGCCCTGTTGCCTGCATCCTGAGGATGAGACGGGGTGGGCGATACAAAAAGCACCCGCTGCTTTTTCATTTCATAAATTCCTTCTTGCCAGCTCCTTGACATATGGCAAACGGTTATTGATTTGTTGCCTTGTTTCGGCTCGTTTTTCAATTATTCGATTCAAAAACTGTTCCATTGTATTTCCGGACATTGCTTCATCAACACCGATCAGACAGTCCTTCAGATCGAAATGTTCAAAAAGCCCTTCAAATTTGTCCTGATAGGTCATGCATCCGACCGGTGTGCCGACACCTAAAGAGGCGATTGCCAGATGCATTTTCCCGCTGAAAACTATGTCTAAATATTTGCAAACCGTTTTGATTTCGCCGGGTGTGTCGGGCGATGGCATCAATAGAATGTGCCTGGATATTTCGGATGGAAATTTTCTTGCAAAATCTGACAGCAAGGTTACATCATTTACCTTTCCTCGGTAATCATGCGGAATTCCGATGACCGATATGTTTTCCTGTGATATTTTCTTATAAAAAACCGAAAAATATTTGTCCAAGATTTCATCGGTCGAAAGTTTCGGCTTCAGGCAGGTCAAATGGTGATTTATATTGAGTCCAAGGATAATTCTTCCTCTTTTTTTTTCGTGTTTTATCCATGAAATTATATTGGAAACGGTTTCTGAATCTTCATTTGGTTCGAGCAAAAAGGCGATATCGGCGGTTAATATAACTTGTCTGTGGGTTCGAGATTCTATCCTCGCTTTAGATAAAGGGTCTCTGCTTTTTAAAATAATTCCCCTTGGAAGGTCTCTCAACGCTTTTACGCATGACGGCTCAGGCGTTTCGTTGAAGCTGAACCCCACAACTTTGACATCCACACCGGCTTTACCGGCTATCTCCATCAGTTTTAGTCTCTGGAGGCTACCCCTTTCAGAATATTTTCCGTCCAAGACATCCGTCCCGATCACATAAAATGATTCAAATTTGGTAATTTCCCTTAAAAACCAGAACGGCAATATAAAATTGCCGCCCATTTTTTCAAGCTTATCCAGGCATGGGCCTTTTGTAACCTCAGACAAGAAACTCCATTCACCGAAATCATTATAGGCGATTACGCATATTCTGGAGGTACCCTTTTTACATAGTTCGTTAACAAGCGTCTGCATGACTGCCTGGTCTCCGAGGCTTCCCGGTGGTGCTGGAGGCAATATCACACAGGTATTGGCTCTTTTGGTTGGTCGTATGGTTATGCGGCCAACCAAAAACAAGATGGTGGTTAAAAAATTGAACAAAACTATTTTGAAATTTATATAGCACTTATGGGGGACGGATTTTATGGATGACAACAGTGTGGGAAAACTTCTTCTTTTTTTGATCCAATTCAGTCTTTTGGCTACTGTATTCGCAAAGGAAAGTATGCTGGGCAAAAAATTGCAAAAACAAAGCGCTGTGATGACTCCTGGGACACCATTGCCTTTATTTCGATTACGATAAACAATTTCCAATTGCTTTATTTTATCGCTGATCGAAAGTTTGTCACCTGCGTCTTCTTCTTGAATTTTGCCCTTAAGTCCCAATGCGGCGATTCGAAAAGAAGACGTTCTTTTTTTAAAATCAACCTGATTTTGCTGAGACCTTATAATGATTTCTTCGGTGGATTTTTTCAGACTCAAAACACTTTCGGCTATTAATGACTCTACAATCTTTCTTCCTATCTGTGTGTGAGTAGCTACAATCGAGTATCCCTCCTGGTTCCCTGTAAGTTCAGGCAGCCAGGCATCACATACCGCGATATCGCTTTTTTCAGCGGAAAAATCATTACATACCATGCAGCAATCCGGCGTTTCTTGGTAATTATCCCAGAGTTCACTGAAAAGTGTTTCTTTCCAAACACGAGTATATGTTTTGTTCAGCCTATCCACTACTTCTATATTGAATGGGCTCCATCCGGAAGCTCGATACTGATAGCTTCGAATATTGTCAGGTTTCAAACCCAGACTTAACAGATCGCGTTCGGTTGCCCGATGGTAAACATTATGCCCATCCATCAGTCCAATGGTGAAAACGACCTTTTTTCTGAGATGAGTTAACAGATCAGCAGCTGTTCGAAGACTTGCCAGCTGGCAGGGGAGGCCGACAACAACCAGTTTTTTTATATTTTCATCTTCAAGAGCTCTTTTCAGACCGGGGCCGATGGTGGTCATCCCATAGATGGATTTTGCACAGTGAAGCAGTTTTTCCGGTTTTTTTACTATAAATGATTGCGGATAAAAAGGCGTTTTTTTATGTGGACCACAGCAAACAACCCCATCAATGAGGCCTTGGGAAAGAAGATGGGAGCATATCCCGGTGACGATGCCTCCGGATGCTCCAACTCGTCTTATCTCGGGAAATGAGGCATATCCCATCCAGACCCCGGTTATGATTCCTAAGGGGGTGTCGCTGCCCCACTTCTCCTTGCCGGAGCAGACATGCAGACAGGTCCCGCACTCGTTGCATTTTGTCTTATCTATATGCGGCTGGAAGATTCCCGGCTCCACCCTGTCCATAGATATTGCATTTGTGGGACAGACGGCGCTGCATACACCACACCCGTGACAAAGTCCTAAGTTTAAAATTTTTTGGATATTACCTTTCTGCATTAACCGCTCCAATGTTCATGCAGCATCAAGACACCTCTATCTCCACCGAAAGTTTGCGTCCTCCCGTTGAAACTGCTGGGCAAGACCTGCAGTTCTGCACACCCGATCAAATGATCGAGACGGGCACTTCCGGAAAAAAGAGCCAGATTGAGCCGATACAATCCCGGCGTAAGGGGAAAGCTCGGAACTCCGCAGTCGAAAAACCCCTTTTTCTTGATTGGCTTTAAAGGAATTCCCTCTCGTCTGCCAGCACTCAATACCGTAACTTTAAAGCCATCGATGGTATTGAATGACAGATAAACCAGAGGGTCTTCGACTTCTATCTCTCCTCCATAATGAATCCGAAACCTAACCGGATTGCCACACATGACTTGCTGAACCTGACGATCTGCATCATCAAGAATTTCCAACTTTCGCAGAACTTTGGCCTCATGAATGGAAAATTGGTTGTTATTTTTGTTTTTCGGAGAGGAGGATGTGAGATATTCAGGTACGATATCATGGGTGGCTGCGTATCCAACAAATCGGCCTGATTTGATCAAGACTGATTTGGCGCAAAGTTTGGTTACTGCACCCATATTATGACTGACAAACAAGACTGTCCTTCCATCTTTCCCGACATCCTTCATCTTCCCCAGACACTTTTTCTGAAATGCTGCATCTCCAACCGCCAGCACTTCATCCACCAATAAAATTTCCGGCTCCAGATGGGCGGCCACCGCAAATGATAGGCGAACATACATCCCGGATGAGTATCGTTTAACGGGAGTGTCCAGGAATTTTTCGATTTCCGCAAAGGAAACGATTTCATCAAATTTGCGTTTTATTTCGGTCCTGGTCATACCGAGAATGGCACCGTTGAGGAAAATATTTTCCCGTCCGGTTAATTCTGGATGAAATCCCGTACCGACTTCCAGCAGGCTTGCCACGCGGCCTTTGATTCTGACGCGTCCGGTTGTCGGTTCAGTGATGCGGGACAATATTTTGAGAAGCGTTGATTTGCCTGCGCCATTACGGCCGATGATGCCGACAACTTCTCCCTGTTTTACGTTAAAGGATACATCCTTTAACGCCCAGAATTCTTCTTTTGTGTTGCCGGCGGACAACGAATCGTTTTTTGAAAACGGTCGGGCCATAAAATTTGAAATGCTTCTGAACGCATACCTTGCTTTATTGGTGATGACATCCCGCAAAGCCGTATAGTTTTCCTGCCGTTCATGGCGGATCAAATATTTTTTGCTCAGATTTTCGACAGATATGATTGAATCACTCATGGCGTCAAAACGATGTATTCAAAATCAATATGCTAAATGTTGTCTGCAAAGGTTTTTTCGGTTTTTCTGAAATATTTCAGGCCTCCAAAGAGAAGAACCCCAACCAGAAACAGAGAGAGAATGAACCCAGGCATATATAGGGTGAATTCTTTGCCCAGTATGGCCCATCGAAAACCGTCAATGACTCCGACCATGGGATTGAGTGAATAGAAAAAACGCCAGTTGTCCGGAACAACGCTGCTGCTGAACCCCACCGGTGAAATATAAAGCCCCAGCTGAACGATAAAGGGAACGACATAACGAAAGTCTCGGTACTTGACATTCAGAGCGGATATCCAGAGGCCTGTGCCCAGAGCGGTGAAAAATGCAAACACGATAAAAAAAGGCAGGGTGATGATTCTCCATGAAGGACAGAAACCGTACCAGAGCATCAATAAGCACAGAATACTTCCGGATATGAGAAAATCCACGAAACTGACAATGACCGAACCGGCGGGAATGACCAGACGCGGGAAATAGACCTTGGATATAAGGTTTGAATTGCCGATCAGGCTCATGCTGCACTCTGAAAACGCGTTGGCGAAAAACTGCCAGGGCAGCATGGCGGCAAAAACTAAAACAGGATAGGGGACACCCTCGGACGGAAATTTGGCCAGTTTGCCGAATACGACACTGAAAACCACCATGGTTAAAAAAGGACGAAGAAGGGCCCATAGAATTCCGATAACGGTCTGCTTGTATCGTACCAGAATGTCGCGCCAGGCCAGAAAATAGAAAAGCTCCCGGTAATTCCACAGATCTTTCCAGTACCGGCGTTCGGTTTGCCCGGCTTCGATAATGATTTCGGGGGGGGATGTCATTCGTATATTCAGAGTTTCTTTTTAAGAATGTGTACAGCTCCGCTCGGTAAGTTACAGGATAATTATTCTTATAACTATATGTAATTACGATAAAAAATTATAATAACACACGTAAGGCCGGGCGTCGCTGTTTTAATCGTTCGTTTTTTTCGCTTCCCAGATCAGCACATGCGGGCGCTGTTCAATTCTGGATAGCATGGTTTGAAATTCTTCATAACTCAGAACCAGGGAACGAATCTTGCGTTTTATATACCGTTCAGTTTTTCTGCTCAAATCATTCAAATGATATCGGTCAATATCGCCCACCAGAACCAGGTCGATGATACCGGTGTCTTTTCCCTCTGCGTAATCGTCAATCAGATATGCACGTTCCAATGCACCGAGTCGATTAACGATCCCGTCGATGACCTGATCAATTCCCATCACTTTTCGAACCATGGATGTCAGCTCTGGAAACAGAGGATGTGACGTATTGGCCGCATACAAGACCTGACGACCGTTTTTTTTGCTTTTTAGAAGATTGGTTTTGGTAAGCTGGTTGAGTTCTTCACGGACGGCATTGGTGGAAACGTTGAATTCTTTGGACAATTCTCTGAGGTATGATCGAATTTCCGGATTTGAAAAAAACCGAATCAATAGCTTAACCCGGGTTTTCGATGAGATGAGTCCTGAAAAGAGATTCTCCACGTGTATGCCTCTTGCAATATAATTTATGAGTAGTTTTTTTGTTCATATAATAAAAACTTTCATGATGCAATCAAAAATTGATGGCTTCGTAAAAATTAAAGCGTGCTGAATGCGATCATGGATATCATTCAGCCAATTAATAATTCAAAATATTTGAATACGCCTTTAATTGCGGCGTTCTGCTCTTTGGTAACAAAAAA
>Ga0272441_10001460_pt1 | contig 50409 bp, 36 predicted proteins | sample SSMProp6N_FD_193582 | JGI IMG/M metagenome (GOLD analysis project Ga0272441, IMG submission 193582) | Marine sediment archaeal communities from Little Sippewissett salt marsh, Falmouth, MA, United States - SSM-Prop-6N | ecosystem: Environmental > Aquatic > Marine > Wetlands > Sediment ... | reverse complement strand
GCCTCATGCAGGTGCCGCGCCCGGCGGTAATAGCCCAATCCCTGCCAGGCGGCGAGGACCTGCTGCTCATCGGCCGCGGCCAGAGCCGCCGGCGTGGGGAAGCGCTTGAGGAACGGCTGGTAAGAACCGACGACGCGGGCCACCTGCGTCTGCTGGAGCATCGCCTCGGCCACGAGGGCCCGGTAGGGACTCCGTCGCCGACGCCAGGGGAGATCGCGCGCCGCCCGGGCAAACCACCGCTGAAGCAGTCGTGTCAAGTGCCGGTCCATCCGTGGGGAGTGCTGCTCGATGGGCGGATCCTCCTGGTTCAGCGGGTTGAGGCCTCAAGCGAGGGACGGCGATCGCCGACAGGTCGGCAAAGCCCCATCTTCTGCGGACGGGTCGATTGTGGCCCGCCGGCCGGGGCATGACAACTCGATCGGCGTTGATGTGCGGCCCCGGATTCCCCGGGCTCGCCGCGGCCGCTGCCGGGCCCGGGAACCGGGGGCTGTTCCGGCTTGCCAGGAGAGAGGATCGTGCTATTGTTTTGCACCTTCAGGCGGGTGTAGCTCAGCGGTAGAGCGTCACGTTGCCAACGTGAATGTCGGCGGTTCAAATCCGCTCACCCGCTTTCCCCGGACCGCCCCGATCGCCCAGTCGGGGTTTTTCTATGAAATCCGTCCGCATCCGGCCCGGCGGTGGCCGGACGGAAGAAAGCAGGCCGACCCGACGGGGGGCCGGCCTGCGAAAGGGGTCAGGGGAGATCCGGAGAGACCGGATCCAGATCAGATTCACGTTCAATCGCGCCGCCGTCGACGCGCCGCCAGGCCCGCCAATGCGAGCAGCGAGAGGACGCCGGGGGCCGGGATCAGCTCGATGAATCGCGCGCTGACGCCGCCTCGGATCTCCGTCAGGTCGCCGTTATCCGTATTGAGCGAGAACACGCCGCTGCCCGACGTCAGCAGGAGGTTCCCGTTGCCGAGCTCGTAGACGCCGCGGCCGCCGGGGAAGTCCCACTGGTTGTAGACGACGCCGTCCAGGTCGAATTCGCTGACGACGCTGTCGCTGAAGGAAATGTTCAGATAGTTGCCGGTGGACGGCATGTACTGGATCTGCTCGGGGAAGGACACCGAGAAGAGCGACGAGTGCGACATGCCGTCGGCGGCGTAGAGGCGGATGTCATCTTCGGTGCCCTGGATGTTGGCGAGCAGGGAACGGCCGTCGGCCAGGAAGAAGATGTCGAAGGGGTCGCTCCCGTCCTGGATGAAATTGCCGACGAAATTGCCGTCCGCATCGAACTCCGCGACGTAGTCGTCGCCGCTCGTCACGAACAGGTGGTCGCCGTAGAAGTCCGCGCCGCGGATGTTGTTGTATCCGCTGACGAACGTGTCCACGTAGTTGCCGTCCGTGTCGAAACGGAACACCGAGTCGGCGACCTGGTCGGAGACGTAGATGTAGCCGTCGGGACCGAGCAGAGCGTTGATCGGCGTGCTGAACAAGCCCGCGCCATCGATCAAGTCACCGAGGTAAGTCCCATCATACGGGTCGTACATGCCGACGGTGTCGTTGGAAGACTCCGGGATCAGCAGGTACTGGGCTGATGCCATACTGGCGGCGCCGAACAGAACGGCGACCGCCCCCAGCATCGGGGCTGTTTTCGTGATCATGTGTTTCCTCCTACTTTGGTAAGGTCCTTTCGTTGGCCCGGTCGGCTTCGCTCGACCGCCGGCGAGGATTGGACATGGCGGCGGGTGCGCGCCCCGCCCGTGACGGCACGATCGGGCGCGAGACGTAACGCCCACAAGGATCGCGCAACTCGGTCATCTGTCGAGCAGGAAGCGGACCGCAGGACCGGCGCGTTGTCCCCCGCCACCGCGCCGGCAACGGGCGGCCCGTCTCGAGCTCATCTTATTTTGCCAGTTTCCCAGATTGCACCGGGCGATCAAGGGTTTGCCGCCCGATCGGGAAGGATTATTGGACGCTGCGGTCCGGTCTGGGCCGTGACGAGTGGCTCACTCGGAGCAGAATGGGGTCAATCTGGCGACTTTGGGGAGGCTGCCAAAGGATGTCACCGGCCCTTTCGGAACCGCCCGCTATGGAGGAAGCGGCCGGTATCGGCGGGCCCGCCGAGCCGGCCTCTCACCCTCTCCTGGCCCGGATCGTCGCCTAACGGCAGGTGGAGGCCGACAAAGTGCCGCGGCCGGCCATCATCAGCCGGCGACGTTGGGCGGCGAGCCGGTGAGGATCATGGTGAGGATGGCCGTGATCACCCCGCCCACCATCCCCCCGACGTTGCCCGCTGCGTGAATCACGATCGGCAGGAGCAGGCTGCCGGATTTCTCGCGGTAGTGGGCGGCAACCAGCCCCAGGCTCGTCGTAAACGCGACCACAATGCATACCGTCCAGGCATCCACGCCGGCCCGCAGGATCATCAGGTGCATCGAGCCGAAGAGCAGGCCGCTGGCGAGCACCGCCGTGCTGAGGCGCACCCGGCCGAGGCGCAGCCCGCTCCCGCCGGTCATCCAGCTTTGCGCCAGGCCGCGAACAAGGATCTCTTCCGAGATGCTCGAGACGATCCACACCCCGACGACAATCTGCCAGAAGGCCTGTTGCTGAAGGAAGGTCATTCCCTTGCCGGGACTGACGATGATCGCGGCGCTGCCGATGGCGCCGAAGAGTCCGCCCAGCCCCAGGCCGATCAGCCAGTCGGGCCAAGTTGAATGCGACCGGCAAAAGCCGAACGCACTCAGGCGCCTCCGATCCAGCAGCATGAGGAGCAGCGCCAGCGCCGCGAGAACAAACTTGAAGCAGAGGCCGCTGAGAAACTCGCTCTCGAGGCCCGCCAGACGCCGGATGCCGGTCGCGACGCCCATGCCGAGGAGAAAGACCACCCACGTTGCAACGAAAGCCAGGGCCGGATGGAGTCGGATGTGCAAGACGGACCGCCATTCTGCGAGGAAACCCTACAGCATACCGCGCCGATGCCGAGCGGGCTTCGTAAGGAAGCGAGAGACAGACGAGCACCGCCGGGGCAGGCGGTGCTCGTGATCAGACCATCAGATGAAATCCGCGTGACGGTCAGCTCATCAGGGGCAGTCGCCCCACGCGGCCAGGAGCAGGAGCAGATCTTCGGTGTTGACGACCCCGTCGCCGTTGATATCCGCCGGGCCGCCGCTCTGGCCCCAACTGGCGAGCAGCGCCAGCAGGTCCGCCACGTTCACCAGCCCGTCGCCGTTCAGGTCGCCGGGGCATTCGCACTCATCGGGGATGCCGTTCTCGTTCGTATCCTCGCTGGTGCCGTCGGCGATGTCGCAGTCGTCGGGCACGAAGTTGGCGTTGCAGTCGAGGGCGCCGCCGCCGAGGATGTCGCACGCATCGATGGCGCCGTTCTCGTTGCAATCCTCACCATTCAGCCCCCCGAAGATGTAGGCGGAATCGGCCCAGTTGGCGCCGATGATCGCGTTTCCTCCGCTTATGCCTACGCAGTAGCCAAATCGGTCGTCCGGCGTGCCGTCCAGGGCCATGATCTTGTTCGCCTGCACCCAATCCGAGCCGTCATAGCGATAGACATAGGCGGAACCGGAGTCCTCGCCCATGTCGTTATCGCGGGGAGCGCCGATGACGGCCAGATCATCGCAGACCGCCACGGACCAGCCGAAGTAATCCTGGGTCGCCCCGTCGAAGGCGTGCAGCTTGGCCTGCTGATCCCAGTTTGAGCCGTCATGACGATAGACGTAGGCCGAACCGGCATTCTCCCCCCCGTTGTCATCCCAGCTCGCCCCGACGAGGATGACATCGCCACTCACCGACACGGAACAACCGAACCAGTCGCCTTCGGCGCCGTCGGAGGCAAGCAGCTTGGCCTCCTCGCTCCAGTCGGCACCGCTGTAGCGGTAGGCATGCGCCGCGCCGGCCTTCTCGCCGTTGTCATCGTCCCAGATGGCCCCGACGACGGCGAGGTCGTCGCCGAGAGCGACGGACCAGCCGAAATAATCCTGCGCCGAGCCGCCGGACGCCGTGAGGCTCGTCTCCTGCATCCACACGTCGCCTTGGCAGCGATAGATGTGTGCCGACCCGGGACTGCCTTCTTCGTCGGCCGGGCCCTTGGCCCCGACGAGCACGAGCTCATCGCGGACGGCGACAGACCAGCCGAAGTAGTCAAACGCGGCGCCGCCGGCAGCCAGCAGCTTGGTCTCCTCGACCCAGACATCGCCATCCCACCGATAGACGTACGCCGAGCCTGAGTATTCGCCGTTGTCGTCATCGCCGCACGCCCCGACGACGGCGAGGTCGCCGCTGATGGAGACGGCGTGGCCGAACCGGTCATCGGCGGCGCCGTCCGAGGAGGTGAGCTTGGCTTCCTGCGCCCACACGCCGTCGTCATAGCGGTAGATGTATGCCGAGCCGGAGTTGTCACCGTTGTCGCCATCCCAGGGTGCGCCGACGATGGCCAGCACACCGTCGAGGGCGACGGAATTGCCGAACCACTCGCCGCCCGATCCGTCGGAGGCCGACAGCGCGGCCACACACGCCTCGCACTCGTCGGGCACGCCGTTGCCGTTGCAGTCCGAGCTGGTGCCGTAGAGGAGATCGCACTCGTCGGGCCGACCGTTGTCGTTGCAGTCGTTGCTGGTGCCGTTGTCGATGTCCTGATCATCGGGGATGCCGTTGCCGTTGCAGTCCGGAACGCCGTAATCGACATAGGCGGCGGCATAGCCGACGCGCGAGCATCCGTACTCGATGCGCATGTAGCCGTCCTCGCCCCACCCGGCCCCCCACGAGTTGCGCAGATACCACACGCCGTTGGCGCCCTGCGTGTCATCCCATCCCACGAGGGTGACGGCGTGATTGATCGAGCCGTCCGAGTTGGAGTTGAAGACGCCTCCGTCATAGCCTTGGAAGGCGTTGTTGACCGAGAGCGCCACCGCCACCGGGCCGTGATCGAGAATCGCCTGCTTGATGGCGCCCGGCGGAGGCACGCTGTTGCCATCGCCGATGAAAGCCCAACCGGTCAGGAAGTAGTCATGCGGATAGGGACATTCGCAGGGGACATCGTCCGCCTCGTAGGGGAAGTACTGCTCCAGGACGGCGCCGCTGTCGCCGCAGGGATCGGTCAATCCGTCCTCGACGAGATACTTGAAGGCCTCGCTGTGCCAACCGCCACCACAATCGCCTGCTTCCGTGCAACTGACGAGCCATTGCTCGGAGAGATTCACCGAGTCCAAGTCCCGGATCAGGATGTTGCACTCGATGGGTCCCATGGTGGCGAACGCCCAGCAGCTTCCGCAGCCGCCCTGATTCCTGACGGGCGTGCAACCGCCCAAGTCGCACCAGTTGAGCGCGGCGGGGAGGCCGCGGTCCGGCGTACACGGATCAAACGGCGCGCCCACCCACCAGTCCCTGGGGACGATCAAGCCGCACAAGTGCTCAAGCGGATGCCGCGTGGCCTCGTTCTCGCCGACGGTGAAGGTCCATCCCTCGGCTTGGCCCTGTTTTCTCAGGGCGTCGAGGTCATCGCGGGAGAGCTGCGCCAGAGCCGGCCCCGCGCCCAGCCAGGCCGTGGCGATCACCAGCAACAATGATGAGCGAAGGAAGCGGGCTCGGGTGCCGCATGCGGTCATGGAATGCATCGTGTCTGTTCCTCTTTCCTGATACTGATCGAGTCTGATAGCCCCACAGCGTCAGCGGGCCTTCCCCTTTGTACCGGCGCCGCTTCGTTCAACACCGTACCATCATTCACCCTAGTTTAGGACCTTACGGTCTACAATGAAGCAAAATCTTCTGTATTCATTGGTCTCTGTTCGCCGCGGAGTCCACGGGCGGCGCGTCGCATCGACAGCCGACGGATCCCCGGGCGACGAAGAACGACGCTGAACCCGGCGGGACGGTCCGGCGCGCGAAACACGGATGCCGGGGAGGCTTAGGATATATCAACGGTCGTTATTGCATCGACGATCCAGCCGGCCGCGCGGGCACCGACGGCTGAGGAAGTCGCGCCCCTGCCACTGAGGCCGCTCTTCCACGGCCATCCGGGAGCCGGCGCCTGCTCGGTCATTGCCCATCACCGGCCGGTCAACCTCTGGGAGACCAAAAAAGAGAGCACCGCCCGTCGAGGCGGTGCTCCTGGTTCGTCGGGCTCGACGAAAGAGAACGAATCAGCGAATCACGGGCAATCACCCCAGGCCGCGAGCAGCGCCAGCAAGTCGGAAGTGTCGGTGTCGTTATCGCCGTCCACATCGCCGTCGGGCGTGCCCCAGGCTCCCAGCAGGAACAGCAGGTCGGCCGTGTCGACATCGCCGTCGCCATCGAAATCGGCCGGGCAGTCATCGCCCGTTTCAATGCCCCAGACGGCCACGTCATCGATGTTCCAGCCGGAGTACGCATAGGCGCCGCTGGCCACCTGATAGCCCCATCTCACATACACCGTCGGCTGGTCGTCGGCGATATCGGCGATGTCAAATGCGTGCTCGGACCACGCGTTCTCCGTGATCTCGCTGCCGCCGTTCTGCCAGAGCGACACCCACTCTGCGCCATCGGCGGAGACGTCGAGCGTTGCGTAGACATAAGGCTGGTAATCCGTATTGAGCCAGCGCTGGAAATGCAACTCCGTCTGGATAAGACCCGTGCAGTCAAGAGCTGTCGTCGTGAGGTGGTAGGGTCCGCCGGGCGTCGTGGAGTAATCACCGTCGAGGTTGACACCGCAGACGTTCTCCCCCGTCGCGCCGCTGGTGGGGTCGGGGTAACCGTACTGCGTGCCGCCCTGCCCCGTCGGCTGGCCGAAGGCCCACTGGCCGTTCACGCTCCAGCCGGGGTCGGCATCCATGCTGAACACATGAACCGGCGCCGGCACACCCACAGCAAGCTCCACGGCCCGCGTCGTGTCGCCATCGTGATCCGTGAGATTGATGAACTCGACGGTGTCCTCGTAGACACCCAGGCCAAGCGACTCGGCCTGCTCGTTGATGAAGACGGTCACCTCGACTGATCCGTAGGCCGGGATCGCGCCCGAGGCGCCGTCAATCGACAGCCACGCTGCCATCTTGGTCACGCTGTACTCGATCGCCGACTCGGAGGCGTTCTCGACCGTGTAGACGATGCTGTCCGGCTCGAAGGGGCCCCCGACGGGCCCGGATGCCTCCAGTCCGAAACCCGGCGAGACGCGCATCGCCGTCGTATACCCGGGCACGTGCATCATGCTGCAATGAATCGCGCCGGCGGAGTGGATGATGTCCGAGCAGTCGATCTGGATGATCTCGTGATCGGGGAACGCCCCTTCGAAGACCGCCAGTGCCTGGGCGTTCTCCGCCGGGTAGCCGCTGAATTCCGAGATGAACACGAGGTCGTTGAAGACCGTGGCGTTCGTGTAGGTGTAGTGCGTACCGTTATACCCGTTGGGTCCGGAATTCCAGCCCGGGGTCCGGTAGACCGTATATCCGCGCGCGATGAGATCGGCCGCAGCGCCGTCGGTGATGATCTCGGGCGGATAATCGCCCTCCTCATCGTATTCGCCGATGATCACCGCGTAGTCATCCACCGGCAGCATCCACATGTCGATGTGCTTCGTGCCGTCCACGCTCCACGGGAAGCCTTCGTAGATGGTCAGATTGCAATTCAGATAGTCGGCGATGTAGTCCACGACGTCCTGCTCGGACAGATCAGGGTTCTCCAGGAGGATCAGGTCGCTCATGAAGGCATCGCCGTTGGTGAAACAGTGGAAGTTGCCCCCGCCGTGCACGAGCGGCAGGTCGTACTCGGCCACGCCCCAGAGCCCGGCAAGGAAATTCGGGAACGCATCGTCCAGAGGGCGCGGGCGGTTATAGGTGTGGTCGACGATGGCCCGCGCGCCGTCCTCGAAGATGAAACGCGGGCCGTAATCGCGTATCCAGCCGGTGTTCGTCGTGTAGGTGATGAACTCGACCTGGCTCAGGTCCGCCCCCGCGGCCGTCAGCGTGTTGGTGGCGCTGTTCTGCTGCGAGCTGCCCGTGACGAGGATCCACATGATCGCCTCCGGATCGCCCGTGGTGACGGCAACGGTCATCGCCGTCAGAATGGAGTTGTAGTGTCCCCACACGATGAGCATTCCCTCGTTGAGCGCATACTCCGGCGGCGTGAACACCACGCCCGTCGGCGGCGTCGCCCGCAGCCGGTCGGGCTGAACCTGCGGGATCAGGGCCTCGGCCGGTGTCATCGACCGCGGCAGCGAATCCGGGTAGTCATCGACGATGCGATCGAGGACCTCCTGCGGGACGATCCGAGCCGGCTGGGCGATGCAGACCGATGTCGTCGCGAGCACCAGCACGCCTGTGAGCAATCGCTTCATGGGTTTGCCTCCTCCTTCGTTCGCGCGGGCAGTGCACGGCCTTCCCGCGTTGTCCCGCCGCGCGGCCGGTACAACGGGCCGCCGGACGGCAAATCCGTTCCGGCCGCGGCGGCGGTGGAATGGCTGAGCTCTCCCTCCATTATGGGCCGCCGACGCGCCATGCCAAGTGGTTTGTGTCGAATCCGCCGCGCGCAATCCGAAAAGACACGCCCCGGGACGCGCGTCCCGGGGCGAGCAAGATTGCTGCATATCGGCCGTCCGGCCTTCGGGCGCTTTGCCTTACGGGCATCCACCCCAGGCGGCGAGAAGAGCCAACAGGTCGGAAGTGTCGGTGTCATTGTCGCCGTCCACATCGCCGTCGGGCGTGCCCCAGGCGCCCAGCAGGAACAGCAGGTCAGCCGTATCGACGTCGCCATCGCAATCGAAGTCGGCGGCGCAGCAGATGCCCACCAACTGCGCGAGCACATCGTGATGCTCCGGCGGGCTGTAGGCGTGATCCACCCAGGCGACGAGAAAGCCGCCGTCTTCGGCGTTCGCCACGATGCGCGGCGAGCCCGAAGCGGAACCGGGATTCTCGAAGGGAAGCTGATCGCCGAGCAGGCTGCCGTCCTCGCCCAGCAACTGGCCGATGATCTTGCCGGTGTTGCTGTTCTGCCAGGCCACGAAGAATACGCTGTGGATGGCGTCGTAGGCCATGAACGGAAACGTCCGGGCCGGGTTGGAATCATCGATGAGGAAGGAGGCGCCCGGCTCTCCGGCGCTGGTCACGAACTGCCCGTACATCCGCCCCGCGCAAAACTCGCTGTACACGACGAGGTAACGATCGTTGATCGGGTCGAAGGCGACGGTGGCGGTCAACAGGGATTCCGGGAAGAACGCGCTGATCGAAAACGGCGAGCCGGGGAAGGTCCCATCGGCGTTCACCAGACGACCCTTCAGATCCTCGGCGGTCTGGTCGCGCCAGGTGGCAAGATACTGGTTGTCGTTGGTGTTATGTGCGACCTGGCCCGCCGGGGCCGGGGCGCCGGCGGTGGCGATGATGATGTTGGAGCCGACCAGGGCGCCTTCGCCGGAGACGCGCCGCCCATAGATCCCGGCGACCCCGCCGCCGGCGAAGTTCCTCGCCTCGAGGAAGTACTCGTCGCTGAGGGCGTTGTAGACGAGTGTCGGCTCCAGCCCCGCGTTGGAGATGTCCATCACGTCGCCGATCAGCCCGCCCGTGGCCGATGCGAGCCCCCCGTAAGCGTGATTGAAGCCGGGGCTGCCGGGCTCACCGCTCTGGTTCTTCCAGGTGATGAGATACCGGTTGCGGCTGCCGTCGTACGCTATGCCGGTCTCCGTCTGCGAGCTGGGACCGGAGATGATGGTGACGTTCTCCCCAATCAGCTCGCCGGAAGCCGAAACGCGCTGGGAGTACACGTCATTCTGCCCGACGATGCGCGAATCAAACCACACCACTCGGTATTCGCGGTCCGTGCCGTTGTAGGCGGCGGACACCCCTCCGATGTTCGAGGTGTCACCCGTATCAAGGTTGATAGTCTCGCCGATGAGCCGGGCCTTGAGCGGTTGATCACCGCCGTAAACCGTGCCGGCTATCAGCAAAGACAGACAGCAACAAACGCCGACTATCAGTTCTTCTCGCTTCATGGCAGTGCCTCCTTTGCCGGGACCGTAGTGATGCCGCGCGCTCGCCCCGCGAACAGGGCGAGCGCGCGGACATTTCATCAGGGACAATCACCCCAGGCGGCCAGAAGGGCCAACAGATCCTGGGTATTCACCACGCCGTTGTTGTCGATGTCACCGTCGCCGCTGTTGCCCCAGTTGCCGAGAAGGATCAACAGGTCCTCGGTGTTCACCACGCCGTCGCCGTTGATGTCCTCGGGGCACTCGGGCATGGGCTCGACGCCCCAGATCTCGACATCATCGATGTTCCAGCCCGAGTAAGCCCACGCCCCGCTGGCGACCTGGTAACCCCAGCGGATGTAGACCGCCGGCTGGTTGTCGGCGATGTCACCGATCTCGCAGGCGGATTCGGACCAGGAATTGGCCGTGACCTCGCTGCCGCCGTTCTCCCACAGCGACACCCAGTTCACGCCGTCGGTGGACGCGTCGAGCGTGGCCCAGACGTAAGGCTGGTAATCGGTGTTCAGCCAGCGCTGGAAATGCAGACTGACCTGAGTGAGCTCTGAGCAGTCGATGGCGCCCGTGGTCAGGTAGTACGGCCCGCCCGGGCTTGTCGAATAATCACCGTTGAGATTCACGCCGCACACGTTCACGCCGGTGGCGCCGCTCGTCGGATCGGGAAAGCCGTGCTGGTTCCCGCCCTGACCCGTCGGCTGGCCGAAGGCCCACTGGCCGTTCATGGACCAGCCGGGGTCTGTGTCGAGGGGGAAGACGATGACGGGCACGGGCACGCCGACGTCGAGCTTCACGAGACGCGTGGTGTCGCCGTCGTGGTCCGTGGTGTTGATGAAGTGCACCACGTCCTCGTAGTACCCGTTGGGGAAGTTGTTGGGCAGATCGTTGATCGAGACCACGACGGGCACCTCCCCGCCGGCGGGGATCGTCCCCCCGTTCGTGCTCACATCCACCCAGTCGGCGCTGTGCGTCACCTCGAAGGTGATCGCCGTCTCGTTGTGGTTGATCACGCGGTAGGTGATCTCATCGGGCGTGAACGGGCCGCCGTAGGGACCCTCCGACTCAAGATCCTGGCCCGGGGAAACGGCCATTCCCGTCACCTGGCGGAAGGCAAGCGTGGGATCGCCGAAGAGGTTCAGCTCGTAGCAGCACCACCGCATGTAGTCCTCGTTGATGCGATAGATGTTGTCTTCCTTGGAATCGGAATTGGCTTTCCCAAGCTCGGGCAGTTCCTCCTCCGGATTGAACACCGCATCCCAGAACTCGCGATCGTACCGCTGCGAGGGGCCATCGGTCGAGTAAAACTCGCCGTAGCCGTAGCGCGCATTCATGACCACCGCGTACGCGCCGCCGTCGATCTTGATGTTCATGGTCTCCGCCCAGCAGTCCGTGCCGTCGAAGTGGCCGGCGGAGCAGGTCTGCGAATAGACGAAGCACAGGTCGGTATTGTGCACGTCGTTGAGGATATCGCTGTTGTACAGGTGCATGGCGTAATCAGAAGCGCCATGCCCCAGGTGATTGAGCATGTGCACGCCTTCATCGAGCTTGCCGATCAGATCCCATTTGCCCCAGGCGCCGTCACGCTCGTAAAGGGTCTGAACGTTGTACAGGTCGGAGGGGAAGCCGACGGTCGTGTAGCCGTGCTCGCTGGAGCCGTCGATGAGTTCATCCAGGTAGTTGCCGCCCCACTCGGCGATGCCGCCGAATCCGATGTACTCGCCCACCAGCAGCACGTTCTCCGGCGTTCCGTGCCCTCCGTTGAGATACCAGAGGGTCTTGGTCACGAACCGGTCGGCCTCGGTGGTGTTCCCGGCGCAGGCGCGACCGACGTACACCTCGGCGATGAGATCGACGTCACCGCCGCCTTCGCCGTCGTTGGGCTCACCCCACCGGCTGTCGTTGTCCCAGTTCCAAGAGCCGTCCAGGCAGGAGAAGAAGATGTCCCCCGGCATGTTGCTCTCGCCATCGACGTAGAGATCCTTGGCCGGAATGACGTCGTCGTCCCCGCCGATGATGACATACTCGATGCCGTCATTCAGATAACGATCGCGGATGTAGTCCCGCACCACGACCGGGTCGTTGCTGCCCACGTCGTCGGTGGTATGGATCTCGGTCTGAATACCGTGGGCGTTGTGATAGTCCCGCAGCGGCTCGAACGAGCCGGCGAACGCGGGGGTGGTGATGATGAGCAGGTCGTAGCCCCGCCCACCGCCCCGGCCTCCGGCGGGATAGGTGCCGGCGATGGAGGGGTTGTCGACCTTGGCCCGGACCTGCATCTCGTCCTCCGCCCGGCCGCGGAACAGCGCCGAGACCGCCACGCCGCCACGCGTGTGCACCACCACCGTCAGCTTCGGGTAATAGGACAACTCGCCGGTGATCGGCAGGTAGCTCACCGGCTGAAGCTTCAGCGTGAGAATCCGGTAGCCGCGGAAGCCGTGCACGCCGATCTCCTGGAAGGTCGCCTCCGGGAAGGGGCGGTTCAAGCCATAGACCGCCGGATCAGGCGTGGGCGGTATGACCGATCTGGGAATCTCGCACAACTTCACCGGCGGGCACACCGGCTCGATGAAATACCCGCCGCCGAGGCCGACCGCCGCGCCCGGCAGAACCTCGATGCGCTCGATCTCCGTTCCCTGGGGAAGGAGGATCTGCGCCCCCCGCGCCGGCAGCGCCGGCTGCCCCACCTCCCCGCCGTTGGCGCAGTCGGCCATGATCAGCCGGTCATAGCGCTGGCCGGCGATGACCACTTCGGTCAGTTGGGGCCTCTGGAAGCGATAGTCCACCGTGACCCGGTTCGCTGCCGCGACGGCCGGCACGGCCACCCAGGCGGTGATGATGAACGCGAGCACTCCGATGAGCGATCCCCGCGCTCCCCTGTGTGATGCGCTGGAGCGTTGCATGAATGCGGTCCTCCTTTTTTCGGTGCTGGTTGGGCCAGGGTGCGACCGACGGAGCGTTGCAGGTCCGGCCTGCTCGACGCGCCCGGCGCGCCCGGCGCCGACCGTCGCGCCCGATTCGTGCTGCCTCGACGCCCCCGCGCTCCGTCCGACCGTCACGCCGGCGGCGGCCGGTTCGGCGGCCGCCGGGCTCGACGCGCCCGTCTTTGCGCAAGAGCCTCTATTACTGGACATTATAGTGTTCTTTTTCGTCACCACAAGAGAAAGAAAGCGCTGCCGGCGATTTTCACCGCCTTCCCGCCCGCCGGCCCGTCCCCCGACCGGCCGCCGCCACGGCCCGTCCAACCCCCCACCAGCCGCCCCGCTCCCCAGAGGCGAGTGCCATCATCCGGCCGGCGCGAGCAGGGAGCGCCTGGCGACAAGCGGAAGGTACGAAAAAAGCCCCGGCCAAATGTCGGCCGGGGCAGATCGAACGTCGATTTGCAGGCACGCAGCTTACGGGCAGTCACCCCACGCGGCCAGCAGGAGCAGGAGGTCTGCGGTGTTGACGACGCCGTTGTCGTCGATGTCGCCATCACCGCTGTTGCCCCAGTTGCCGAGCAGGATGAGCAGATCCTCGGTGTTGACGACGCCGTCGCCGTTGATGTCCTCCGGGCACTCGGGGGTCGGCTCCACGCCCCAGATCTCCACATCGTCGATGTTCCAGCCGCAGTAGCGCCAGCCGCCGTCGGTCGTGCCCATCGTCCATCGCAGATAGACCGTCGGCTGATTGTCCGCGACGTCGGAGATATCGAATGCCTGATAGCTCCAGTTGTTCTCGGTGATCTCCGAGGGGTTGGACCAGGCCTGGACCCAGTTCACGCCGTCGTTGCTCACGCGCACGTAGGCATGGTCATAGGCGGGCTGCTCGACGCCGAGCCAGCGCCAGAACTTCAACTGCACCTGCGTCAGGTTCGAGCAGTCGATATCCGTCGAGGTCAGATGCCGTTCGGGCAGGTTGTCCTCGTAGTCCCCGTTGAGGTTGTAGCCGTACACGTTATTGCCGGTGTGGCCGCTGGTGGGATCGGGCCCGCCATACTCGCCGCCGCCGCCCGTGGGATGACCGAACGCCCAGAGCCCTTCGGTGGACCAGCCGGGGTCGTCGTCCATGGTAAAGACGATGACGGGCACGGGCACGCCGACGTCGAGCTTCACGAGGCGCGTCGTGTCGCCGTCATGGTCCGTGGTGTTGATGAAGTGCACCACATCCTCGTAATACCCGTTGGGGAAGTTGTTGGGCAGATCGTTGATCGAGACCACGACCGGCGCCTCCCCTCCGCCGGGGATCGTCCCCCCGTTCGTGCTCACATCCACCCAGGCGGCGCTGTGCGTCACCTCGAAGGTGATCGCCGTCTCGTTGTGGTTGATCACGCGGTAGGTGATCTCATCGGGTGTGAACGGACCGCCGTGGGGACCCTCCGATTCGAGATCCTGGCCCGGGGAAACGGCCATCCCCGTCACCTGGCGGAAGGGGATCGTCGGATCGCCGAACAGGTTCAGCTCGTAATAGCACCACCGCATCGCTGTGTCGTTGATGCGATAGATGTTGTCCTCCTTTGAGTCCTGGTTGGCCTTCCCGACCTGCGGCAGACCCTCGGCTTCGCTGTACACGGCGTCCCAGAACTCCCGGTTGAACCGCTGCGAGGGCCCGTCGGTCGAGTTGAACTCGCCCCATCCGTACCGGGCGTTCATGACCACCGCGAACGCACCCTCATCGATCTTGATGTTCATGTGCTCGGCCCAGCAGTCCGTGCCGTCGAAGTGGCCGGCCAGACAGGTCTGCGAATACACGAAGCACAGGTCGGTGTTGTGCACATCGTTGAGGATGTCGCTGTTGTACAGCTTCATCGCGTAGTCGTTGTTGCCATGGCCGAGATGGTTGAGAATGTGCACCCCCTCGTCGAGATGGTTGATCAGGTCCCACTTGGACCAGTTGCCATCGCGCTCGTAGAGGGTCTGCACATCATAGATGTCGGTGGGGAAGCCGACGGTCGTGTAGCCGTGCTCGCTGGAGCCGTCGATGAGCTCATCCATGTAGTTGCCGCCCCATTCGGCGATGCCGCCGAATCCCAGGTATTCGCCCACCAGCAGCACGCTCTCCGCCGTCGAGTGCTGGCCGTTGAGGTACCAGAGGGTCTTGTCCACGAAGCGGCCGGCCTCCGTGGTGTTGCCCACCGAGGCCCGGCCCACGTACACCTCGGCCACCAGGTCGACATCGCTGCCGCCCGGGCCGTCGGTGGGCTCGCCCCAGTAGCCATCGTTATCGGAGTTCCACGTCCCGTCCAGGCAGGCGAAGAAAACATCGCCGGGCATGTTGTACTCGGTGTCGCCCCAGCCGCTCTGCACGTACAGATCCTTGGCCGGAATGACGTCGTCGTCCCCGCCGATGATCACGTATTCGACGCCGTCGTTGAGATACCGATCCCGGATGTAGTCGCGGACATCGATGGGATCATTGCCGCCGACCTCATCGGTCGTGTGAATCTCCGTCGTGATGCCGTGGCCGTTGTGGTAGTCCCGCAGGGGCTCGAAGGCGCCGGCCAGCGTGGTGGTGGTGAGAATGAGCAGGTCGTAGCCCCTCTCGCCGCCCCGGCCTCCGGCGGGATAGGTGCCGGCGACGGAGGGGTTGTCGACCTTGGCCCGAACCTGCGTCTCGTCCTCCGCCCGCCCGCGGAACAGCGCCGAGACCTCACCGCCGCCACGCGTGTGCACCACCACCGTCAGCTTCGGGTAATAGGACAACTCGCCGGTGATCGGCAGGTAGCTCACCGGCTGGAGCTTCAGCGTGAGAATCCGGTAGCCGCGGAAACCGTGCACGCCGATCTCCTGGAAGGTCGCCTCCGGGAACGGCCGATTCAGCCCGTACACGGTCGGATCCGGCCGGGGGGGAATGACCCGATCGGGAACCTCGCACAACTTCACCGGCGGGCACACCGGCTCGAGGAAATACCCGCCGCCGAGGCCGACCGCCGCGCCCGGCAGAACCTCGATGCGCTCGATCTCCGTTCCCTGGGGAAGGAGGATCTGCGCCCCCCGCGCCGGCAGCGCCGGCTGCCCCACCTCCCCGCCGTTGGCGCAATCGGCCATGACCAGCCGGTCATAGCGCTGGCCGGCGATGACCACTTCGGCCAGTTGGGGCCTCTGGAAGCGATAGTCCACCGTGACCCGGTTCGCTGCCGCGACGGCCGGGCCGGCCGCCCAGGCTGTGATGATGAACGCGAGCGCCCCCATGAGCGATCCCCGCGCTACCCTGTGTGATGCGCTGGAGCATTGCATGAATGTGGTCCTCCTTTTTCCGGTGCTGGTTGGGCCGGGGCGCGAGCGGCGGTGCAGGGCAGGTCCGGCCTGCTCGGCGCCCCCGGCGCGCCCTGCGCCGACGGTCGCGCCCGATTCGTGCTGCCTCGACGCCCCCGCGCTCCGTCCGACCGTCGCGCCGGCGGCCTCCGGATTCGGCGCACCCGTCTTCGCGCGAGAGCCTCTATTAGTGGACATTATAGTGTGGTTTTCTCGTCACCACAAAGGGAAAGCCGGCGTGTGGGGCGATTTTCACCGCCTCGCCGCCGGCCCATCCCCCGACCGGCCGCCACCACGGCCCGGCCAATCCCCCACCCGCCGCCCTGCTCCCCGGAGGCGAATGCCATCCTTCGGCCGATTTCGCTGCCGGCGGACTGCCGCCCCGGCCGTGGTGGCGGTCCTGCCAGGGCAGGAAGCACGCCGGCGAGGCCCTTGAATACACCAGAAGAGTATCCGCAGGCGAGGCGAGTCGACGCAGGCGCTTCGCTGGGCAGATGCCCCGTGGAGGCCGTCGGTGGCCGGGGTTTACCGCCGCGTGCGCCGCTGCCAGCGCTTCCAACTCGCATCGAGCGATTCATCAAAGATCGTGACGGCGGCGTCGGCGAGGATGGTCCGGGCAAGCTGATCCATCAGGAGGCGCTCCTGATTCATTCGCACGAGGCGCTCGAGTTTCTCGCGCACGTCGTCCAGGCGGACATCGTCGCCGTCGACTTCCCGCACAAGCTGCACGATTGCATAACCGTCTCCGAGCAGGGTCGGATTTGACAATTGCCCGATGTCGGTCAGGGACCAGATGGCATCGCGGAGGGCGGCGGGGTAGCTGGGATCGGACCGGCTGACCGGCTCGAGCAGCCCGCCGCGCGGAGCGCTGCTGTCGGTGGACACCTCCACCGCCACATCGCCGAAGAAGGCGCCCGAGGCGATGCGGGTCGCGGCGGCCTGGGCGGCGGCAAGATCGCCGACCGTGATCAGCCGGACCTGCCGCTTGGGGCCCTGGAGCGTGTCATGCATCTGCGCCACGGCCGAGGCGGTGAGCTGGACCCGGTCGCGCACGAGGGCGCGGAGCATGGCGTTGCGCCTCAGCAGTTGCCGGTACCGATGCGGGCCGAGGTTCTGCCGGTCGCGCAGCTCATCAAGCAGCCGAATGGCGGTGTTTGGATCGTCGCTCAAGGTTGTGAGCAGGAGCTTCTGTTCGGCCGCTTCGTTTTCATCGGTAATCATGATTCCGGCGTCGGCGGTCAATTCGACGAGCCTGCGGTCCAGGATGACTTCCTGCAGGGCCTGGGCGCCGGCCGCTTCGCTGAGGATCGGCCGCAACTGTCCCCAGAGGATGCCCCGGCCGTTGACGAGGGCGGCCGGTCGGGCGTCGACGAACGTGGCGGCCGGCTCGCCGGCGGGCGGCACGTCGGCCGGTTCCGCGCTTCGGGCTTGCAGGGGCAGGTTCGGCGAATCCGCCGGCGCGGCGCATCCGTAGAGAACGAAGGCGAGGATCGCCGACAGCAGGCTTCCAATCAATCGTCGCGTGGCATAGGCTGGCATGGCTCATATGCCAACACGGCACCCCCCGTCTTGTCAATGGGACCCTTCGTGATATGACCAGGACGAAGCTCGTGATCTGTCCCTACTGCGGTGAGACCCAGCCGGTCGGCCGGTGCTGCCGCGTCTGCGGGGGGCTCTTCGAGCCGCTCAGTCGGCAGGCCACGCACGACGCGATGGGGCCGTGGTGCGTTCGCGACTCCGATCGGCCGTTTCAGCCCGGATGCAGCTATGAGACGCTCGTGAAGCTGATCGAGCGTGGCCGGGTGACGAAGTATTCCATCATCCGTGGGCCGACGACCAGGCAGTTCTGGACGGTCGCGAGGCACGTGCCGGGTGTGGCTCATCTGCTCGGCTACTGTCACGCCTGTGACGGGTCCGTCGACCCGAGCGATCACGGCTGCCCGCACTGCGGGGTGCCGTTCGGCGCCTATCTGGACAGGAACTATCTGGGTCTTCCGGATATCCACCCCGAGGTGTGGGAGGAGGCGGCAGGTGATGAGGGGCGAGGCGATCCGCCATCGGCGCGGGGACTGTCCAGCTTCGCCGCCGACGAGGAGCTGCTCGGCGCGCCGGCGATTGGCGCGGCCGGGGACGGCGAGGTCGCCCCTCGGGCGACCGGCTTCGCTCCGCGCGTTTCCGCTTCCGCCCGCGGGGCCTTATCGGAGCAGGCGGCGGTTGAGAACTGGCATGCCAACCCGGCGGTCCGGTCCATGCAGCGGCGGATGGCCCGCCAGGAGCGGACGATCCGTCTCCTCACCGTGCTCGTGGTGATCGTCGTTCTCGCCGGCGTCGTGTTCAACCTGACGACTGTCACGTCTCTGCGCCGCCAGCGTGAGAACAGCGCGCCGATCGAGTCGACCCGGCCGTCGGATGCGGCGCCCAGCGTCTTCTCGCAGCCGTCCGACGACACCGCGCCAGTGCTTGATCCGGCCGAGGTTGCTCCTGATCAGGCGCCCGAGGACGAAATGCCCTCGGAGCAGACCGATACGGAGCGTGAAGGAGCGGGCTGAGTCAATCGTCAACCGTAGCGGGCAGCCGATAGAGCGTCACCCCGTGGGGGAATCGGCGCTCGATCGACGCGAATTGTTCGGCGGCGTCCGAGATGCGCTCGTCGGTGATGAGCGGATCATTCCAGTGCTCCCGTTGCCAGATCCGCAGCATGGTCGAGTTGACCAGCAGGTGGGTGAAGCCTTCGCGGACCAAGTCGTCGATCCACGCCGCCGGGTCGTCAGGCGATTGCCGCATGGCCCGCGACATGGGCCCGCGATCCCATGTGGTCTGATAGATGATCCTCTCGCCACGGTAGTAGAACGGCGTGGCCTCGCCGACACAAAGGACCTTCACGTCGGGTCCGAGCAGATGGTTGATCCAGATGGCCGGTGACGTCGCCTCACTCCTCGCCTGCCGCAACACATCGGGCGCAAGCAGGCCGGCCTGGGCATCGCCGGTGAGGAAATCGACAGCTCCGACAGCCGCGGCGGGGGCTTCCTCCCTGAGGAAGACAGCGACGGGCAGGCAGCAATAGGCGATGGACAGGGTGGCGACAACCACGGCCGTGACACGTCGCCTGCCTCCTGACGGGATGCGCCCGGCGACCTGAGCGGCCGCGATGGAGAAGAGCAGGGCAGCGGGAACGACGGCCGGCAGCATGAACCGTGATTTGATGTGTGTGAAGGCCAGCCAGAAGACGACCTGGATCACGATGATGATCGCCAGACACGTCGCCACCCGTCGGCGGCCGGCCGAAGTGCAGCCGACGATGAAACCGGCCAGCGCCAGCCAGGGCAGGATCGACCATTGCGGCTGCCAGGGCTCGCCGGGGTAGGGATTCGGCCCGAGGCCGTAGCGCATGAGCTGATGCCAGCCTTCGACGAGGCGCCGACCGGGGCCGAGATCCGCCATGTGCGCGGCGGTGAAGGCCGATGCCTGCTCGGCCGTCCAGTGTCCGGTCCCGAGAATCGCGGTGGCGAAAGGGAACACGGGATTGCCCGTCTCGATCCAGTTTGAGATCAGGTAGGGCAAAAGCATGATGAGGGCGACTGCCGAGGCGGCGAGGGCGGTGGGGAGGAGCCGGCGCGCCGGCTGCGGGCGGAACACGAGCCACACGCCGAGGGGGAGAGCGGTGAAGCCGATCGCGGTCAGCTTCGCCCCGCAGGCGGCTCCGGCGAGGAGGCCGATGGCCACGCCCCGCCTCACCACCGCATCTCCGGCCGTTTCATCGACCACCAGGAGCAGTCCGCCGGCCAGGAGCAAGGCGACGGCCATCTCGTTGTAGGCCAGGGAGCCGGCGACGATCACCCAGGGCGTGCCCAGCACCACGACCGCGGCCAGCGCTCCGGCAGGCGGCCCGCCGAGCCGCCGGGCAAGCCGGGCGACGATCAACGCTGTCAGCAGCGTGAGCAGTGCGTGGAGGAACTGACAGGCATAGGCGGCTTCGACGCCGTCGCCGACGAGCACAGCCAGGTGGTAATAGGCCGCCTCCATATATCCGGGCAGGAAGCTGTAGACGTTGTGCTCCAGGCCCTGTATCCGTCCCAGACCGAGCCACTCCTTGGGCAGTTGCAGGTGGTAGCTGAGGGCGTCGTAGCCCCCGAACTCGCTTGACCACAGCCAGCCGGGGGCCGAGCAGGAGGCCAGGAGAAGGACGGCGACGGCCGGAGCGGCGGTCCAGAGCAGCCAGTGTGGGGCGGCCCATGATCTCTGGCCGCCGGTCCGGCCCGCCCGCCGGAGCTGCGCCATAAGCAGCAGGATGCCTGCCACGGACAGGATCCACGCGCCCGCCGAGGCGCCGAACTGAAGGAACCCGAGCCGGCCGAGGGCGGCATCGAGAAGCAGCAGGGCCGCGACGCCCAGGGCCGCCTGAAGTGCCGGGCCGCCGTCGGCGTGCGCGACCAGCCACGCCCGCAGGGGCCAGCCGAAGCCGAAGGCGGCGGCCAGCCACAGCAGCGCCCACGGCCCGGCCGTCAGAAGCACCCACAGCCCATCGGGGGCAGCGCTGCGCGACTCGCCCGTGAAGCCGCTCAGCCTCCACATGAGCATCGCGATGAGGATGACGCCCGCGCCCACGGCGAGGCGGTCTGTCCGTCGCTGTCGGCTCGAGGCTGCGTCGGTCATGGCGGTGATTGTACGGTCGCGCCGCCATCGTTCACGGCTCGCGGTGAATGCGGCGGGTCTGGCCCGTGCTTTGCTCACGTTCATCCGGCCATCGCATTTGGGACAGGAGGTCCGCGATGAGGCGATTGAGCATGGACGCGCTGGTGCTTTTTGGCAGTGTTGTTCTTGCGCTGAGCGCAAGAGTTGCCCCCGCCACGGCGGTGCATGATCTGGTGCGCATCAAGGGGCACGAACGCAATGTCCTCACCGGCATGGGCATCGTTGTGGGATTGAACGGCACGGGCGACAAGTCGAAGGACTCCTACATCGCCGCCCGGCCTTACTCCCGGTTGCTGACCAACCTGGGCAACCCCGTCTCGGACCTGGAGGAGCTGGCCAAGGCGGACGCCTATGCCATCGTGGCGGTCACGATGGAGATCCCGCCCACCGGGGTGCGGGAGGGCGATCGCCTGGACGTGTCCGTCGAGAAGCTCTTCAACGCCGAGAGCCTGGCTGGCGGGCGCCTGGTGGTGTCGCTGCTGCGACCGCCGGGGCCGGACTCGCCGGACCTGTTGACCATGGCCTTTGCCGAGGGGCCGCTGGTCATTGAAGGCGGCAATCCGGGCAGCGCGATCGTCCGCGAGGGTGGGCAGATGCTCCGCGATATCCGCACCAGCGTCGTCACCCCGGCAGGGACCCTGATGCTCGTCCTCCAGGATCAATATGCCGGCTACCCCGTGGCGACCACGATCGCCGGCGCGATCAACGACGAGTTCGCCATCGACGGCTACAGCAACATCGCCCTCGTCGAGGACGCCAAGAACATCCGGGTCGTGCTGCCGGAGGCGGATCGCGGCGAGCCGGCGGAGTTCATCGCCATGCTCATGACGATCCCCATCGATCCGTCGCTGATCAGGACGGAGGCGCGGATCGTCATCAACGAGACGGCGGGCATCATCGCCGTCAAGGGCGATGTCGAGATCGGCCCCGTGGGGATCACGCACAAGGGGATGCAGCTCACCAGCATCACGGCGCCCGCCGGCGCCGGGCCGATGGGCGCCTCCGGGCGGTGGGCGCCGTTGGACACGACGGACGGCACGAGCCGCAATTCCACCCGGCTCATCGAGCTGCTCGGCGCCCTCGATCAGCTCAGCGTCTCCGTGGAGGACCAGATCGCCATCATCTATGAGTTGAAGAAGACCGGCGCCCTGCACGCGGAGATCGTCAGCGAATGAGCATTCCCGCGATCCAACTCGATCCCCTGATACGGATGGCGGCGGCAGGCGGCGCCCCGGTCCGCAAAGCCGGATCGTTCGAGGCGGAGCTGCGGGCGGCCGGCCGGGCCGATCAGGTCGAGCAGGCGCGGCAGGCGGCGCAGCAGATGGTGGCCTCCACCTTCATCATGCCCGTGCTGGCGAAGATGCGCCAGAGCCCCTTCCTCGCCGGCCCCTTCGCGCCGGGCGATGCGGAACGGCGCTTCGGCCCGCTCATGGATCAGCACGTGGCCGACCGGATCGCCGCCGGTGACAGCTTCCCACTGGTGGATCGGATCACCGAACACCTGCTCACGGCCCAGGCCCGGCGCCTCGGCCTGACGCAGACAGACAAGAAGGACCAATCGCATGTCGTTGCGTGAGTCGGTCGGAGAATCCGGCGCAGATCTGAGCGGGCCTTTTGACCGCCTGGGGCGGGTCCTTGCGGCCCAGATCGAGGGCCACCGCAAGCTGCTCTCGTGCATCGAGAAGAAGCGCCAGGCGATCCGCGATGCGGACATCGACGCGATCACGAAGCTCTGCCAGGCGGAACAGGCCATCACCCATCGGCTCGGCGATCTTGAGAAGCAGCGGCTGGAGTTGGTGGGGCGCCTCACCGAGCGGCTGGCGCCTGATGCCGCCGAGCCGCTGTCCCTGTGCGAGATCGCGGCCGCCGCGGACGAGGGACGGCGGGGGGGGCTGGAAGCGCTGGCCCAGGGCCTGCGCGAGGCGATCGAGACGGTTCGTCGGGAGAGCTCGATCGTCACCGCCGCCGCCGGCGCCCTCAGCCGCCACATGACCGGCATCATGCAGACGGTCAACAGTGTGCTCAGTCGCGTCGGCGTGTACGAGCGCCGCGGGCGCATCGCCGTCGGCGCGCAAATGGATTTCTGCGTTGATCTGAAGAGCTAGCCCCTTCCGGAGGCGTTCTCCCATGGACAAGAGCCCAACATGAGTCTCAACGGCGCCCTTCAAGTCGGTCGATCAGCGCTGGCCGCCAGCCAGACGGCAATGCAGGTGGCGGGCAACAACATGGCCAACGCCGCCACCGAAGGCTTCCACCGCCGATCGGTCCATCTCTCGCCGATCCGGGGCGATATCGTCGGCCAGAACCAGTACGTCGGCCGGGGCGTGCAGCTCCTCGCCATTCGGCGCGAGGTGGACACCGCGCTGCAGTCGCGATACCGCGATGCGATGAGCGAGGAGTACGCGAACCTGATCGATCAGCGGTTCCTCACCGCGGTGGAGACGCTCCAGAACGAACTGAGCGACAACGACGTCTCCAGCGCGCTCAGCGCGTTCTTCAACAGCTTCTCGGAGGCGGCGAACAACCCTTCGGACAATGCGGTGCGCGCCGTGGTGATCCAGCAGGGGCAGAGCCTGGCCGGCCGCATCGCCGACTTGCGCCGGGATTACAGCGTCGTGCTGGAGCAGGTCGATCGTCAACTCGGCACGGCGGTGGAGGCCGTCAACGGTCTGCTCGATGAGATTGCCGACATCAATGGCCAGATCGTTCAGGCCGAGCCGGGCATCGGCGAGGCCAGCGCGCTTCGCGATCGGCGTGATCTGCTTATCGACGAGCTGTCCCAGTACCTGGATGTGGCCGTCGTCGAGCAGGACAACGGATCGGCGGACATTCTCGTCAGCTCGATCCCGGTGCTGCTCGCCGGCGTTTCTCGCGGCGTCAGCCTCCGCACGCAGAGCGTGGAGGGTGAATTGGAGGTGTCGATCCGCGTCGCCGACGACGGCACCAACCTCACCGTCACCTCCGGAACCATCGGCGGCCTCCTGCGCCAGCGGGAGGAGACTGTCCGGCCCGTGGTGGATGCCCTCGACGAGCTTGCCGGGCAATTGATCTTTCAGGTCAACCGCCTGCACACACAGGGGCAGGGTCAGCAGGGGTTCGCGTCGCTTGTCGGCACCTACGCGGTGAACGACACGACGGCCAACCTGAACTCCGGTGCTGCGAATCTGCCGTTCCGGATCGACAACGGCAGCTTCTTCATTCACGTCACCCATGCGGACAGCGGTCAGCGCAGCTCCTACCAGATCAACGTGGACGGTGATGCGATGTCTCTGGACGACCTGATCGACGAGATCAACACGGTCGTCGGCGTGCCGAACGTGACGGCGGCAGTCAATGCCGAACGCGCCTTCACCCTGACGGCCGACAGCGGCTACGAAATCAGCTTCTCCGATGACACGAGCGGGGCCCTGGCGGCGTTGGGGATCAACACCTTCTTCACGGGCCGCAGCGCCAACACGATCGAGGTCAACCAGGTCCTGCTGGACGATCCGACGATGCTCGCGGTGGGCGCGGGGCACGTGCCTGGTTCCAACGACACCGCCTTGGCCATCGCGGCTTTGCAGGATGTGGCCCTCGACGAGTTGGGCAAGGTGAGTCTGCGCGAGTACTGGCAGAACTCCGTGAACTCCCTGGCCGTGCGCACGAGCGCGGCGAACGCGGCCGTCGAATCCGCCCAGCTTGTGCGGGAGAGCCTCTACTCGCAGGTCCAGGCGGTTTCCGGGGTCTCCCTGGATGAGGAATCTATCAACCTGTTGACGTTCCAGCGGCAGTTCCAGGCCGCCGCCCGGTTCATCAGCGTCATTGACGAGACGCTTCAGATTCTGCTCAACCTCGCCTGAACCTCAAAAGATCGATCTGCCCGGGAAGCCGACCGATGACGACCATCCCCTCCAACCTCGCCCGTGTGCCGAACCTGCTGAGCTCCCGGATCATGCTCAGCTCGATCTCCCGCTCCAGCCGTGATCTGCTCAACATGCAGGTGAAGATGGCCTCGGGGAAGGCGATCAACCGGCCCTCGGACGATGCGATCGGCACCAGCGCCGTGAGCGTGCTCGACGACCTCATCGAGCAGCGAGATCAGCGGTTGCGCAACCTTTCGCACGCGGACGCCGTCCTCAACAACGTCGATGCGGCGTTGGGGGATGTCTCGGGCATTCTCCTCGAGGCCAAGGGCATCGCCTCCAGTCAGATCGGTATCGGCAGCGACGAACAGACGCGCCAGAACCAGGCGCAGATCATTGATGCGATGCTCTCGGAGGTGATCAGCATCGCCAACCGCAAGTATCAGCAGATCTACTTCTTCGCGGGCAACGCCACCGACCGCCCGCCCATTGTCAGCCTTCAGAACGGCCTGCAGTATCAGGGCCAGGGGGATGGGCTGACGACCGACATCGGCCTCTCCCGCGATCTGCCCATCACCGTCTCCGGCGCCGATGCCTTCGGCGCGCTCAGCGCCCGCGTTCAGGGAAGCCGCGACCTGGACCCGATCCTGACTCTCCAGACGCGGCTGGTTGACCTCAACGGGGCGCGCGGGCTGGGCGTGAGTCTCGGCACCGTCAATGTGGATGTCAACGGCACGGACGTCACGGTCGATCTCAGCAGCGCCCACACGGTGGGCGACGTGATCGACACCCTCCAGACGGCCATTCAGACCGTCGACGCCGGCGCGATCGTCCAGATTGACCCGGCGACCGGCAACCGCTTCGAGATCATCCCGACCCTCGGCCCGATCACGATCAGCGATCCGGAGGTGGATGCGACGGCGGCGGACCTGGGCCTGAACACGACGTTCCCCCTCGGCGGCGGGGCCGGGGCGGATGTCGACCCCCGTCTCACCGAACACTCGCTCGTGACCAGCCTGACCGGCGTGACCGCTCCGCTGGGCGTGATTCGCCTGTCCAATGTCGGCCAGACCCGCGATCTGGATCTCTCCGGCGCCCAGACGATCCGCGACATCATGAATCTCGTGGAAGGGCTCGATCTCGGCATCCGCGTGGAGATCGCCCCGACCGGGGATCGGCTCAATTTCATCAATGAACTGTCCGGGGGTCAGATGAGCATCGCCGAGGTGGCCGGCGGAACCACCGCCACCGAGCTCGGCGTGCGGTCGTTTGCCGCCGAGACCCTGCTGGCGGATTTCAACGACGGCCTGGGTGTGCAGATCCGTTCGGGCAGCGTCGATCCCGAGACGGGCCTGCCGGATCCCGCCGCGGATGAGGACATTCAGATCACGACGCACGACGGGACGGTCTTCGCCGTGGACTTCGCCGGGGCCGAGACGGTCCAGGACATCCTCGATGCCATCAACGCCGCCTCCGGCGGGACGGTGACCGCGGATCTGGCCGCTGACGGCAACGGGATTCAACTGACGGACAACACGGCGGGTGCAAACGACTTCACGGTCGCGCGCCTTAACGGCTCTTTCGCCGGCGAGGACCTGGGCATCCTCGGCTCGACGGCAGGCGCAACTTTGGTGGGCGAGGATCGCGCAACCGTTGCCGTTGACAGCGTCTTCTCCCATCTCATGGCCCTTCGGGACGCTCTGGAGAGCAATGACGAGCGCGGCATCATGCTTGCTGGAGAGAAGCTGGAAACAGACATCTCCCGGGTCGCGGAGACCAGAGCCGAGGTCGGTGTCCGCAACCGCCGGGTGACCGACGCCACGACGAGGGAGGAAGATCTTCAGATACAGGACCAGGGTTTGAAAAGCCAGATTCAGGATCTCGACTTCACCGAGGCGGCGCTCCGCTTCGGGCTGCTCCAGCAGCAGTTGCAGGCGGGCCTGACGACGGCGAGCCAGATTTCGTACTTGAGCCTGCTGGACTTCCTTGGGTAGTCGGCGGGCAGCAGCGGGACGCCGGCCTCCCGGCCGGGCCGGCGCTCCTGGACAGGAGGTCCCTTCGCCCTTGGAGTTGAGGGCGTCGCAGACCATGGATTGGTTGGCCGAAGGATTGGAGCGTTCGAATGAACGTGCACACAACCCGATTCGGAGTGGTGGAGGTTGATGAGGATCGCATCATCACCTTCGCCGCGGGCCTGCTCGGCTTTTCGAGCTTCAAGCGTTTCGCCCTGCTTCAGCCTGATGACGAAGGCGTCTTCTTCTGGCTCCAGTCGGTGGAGGCGCCCGAGCTGGCGTTCGTCGTGACCGATCCCAGCCTCTGGGTGAAGGATTACGAGGCGACGATTCGGCGCGAGCAGATGGAAGAGCTCTCTCTGGCCCGGCTCGACGATGCGCAGGTCTTTGTGATTGTCAACAAGTACGACTGCTCGTTGACCTCCAACCTCCAGGGGCCGCTAGTCGTCAATGTGCAGAACCGCCAGGCCATGCAACTGGTGCTGGCGGACAAACGGTGGACGACGCGCCACGAGATCGTCCAACTCGGTGAGCCGGTGCAGGCGGTCTCGGCCTGACGCCGGGCGCCGAGCGTGTTTCCCTCGCGCGCGCCGGGCCGCCCGGGCTGCGGCCGACAGGCGTGCGATGAAGAGCTGACCGCTCGAGGCAGGGACGCCTCGAGAGGGGACCGGCGGCCAGGCGTGCCGCGGGGACCCGCATGCAGGAAGGAGCCGACACATGTTGGTGCTCTCACGTCAGCGCGACGAGACCATAATGATCGGCGACGAGATCGAGCTGACCGTCGTTGACATCCGTGGTGACAAGGTCCGCCTGGGGATCAAAGCCCCCCCGCGGATTGCCGTGCACCGAAAGGAAGTCTATGACGCCATCAGACGAGAGAACGAGCAGGCCGCCTGCCTGGCGGGCGGCGATCTCAACTCCATCGGTCCCGACGTCGTCTCGGGTCGCGCCACGCGTTCATCGATACCACCCGCCGCTCGACTTACGGGCCGTCAGACCGCGCCCAAGAAGGAGAGTGCCTGACCTCTCGCCCCCGTGGGGGACGGCTGTCCCCCGGCCTGTGGAAGCAACCGCCCCGCCTGACGGATCGCCGGGGCGCTCCCGCAGCATCTAGCCTCAATCAAGGAGGATTGCCATGGCTAGGATCAACACGAACATTCCGTCGCTCATCGCCCAGACGAACCTCGCGCGGGCCAATGACGATCTCGCCACCCGCCTGCAGCGCCTCTCCACCGGCCTGCGCATCAACCGGGGGGCGGATGACCCGGCCGGCCTGATCGTCTCCGAACGCCTGCGCTCCGAGCTGCAGGGTCTGGAGCAGGCGATCGACAACTCCGAACGCGCCAGCTCCGTCGTCGCCACGACCGAGGCGTATCTGGCGGAGGTCGGCGACTTGCTCAACTCGGTGAAGGGCCTGGTGATCGAGGCGGCCAACACCGGCGGACTGAGCGAGGAGGAAATCGAGGCCAATCAGCTTCAGATCGACAGCGCCATCGAGTCGATCACCCGCATTTCCAACACCGCCAGCTTTGCCGGCCTCCAGCTCCTGAACGGATCGCTGTCCTATCTCACTTCGGGCGTGGCCACCAGCGCTATCGCCGGCGTGGATATCTACGGCGCACAGTTTGGAACGAACACGTCCATCCCCGTGCAGGTGGAGGTCATCAGCAGCGCCCAGACGGCGTCGCTGTTCCTCTCGGGCAACACCGCCGGCGCCCCTGGTGCGCTGCTGAGCAGTGTGACAGTCGAGATCGCCGGCAACCTCGGTGTGCAGTCGCTTACCTTCGTCTCCGGACGATCCCTGAGCGATGTCGTGGCGGCGGTGAACCAGGTGAAGGAGACGACGGGCGTGAGCGCTGCCCTGGTCGACGGCGGCGATCTGACCTGCGGATTGACCTTCGTCTCGACCGCCTACGGCTCCGATCAGTTCATCTCGGTGCGGAAGATCGGCGAGGGCGGCGATTTCTTCGCCGTCTACGATCAGCAGGACGGGACGGAGACGCAGCGCGATGTGGGACGCGACGTCAGCGCGATTATCAACGGGGCGCTGGGAACCGGCGACGGGCTGGACATCTCCCTTAATACGCCGGCGCTCAGCCTCAAACTCAATCTGACCACCGCTTACGCCGAAACGCTCGGTTCGGTCAAGACGTTCAACATTACCGGTGGAGGCGCGACGTTCCAACTCGGGCCGACCATCACCTCCAGTCAGCAGGTCGGGTTCGGCATCAAGTCGATCGCGGCCAGCCGCCTGGGCGGCACGACGATCGACGGCGTGCGCTATTATCTGGACTCGATCAAGAGCGGCCAGGTGAATTCCCTGGTCTCGGGGGAGGCGCGGAACGCATCGCAGGTGCTCGATGCGGCGATCAACGACGTCTCCGTGCTCCGCGGCCGGCTGGGCGCCTTCGAACGCAACACGCTCCAGACCAACATCCGGTCGCTGCAGACCGGCTTCGAGAACATCTCGGCCAGCGAATCCAAGATCCGTGATGCGGACTTCGCGTTCGAGACGGCGGCCCTGGCGCGGGCCCAGATCCTCACCCAGGCCGGCACCTCCGTTCTGGCGACCGCGAACATTATCAGCCAGAACGTGCTGGCTCTGCTCGGATAGGGACCGGGCGCGCCGATCGCCGCAAGGTTCGATAAGATCGACGCTTCTGAACCCCCGCCTCGGAAAGGCGGGGGTTTTTGCTGCGCGGCACAGGCCGCCGGCGCCCCGGCAGGCGGCGGTCCGGGAGCGGCGATCTTTTCTTTCCTATTTTGAACACAAGTGAAGACGCCCCGATGCAGGACCGATACCAAGCCTGCGGCTCTGATGCGCCGGAGTGCCCCACGCATCAGGGACGTGCACCGACGTCGGAGAAGGACAAGAGAGACTTGGGGCGAGAAAGAGATTTGGATGCCTTTCGCGCGTCAAAACGCGTGATCCATTCGTTGGAGTTCGCAGGCCGCCGGAGGTGGCTTGCCCGCAGAAGGAAAAGGACCACTTCTCGCTAGGGTTCCTAACGGATTAAATTGCCACCTCATCGTGGCTGGAGCGTGTTCACGGAGGACACAATGAGTCGCATCAACACCAATGTTCCGTCTCTGCTGGCCCAGCGCGTTCTGGGTATGCAGAACAAGTCACTCGTGACCAGCCTCGAACGGCTGAGCACGGGCCTTCGTATTAATCGTGGTGCTGACGACCCGGCCGGCCTGATCGCGAGTGAGAACCTGCGGGCCGAGAAAACGGCAATCTCGGCAGCCATTTCGAATGCCGAGAGGGCTGAGCAGGTTTCCAACGTCGCCGAAGGCGGTCTGCAGGAAATCAGCAAGATGTTGCTGGACCTGCAGTCACTCGTCGGATCTACGGCCAATGATGCCGGTGTGTCGGCGGAAGAGAAGGAGGCGAATCAGCTTCAGATCGATTCCATCCTTCAGACCATCGACCGCGTCGCCAACTCCACCAGCTTTAACGGCATGAAGCTGCTCAACGGCAACTTCGACTACACCACGTCGAGTGTCGAGACGGACCTGATCGATGACGTTTCGATCCAGTCGGCCCGTATCAGTGATACGGCCGGCTCGTACATCAGCGTCACCATCGACGTCACGCAGTCGGCGCAGACCGCCGCCGTCTACCTCTCGACGCAGGCCACCCTCGTCAACGGCGATAACGGGTCGATCACGCTCGAGATCACCGGGATGGACGGCGTGCAGCAGTTCACGTTCGCCTCGGGCACCACTCAGACGAACATCATCGCCGCCATCAACACCTTCAGTGATGCTCTCGGCGTCTCGGCGGTGCAAGGCACGGTGGACACGGACAAGGTCGCGATCAATTCCAAGACCTATGGTTCCGACCAGTACGTGCGGGTCAAGGTTCTGGAAGGCACGACAAACGACATCATCGCCGACGACGACACACTCGTTGACGGCAACTCCACCGATTACAAGGACTACGGGCAAGACGCCGGAGTTGTGATCAACGGCAACTCGGCCACTACGAACGGCCTGAAAGCACGAGTCGCCAGCGACGGGTTCGACGTCTCGATCACCATCGACGGCGCCAGCACCCTCAACAACGTCGGCGAGAGCTCGACGTTCGAGATCACCGGCGGCGGGGCGGACTTCAACCTTGCCCCGAAGGTCAACCTCGCGGGCAAGGTGTCACTCGGCATCGAGACCGCCACCACCGGCAACCTGGGCGATTCCATCGATGGATACCTCTCGGCCCTCAAGTCAGGCGGCACCGCCAACGTCGTCAACGGCGACCTGACCAAAGCCCAGAAGATCATCGACAACGCCATCAAGCAGACCTCCGGCCTGCGCGGCCGGCTCGGGGCGTTCACCAAGAACGTCGTCGGAGCGACCATCAGCAACCTCGGCGTGACGTTCGAGAACACCGCTGCGGCCGAATCCGTCATCCGAGATACCGACTTCGCGGTCGAGACCGCAGCGCTGACGCGGCAACAGATCATGGCTCAGGCGGCCACCCAGTCCCTGAGCATCGCCAACGTGCAGCCGCAATCGGTCCTGGCCCTGCTCGGGTAAGCCCGGCTGACGACGTTCATCTGATCTGAGAAAGCCATCGCGGCGGTCCCATGACCGCCGCTTTTTCATGCGCTTCCGGCGGCGGGCGTCACGGCCGGACCCTCCGCGGATGCGCGATGGCTCGGCGGTCCCCCTGATCAGGAACCGGATCGCCCTCCACGGTGTCCGGGGCGCTGCTCACAGCCCGCAGGGGCCGTCCAGACCGCAACTCGGGCACTGGCCGGCGCCCCCGGCGCCCCCGGCGGCCTGCCGGGTGGTCCCCCCGGCTCCCACGGCGAAGGTGCTGTGGGTTCGCCGGAACGTCCGGCCCTTGCCTTCCGGGTCCTTGACCGGCTTATCCGCTTCGGCCATCGGACGCAGGAGCGTGATCGTGGTCCCATCTTCCGCGCATCGATACTCGTACAGGGGCATGACTTGACTCCTCGATGCCTGCCTCATTCTAGGGGCCATCCATAGACTGGGAGGCGCCCTCGCCGGGCAGCGTTTCATCGAGCCGGCGGAAAGCTGGTATCTTGCCTCGCTTCGCCCCGGCTCAGCGCCGTCATCGAGGCGCTGGCGCCGGCCGCGTCGTTGCGAGCCCGGCCTTCCCGGGGCGGTTCCGCGGAATGGTGAGCAGCGTGGATGCGCAACAGCCCCATACCCTCCTGGAATCACCGCTCTCGGCGGATCGGCCTGGTCGGCCCCGCCCGCCGGTGGTGCTCCTGGCCCTGGTGCTGACGCTCCTCGTCTGCCTGCCCACGTTGCTGATGGATCTTGGCGGCCGCGACAGCACCCACACCATGGAGAACGTCACGCTGGTCGTCGCTCAGGAGAGCTGGCTGCGGTGGCATGAGGGCGATCGGTCCGTCTGGCTGGTGCCCAGCCATGACACGCATCCCCGCCTGAAGAAGCCGCCCCTGGTCACCTGGATGCACTTCCTGGCCTGGGCGGATCTCGATCCGAAGACGGCCGAGCCCGTTCTGCTGCTGTACCGGGCGAGGCTGATGGCGGTGGCGATGGGGCTCATCATGCTGGCGGCGATCTTCTGGATGGGCTGCTCGCTGGGCGATCTGAGAATGGCGGTCATCGCCACCCTGGTGGCGGGCTCGATCTTCTTCTTTCAGCGGCAGGCGCGCACGGCGTCCTACGACATCCATTTCGTGGCGTGGGCGACCCTGGCGATCGCCGCTTCGCTCTGGTCGATGAAACCGAGGGGCGCGCCGCCGACACGGCCCCGCCAGCTCGTCGGCTGGCTCCTTGCCGGCCTGGCCATGGGGGCGTCAGCCATGAGTAAGAACCCCCTGTCCGGGGTGCTCGTGGTTCTGTCCGTGGCCGGGGCCATCGCCGTCCTTCCCGGGCGGCGTGCGGTGTGGGTGTTCGGTCTGTTGTGCGCCGCGGGCATCGCCGCCCTGGTGGTGGGGCCTTGGTATCTCTATGTCGCCGTCGCCTACGAGGACGCCCAGCGCGAGTTGATGAGGGAGTTCAGCCAGCCGCGCGAAGGCAAGGACGCGCCGCAGTTCTACTACTACGCCTGCCTGCTGGCGTTGGTGATGCCGTGGACGCTGTGGCTCATCAGCGGGCTCATCCACCCCTTCATGCCGGTCGCGCGGGGCCGTCGCAGGCTTCTGTTGGTCGCCTGGATCTGGTTCGTGCTGATCCTTGTGCTCTTCTCAATCCCCGAAGCCAAGCAGCAGCGCTACATCCTGCCGATTGTTCCGGCCGTGGCGCTGCTGATCGCCCGGGTCTGGGCCGATCATGACGCCATGGCCCGTCGCGGCCGGCGCGATCGGTCCGCCGGCGTTCTGATCCGGGCGCACTGGATCATGCTGATCCTGGCGTCGCTTCTCTTCGGCCTGTTCCTCACGACGCAGGACTGGCTCATCCAGAACGTCGCGCAATGGCATCGCGAAACGTACGCGACGATGCTCGAAGAAGGCCGCACCAGCGGTTTTCTCTGGGAATGGGTCTCCGGCGATGACTATCCCACCGAGCCCATCCTGGGCGCGGGCGCCCCATTGCCGGTCGTTTTCTACACCATCGTGTTGCTAGGCCTGGCCCTGTGGGGGATGCGCGCGCATCTGCAATGGAAACCTTTCCGCGCGGCCGTGCTCTGTGCGATCTGGACGCTCTTCCTGCTGGGGGTGTTCTGGCATCACTATGCCGATGGGCCTTCGGGCGTGCACCCAATCCGCGCTCCCGCCGAGGCGCTGGCGCTGCGCCTCGGCGATGCGCCTCTCCGCTCGCTGCGCGTGACCGAGCGTGACAAGAACAGAACGTTGCTGAACGAGGAGTTCCGCTTCTACTTCGGGCACTTGATTCCGCACGTGACGCCGGAAACGCTCGGTGAGTATCTCGGCGGGCCGCAGGACGTCGTCTACGTGCTGGCCAAGGACGGCTCGAAGTACGAACGCGTCATGCGCCAGGCGGGCCTGGTGGATGAAGGCCCGATTCAGGTGGACAAGGACCGGTATTATCGGCTCTGGTCGCGCCGGCGCTGATCAGACGGTGTGCTCGGTCGGCTGCAGCGCCCGGTCGACCTTGTTCTTCCACTCCTCGAAGCCGCTGCGTCCCATGAGGCCGAACGTCGCCTTCTTGCCGGTCTCGACCGCCGGCTGGTCATAGGCGTCGATGTTCAGCAGCAGGCCCGCGTAGGCGGTCGTAATCTCCCAGAGCTGAATGAACTGACCGACGGTGAACGCATCGAGCCGCGGGAAGCGGATCGTGAAGTTCGGGCGCTGACTTTCCAGAAGCGCGTACTCCGTGGCGCGCTTCTCGGCGCGGAGAAGCTCTGCGAGCGATCGGCCATGCAGGTAGCGCAGTGCGTCGACGTCGAGGTCGGCGGGGATTGTGATGTCCTCATCGAACGATTCGACCTCGAGGAAGCCGATCACCTTGTCATTCGGCCCCTCGCGGTAGAGCTGAATCTGGCTATGCTGATCGGTGGCGCCCAGTGACTTGATGGGTGTCACGCCTGCGAACACCTCCTTGCCATCCAGGTCGAAGCGCTTGCCCAGCGACTCGGCCCAGAGCTGGCGGAACCAGTCGGCAAGGCCGTAGAGGGCGTTGCAATAGGGCATGAGGACGTGGTTGGGCTTGCCCCGCCGGGCCAGTTCGATCAACAGCCAGGCGAGGAAGGCGGCGGGATTCGATCGCGCCTCGGGATTGCTGCAGCGCACGTCCATCTTCGCGGCGCCCTCGAGGAGTTGTTCGATGTCGATGCCGCACATCGCCGCGCTGAAAAGGCCCACCGGCGAGAGCACACTGAAGCGGCCGCCGACACCTTCCGGCACGGGCAGCGTCGTGTAGCCTTCCGCCTCGCAGAGGGCGCGCATGGTTCCGTGGGCTGGATCAGTCGTCGCGACGATATGGTCCGCGTGGCGATCACCCAGCGCTTTCTTCAGCGCTGACCGGACAATCATGAACTGGGCGGCCGTCTCCGCGGTCTCGCCCGATTTGCTGATGACGTTGACGATGGTGCGCTGGAAACCCGGATCATCATCACCGATGAACCGGAGCGTCCGGCTCACGAGATGCGGATCGACGTTGTCGAGGACGAACAGGCGCGGGCCCGCGCGCCGCTCGCGCCGAAGCAAGTTGTAGGTTATGGGATTGAGCGCCGAGTGGAGCGCGATATTCCCCAGGGCGCTGCCACCGATGCCGAGCACGAGGAGATTGTCCGTCACCGGGCGGAGCTTCTCCGCCAGCGAGTTCACCGTCCTGACGTGCGCGCTGCGCACCGGGTCGAACGGCAGCATGCGCCAGCGCTCCCAGCCGGTTCCTGCGGTCTTCTGGAGGCGCTCGGTCAGCTCGGCGAGCCGCTGTCCGGCTTCTTCGAGATCGCGGGCATCGATGCCCTGGGCGCCGATGCGGTCCGTGAGACAGTTGGCGTAGTCGAGGGTCAGAGTGCTCATGCGCCCAGCATACCCGCCGCGATAGGTTTTGCGATCAGAGCGGCGGGTGCGGACGGGCGAGCAGCGCATAAGAAGCCCCGGGGCACGGCCCCGGGGCGCGGTGTCGGAAAGATCGGCTCGTACGGTGGTGCGGATCAGCCGTCGCCGAGCTTGTCGCGGCCACGGATGCCGTCCGTGGTCAGGATGTGGAAGCTGGTGAAGGAGAGGGTGTCGTAGCTCATGTCCATGAAGTAGCCGCCGCTGAGCGGGTCTTCCACGGCTCCGAAACTGGTGTCCCGGCTCCACAGACCCCACTCTTCGGAGTCGGTCTGTGCCGTCATGCGGCTGTCGGCGGCGATGGCCTCGCGAACGCCGACGGCTTCCACGTGGCCGTCATAGAACAGGCCCACGGGGACCGATTCCCAGCCGTGGTTGAAGTAGTAGGGCTCGCAGCCGCCGTAGTTGCCGTCCACGAAGCCTGGGTTGCACTCGGCGCGTCGCTGCTGGAGCCAGTGATGTTCGAGCATGTGGGTCTTCAGGTCCGGATAGAGCGCCTGGGACATTGACGGCGAACGGAAGCCCGAGGGCAGGGAGTAGGGGTCTTTCCAGCCGTCGGTCTCGTTGGGCCCGGGGTGGGCCATGACCGAGGGGGCGAACATCGCCGCGGGGCTGAGACAATAGCTGGACCAGAACGGCCGGGCGTAGGAGTCCCAATCCTGGCACGCGGCGGAGAACTCGCCGGGATCCTCCAGGCAGGGCTGGATGATATCCATCACGACCGTGTCCTTCGGCGCGTAGAAGACCTCATCGTAGAAGCGCCCGCTCACGTACTGGTTGAACTGGGAGGCGTTGGGGATGCGGAAAGCGCCGAAGCCCACGAGGTGGCTGGGTCCGCCTTCGAAGACGATGGGATCGCACATGCCGTAGTTGCCCGGAAAATCCTCGCGCATCCAGTAGCCCCAGTTCCCCCAGCCGCCGGTCTGTGTCCAGCCCCAGCCCAGGAGGACAGGCGGGTGATCGTCGTTGGTCTGCACGCGGTACTCTTCGTAGGCGACGCCTGGGGTGCCGCCGTACCGGGCGAGGTTATCGTTGACGAGCGTGAACTGTCGGTCGGCCCATTCGGCGGCATAGTTGGCGTGGGCCGTGGAAAGGTTGCGCAGGTTCGTCTGCGAAATGGTCAACCGTGCCTGGTCACGGGCCTTGGTGATGGCGGGCAGGAGAATGCCGATCAGCAGGGCGATGATCGACACGACCACCAGCAACTCGATGATCGTGAATGCCTTGTGGGAGCGGTTTCTCATGGGAGGATGGTCCTTTCTGGTTGCGCGGCGCCGGGTCGGTGGAGGCCACCGGGCGGGAAAGCGGACACAACTGGTCCCGCGCACCTGCCGCGGAGGGGGCGTGCCTGGTCGCCGGCAGCGGCGTCGGCGTCGAGCCTGTAACGAACCGGCAGATCCTGAGAAGTGACGGCCGGGATCTGCATGACGTGCACAGCGGCCGCAAACCAATATTAGCAGAGGTGGCGGCGGCTGTTCCGGGTTGTGGCCTTTATTCTGCCGCGAGGCCAATTGGTTGGCGCGGGGCGGCGATGAGCGGCCGGATGCCCGTTATGGGGGAAACCTGACCAGTTTCTCTTCAGCGCCGGCCGAAGCGCTCGTCTGATGTGATTTCACGATATTTATATAAATATGGCATGTATCTAAACGTGACATGTATATAAACATAAAGTGGTTATGGATATGTTTGAATCGACGGCTCACGAGGAGCCGGCTCCATCATCGCCTCGCTCGTCGAGGAGGGGAGCGAGATTGGCGGCAGGTTCGGCCGCCGGGGTGAGTATCAGGCCGAGATGGTCCGCCCCGGCCGGCGTCAAGCGGCGGCCCTGTCGGGTCCGGGCCAGGAAGCCGATCTGGAGCAGATAGGGCTCCACGACGTCTTCGAGCGTCCCGCTGTCTTCACCCATCGTGGCCGCGATCGCCTCCACGCCCACCGGGCCGCCGGCGTAGACGGTGCCGATTGTGCGGAGGTAGCTTCGGTCCAAATCGTCCAGGCCGAGCTCGTCCACGCCCTCCAGAGCCAGGGCATCGCTGACGACCTGCTCGTCGATGCGCCCGCCGCGGCGCACCTGGGCGAAGTCCCTCACCCGCCGAAGGAGGCGCAGCGTGATGCGGGGCGTGCCGCGCGAGCGCCGGGCGATCCCCAGCAAGGTGGGAGGATCGATCGCGCCCATCGCCAGCCGTTCCGCGGCGCTCTGCAGGATCAACAGCAATTCCTCGGGGCGGTAGAACTGCAGGTGGTCGGTAATGCCGAACCGACTCCGCAGGGCGGCGCTGAGGAGCCCGGCCCGGGTCGTGGCGCCGATCAGGCTGAACGGCTTGAGGTGATAGGTGATCACCTTGGCGTGGAGGCCGGAATCGAGGGTGAAATCGATCTTGAAGTCCTCCATCGCCGGGTAGATGTACTCCTCGACGGCCGGCGGCAGGCGGTGGATCTCATCGATGAACAGGATGTCGTTGGGTTGCATCTTGGTCAGGGTTCCGACGAGATCGCCGCCTTTGGTCAGCGCCGGACCGGAGGTGACGTAGGCGCGGGTACCCATCTCCTCGGCGATCACGTGGGCCAGGGTCGTCTTGCCCAGCCCCGGCGGGCCGTGCAGGAGCACATGCTCCATGGGTTCGCCGCGCCGCCGGACCGCCTGAAGGGCGATCGAGAGCCGTTCCAGCAGTTCCCGCTGGCCGACGAACTCGTCCAGCCGCCGGGGGCGCAGCAGCGATCCCGTGGACGGTTCATCCCGATGCTGAGGCCGAGGGGAGAGGATGCGATCCTTCGCCATGCCTGCATCATCCCGATTTGCCGTGACTTGACAAGAAGAACCTCGGCCCCGGAAGCCGGCGTGCGCCGATGAACGAAGGGCATGGCCCTCAATCGGGAGGGCGCCTCGAAGCGTCGGGCGAAATCGGTTTGCCGCCGGGCGGGGCGGCTCCTCACCGCCGCCTCTTCCCCGCGATGTGAAGCGGCCGAATCAGCCGTCGCCGAGCTTGTCGCGGCCGCGGATGCCGTCCGTGGTGAGGATGTGAAAGCTGGTGAACGCCAACGTGTCGTAGCTGAAGTCCATGAAGTAGCCACCGGCCAGCGGATTGGCGGTGCCGCCGAGCGGCGTGTCCCGGCTCCAGAGGCCCCATTCCTCGGAGCCGGTCTGGGTAGTCATGCGACTGTCGGCGGCGATGGCCGACCGCACGCCGAGGCCCTCCACATGGCCGTCATAAAACAGGGCCATGGGAACCGACTCCCAGCCGTGGTTGAAGTAGTAGGGCTCGCATCCGAGGTACGTGCCTTCGCCGGCCACGAAGCCGGGGTTGCATTCGGCGTGGCGCAGTTGGAGCCAGTGATGTTCGAGCATGTGGGTCTTCAGGTGCGGGTAGAGGGTCTGGGAGGATGACGGTGATCGGAAGCCTGAGGCCAGTTGATAGGGGTTCTGCCAGCCGTCGGTGGTCTTGGGTCCGGGGTGGGCCATGACGGAGGGAGCGTACATGGCGGCGGGACTCAGGCAGTAGCTGGAATAGGCGACGATGTCGTTGTTGAGGTCCTGGCTCGGCACATACTCGTCGGGTGATTCGAAGGCTCGCTCGACGACGCTCATGACGGCGGTGTCCTTCGGCGCGTAGAAGGTCGGGTCGTAGAAACGGCCGCTGACGTACTCGTTGAATTGCTTGGCGTTGGGGATGCGGAAGGAGCCGAATCCCTGAAGCAGGGGATGGGAGATGAAGACGATGGGGTCGCACAGGCCCCAGTTGACATCGTCGTCCTCGCCCATCCAGAAGGCCCACAGGCCGTAACCGCCGTTCGACAGTCTGCCCCAGCCCAGGAGGACCGCGGGGTGAGGCATTCCGTTCTCGTCCAGATAGCCCTGGTAGGCGGTGCTGGGGCCGCTGCCGTAGCGGCTGAGGTTGTCGTCGACCAGCGTGAACTGCCGGTCCTTCCATTCGGCGGCGTAATTGGCGTGGGCCGTGGCCATACTGCGCAGGTTGTTCTGCGAGATGGTCAGCCGTGCCTGGTCACGGGCCTTGGCGATGGCGGGCAGCAGCATGCCAATCAGCAAGGCAATGATCGAGACCACCACGAGCAACTCGATGATGGTGAACGCCTTGACAGAGTGTCCCTTCATGGCAGCTTGGCCTCCCTGGATGCCTTGCCGAGCGCGGCGCGTGCTTCTCTTCTCCAGCCCGGTCCATCGTGATAATATTCGGCCCGATGGCGGATTCGACCCGCCGGCGCCAGAGGGCCCGTGCCCTCAACCGACGGGAGGCCGCAGAGGCCGGCAACGAACAGCACGGATCCACAAGATATGGCGAATGGATCCGGGCGGGGAAGTGTGAAGCCTGCGCCGCGTAGGCAGGCCCCGTATGAACTGGGCGCATCCATAGCCTTAACATCTCCTGACGGCCGGGCAAGGGCTTCTCCGCCAGATTCCCGAGATTCGGCACCGGCGACCGGTGCGGTCCACGACTGGTCGGCGGCCGGTAAAGGCGCGCAAAAGACTTATTGACAAGGATTTGCGCTCGGTGACGCCCGCGCATCCCGACTGCCTGACGCCGGGCTCTCCTGGGGCCGGCCAGGGCGCCGCCTGCGCGATTGCGGCCGAGTCGCGGCTCTTGCCTGTGTGGGGTCGTCGCCCTAGGTTGGAGGTTTGGGCCGTGGTCGCCGGCCCGGCAAGCACCGCACGAATTGGAGCGGTACCCGATCGAAGAGTCACCCGCAATGAAATACATCATCGTTCTTCCCGATGGAGCGGCCGATGAGCCCCTGCCCGAACTGGACGGCCGGACGCCCCTCGAGGCCGCGGACATCCCTCATATGGACTGGATCGCGCTGAACGGCCGTCTGGGTCGCGTCGTGACGGTCCCCGAGGGCTTCATACCCGGAACTGACGTGGCGACACTGTCGCTGTTCGGCTACGACCCGGCCCGGTACTACACCGGCCGCGCGCCGCTCGAGGCGGCGGCGCGAAACCTGGCGGTCGCGGACGATCAGCTCATCTTCCGCTGCAACTTCGTCACGATCGAGGAGGGGAAGATGGCGGACTTCACCGCCGATCACATCGCGCAGGACGATGCGGATGAGCTTATTGCGGACCTCAACAGACTTCTTTGCGACGCGGGCTGCCGGTTTCATGCCGGCGTCTCGTATCGGAACCTGATGCTGGCATCGGATGCGGCGGAGTTGAAGCTCGCCTGTCAGCCGCCGCACGACATCCCGAACCGGCCCGTATCCGATTACCCGCCGCAGGGGGAGGGCGCGGAGCGCATCGAGGCCATCATGGATCGAGCGGCGGCGATGCTCGCCGATCATCCGGTCAATCGCAGGCGGAGAGCGGCGGGGAAGAAGCCGGCCACGCACATCTGGCTGTGGGGGCAGGGCCGGCCCACGACCCTCGAACCGTTCCGCCAGCGTTACGGCCCGCAGGGCGCGGTCATCACCGGGGTGGACATTATCAGAGGCCTGGCCGTGTGCATGGGCATGAAGCTCATCGAGGTCGAGGGCGCTACAGGCTATCTCGATACCAATTACAAGGGAAAGGGTGAGGCCGGCGTCGAGGCGCTGGAGGAATACGACCTTGTCGTCGTGCACGTGGAAGCGCCCGATGAGGCGGGACACGAAGGCGACGGGCGGAGAAAGATTGAAGCGCTGGAACGAACGGACGAGTTCATCGTCGGTCCGTTGCTGGAGGCGGCCTATCAACATGATGCGTGGCGGATCCTGGTCGCCCCGGACCATCCCACGCCGTGCACGACGAAGGCGCATTCAGCCGTTCCGCCGCCATTCTGTTACGCGGGCAGCGATGTCGTCGCGGAGGAGAGACAACCGTTCTGCGAGAAGCACGCGCAGGCGAGCGGGCTGTTCATTGACCCTGGCCAGGGCCTGATGGAGCGGTTCATGTCTCGCGGCTGATGTTTGAATGGCTCACTTAACATGCGGTATTCTGCCGGTATCACCCTGCAGGGCGATCGCGTTGGTGGGCGCGGGCGCACCGCGGCGTCGGATGCGTGTGATGTCGTGGCTGGACCAGCGATGATCGCAGGCCGAGGCCGGGCGCCAACTGGATGCGGCCCCGGCCGGTGGCGCGGAATGAAACCACCACGCGCATCCGGGGGCTCCGGTGGGGGCCTCATACGAATCACAATTGGAATGCGGGCGTCAAACCGGTGGCGAGCTGTTTCCCCCTCCCTTGCAGGGGGGGTGAGGGGGTGGGTCGTGCCTGTTGAACAGGCCGTCTGATCCATTGCGCCTCACCTCCTCCCTCGGAGGAGGAGGGAAACGCCCGCGCGCGTTCCAAGCAGGAACCGTATCAGTCCTTCTCCCCACACAGCCAAAGGTCTTCCCCGCAAGTTAACGCAACGATTCAAAGGCTCATAGTCCGGGCGAGGCTTGCCGGCTTGTCCAGGGCGGCCGCTACTTCCTCATCGCGCCGGCCATGGAGACCTTGGACCCGGCGGCGATCCTGTTCAGGGCCTGATCGAGGTCGGCGATGGTGTCATCGGGATGCTCGGCTCCGACGCAGAGACGCACGAGGTTGGGCGGGATGTGCGCCAGGCGGCGGCCTTCTTCGCCCTGTTGCTGGTGGGTGGAGATGGCGGGGATGGTCGCCACGGACTTGATGCGCCCCAGGTCGGTGGCCCGCCAGATGCGCTGCAGGGCGTCGAAGGCGACGCGGGTGTTCTCCCGCCCGCCCTTGACGCAGAAGCTCATCAGGTGGCCGTAGCGGTTCACCGGCTTGCCGTATTGTCCGTCGTATTCCGCATCGACCAGCCACATGTACCGGCTGGCCAGCTCGTGAAGCGGGTGGTTGGGCAGGCCGAGGTATTCGACCTTCTCGACTGCCGGATGCGTGCTCAGGAACTCGGCCACCTTCTGCGTGTTGCGGCTCATCAGGTCGATCTTGCTGCGGAGGGTGCGCATGTCGTTGAGGGTCATGATGGCCTGCATGGGGTGCAGGTTCGGGCCGTAATCGCGGTTGGGCAGGTATTTCACGTACAGCGAGAAGTCCTTCTTCATCGCCTCGTTGTCGATGTTGGTGGTAATGCCCATGCGGCTGATGACGGCGCCGGCGATGCCGAAACCGCTGCTGGTGAGGGTTTTGGTCGCCGACTGCACGACGATGTCGGCGCCGTGGCAGATGGGCCGCAGCAGGGCGGGGGTGGCCACGGTGCTGTCGACGATCAGCGGTAGGTCGTGGCTGTGGGCGAGATCGGCGACGGCGGCGATGTCGAAGAACCCCTGTTGGGGATTGCTCGGCAGCTCGCCGTAGAGGAACCGCGTGTTCTTGTCGATGCGCGACGCCCAGGCGTCGATGTCGGTGGGATCCTCGATCCATCGGCACTCGATGCCGCGCTCCTCCATGAGGCGGATGTTGAACTGCTGGAACGTCCCGCCGTAGCACTGGGCGGTGGCCAGGAAGTTGCGCTGCTCGTGGATGTGCTGCTCGGCGTGCACGAGGAAGGGCTGAACGGCGGTCATGATCGCCGCCATCCCCGAGCTGGTCGAGCAGCAGCTCGTCTCGCCGTCGAAGCCGTAACCCTCCAACAGGGCCAGCGTCCACTCGTAATAGTAGGTGGAGGGGTTGGCGATCCGCGAGTAACACCAGGTCGGGATCAGGTAGGCCAGCGCCGCCTCCAGCTCGTCGGAATCGCGATACGCCTGACTGGAGCTCATAAACACCGGCTCGATGATCGCGCCCTGGTAGTCCTCGATCGCGTCCTCGACGGTGTAGAGTCCGTGCACGGCGATGGTGTCGAACTTCCACTTCTTCACCACATCGCGGATGTACTTGCCGCGCCGCTCCAGGTAGGCGTTGTTGCGATCGATATACGCCTGCATCCCCGGGGTGATTGAGACTTCATCGGCGCTGGACATGCTGCATCTCCTGGCGGAAGCGGGGAGAAGGGTTCAAACGAGACCAACCTCTCCAGTCTATCGCCGAGGCCGCGCCGAGCCAAGGAAAACCGGCCCGGAGGCGGATCTTGAAAACCCGACCTCCCGGTCCTACGCTGAGCGGGGCTCCTCGCCGCGGGCGCCGCGACGCTCTTGCCGGAACAAAGGTCGATGCGTTACTACAGCACGAACCGCCAGGCGCCCCGCGCCACGCTGGACGAGGCCCTCCTGCAGGGTCAGGCATCTGATCGAGGGCTCTTTCTTCCCGAGGAGTTCCCGCAACTGAGCGGCGAGGACTTGAGGGGCCTTGCCGGTCGCACCTATCCGGAGATCGCCTTTCAGGTGCTGCGCCGGTACACGCAGGGCGTGATCGACGATGAGCGGCTCACCGCCCTCTGCGAGGACGCTTACACGTATGACGTGCCGCTGGAGCACGTGACCGGCAGGCAGTATGTCATGCGCCTCGACCAGGGCCCGACCGCCTCGTTCAAGGATTTCGCCGCCCGCATGATGGCGCGGTGGATGGGCGTGCTCATGGAGCGACAGCAGGGGGAGCTGGTGATCCTCACCGCCACATCCGGCGACACCGGCTCGGCCGTCGCCCATGCTTATCACGGTGTTGACCGCGTGCATGTCGTCGTCCTGTTCCCCATCAGGGAGGTTTCGGACCGCCAGCGCAAGCAGATGACCACGCTGGGGGGCAACGTGCAGATCATCGGCATCGAGGGGAAGTTCGATGACGGCCAGGCGATGGTCAAGCGCGCCTTCGCCGATCCCGACCTCAAGTCGATCCGCCTCACCAGCGCCAACTCGATCAACGTCGGCCGGCTGCTGCCCCAGGCGGTGTACTACGTTTACGCCTACGTGCGCCTGGCCGACGTGGCCGCCGCCGAACGCGTCGTTTTCTCCGTGCCGTCAGGCAATTTCGGCGACATGATGGGCGGCGTGATCGCCATGCACATGGGTCTGCCCATCAAGCGCTTCATCATCGCCACCAACGCCAACGACGAGGTGCCGAGGTTCCTGCGCACCGGCGTCTACGAGCCGATCGTTCCCTCGCGCGTGTGCATCTCGAACGCGATGAACGTGGGCCACCCTTCGAACTTCGCTCGCCTGATCGACATGTACGGCGGGCAGATGGATGAAACGGGACGTCTGCACCGGATGCCCGACATGGAGCGTATGCGCGGCGATCTCTATTCGGTGAGCATCGACGATGAGCAGACCCGGCGGGCCATATGCGAGGCCTACGAGCGGCATGGCCTGATTCTTGAACCGCACGGCGCCGTGGGCTGGGCGGGACTGCAGCGGTATCTGCAGGAAGAGCAGGAGGCCGGCGACACACTGTGCATCTCGCTGGAGACGGCTCATCCGGCCAAGTTCCCCGAGGAGATCGAGGCCAACCTGGGCATCGTGCCCCAGACGCCGCCCAGTCTGGCCGGCCTCGAAGACAAACCGGAGCATTACCCGGTCATGTCCACCGAGTACGAGCCGTTCCGTGATCTGCTGCTTGAGCGATTCGGCGGTTGAGGCGGCCGGCGATGGAACACCCCACGGGGCCTGGGTGTGTGGGTGCGGCTGCGATGCACGGACGGGCGAGACGCCCGTCCCACCTTTCAAGTAGTGCATTGCGGTCGGCGTGGTCAGTCGACGATCTCGACGATCTCGAACCGCTTCGGGCCGCGCCTCAGGTCGACGCGCACGACCTCGCCCACGCGGGTCTTCATCAGCGCCTCCCCGAGGGGCGAACTGGGGGTGACCTCGACGAAGTCATCCTCCAGCGAACCGCTCGCTTCTCCCACCAGGCGGTAGAATTGCTCCTCCCCGGATTCCACATCGCGCAGCTTCACCGTCGCGCCGATGAAGATCATGTCGTCGGGCACCGATTCGTCGTCGGTGATGATCGCGTTGGCGAGGCGTTGCTCGATGTCGCGGATGCGCGCTTCGTTCATCCCCTGATCTTCGCGCGCCGCGTGATACTCGGCGTTCTCCCTCAGATCGCCGAGCTCGCGCGCCGTTTCCAGCCGCTTGGAAAGGGCTCGGCGCTTCTCAAAGCACTCGCGGAGCTGCTCTTCGAGACGTTCTTTTTCTTCCGCCCTGATATAATCCATAAGTTGCAGAATGCCTTGCGCGTCGAGAGATGACCAAAGGCGCCGCGGAGGAAGGAGCCGTGTACCGGTCCGCCCGGTTTCGGCCGGTGCGGGCTGTTCCCGCCGCGAGCCGGGCTTGTGCGGGCGACCGAGACTGCCATCAATGGGGGGCGGTCGGCTCAGGTGGCCGCCACCCGCAGCATATCGACGATCCACCGGGGCGTGTTTGAAAGATAGGACGCCAGGTGCCGCCGACGGGTGAAGTAATAGGCCGACAGGCAGCCCTGGGTCAACACGCTGAACCCGATCACCGCCGCGTAAAAAAGCACGGTCACCGCCCGCTGCAGGCGGTCGATGGGCTCCAGAGCCTCGGCCACCGCACCCCCGGTGGCCAATTGCGCCTCGTAGGGGCTTGCGGTTATCAGGGCCGCGATAATTCCCCAGCCGCCGTAGGCGATGAGCATGACGCTCAGGGCGATCTGGTTGAAACCGAGCCGGCGAGGCGCCGACAGATCCAGGAGGCGCAGCCCTTTCGAGCCGCGCAGCTCCAGCCAGGCAACGACCGCCAGACCGGCCCCCAGCAGGAATTCCGGGATGCTGAACAGACCGCACAGAAGCGTGATGATGGCGAAGAACACCATCGTCCAGCCGCTGAACGCGGCGATGCCGGCGGCACGGCTGAGCTTGCGACCACGCTGCCGCGCCAGCGCGATGGCCTGCATCTGCTCCGGCGATGGCGTCGCCTGTTCCCGGGGCGAGGTCGCGGGCGACGTCTGCGGGAGTGGCGCTGCGTCACCGGACCCGCTCAGCGGCGGCCTCCCTGCGGCGGGGCTCTGAACCTGCGACATTGCGAATCCGGTCATCCGCAGCGCTATCGACGACGCGGAAGATTCCCTTCCAGATCGATCGACGGCTCCTCGTCGCCAAGGCGGGCAGCCGTCAGTCTGCGAGGATCCGGCAGGCTGGAAGCGCCGGCTGCGGCCGCCGATAACACCACCGCCAAATCCCTGCCTGCCGGTCATTCCGCCGCGACAGCCAGGCATGAGCGGCGGCGATGGAAGGATATGAGGAGCGGGCCCTCCGGACTGACGGCCAGCGCAGCGCGCCTTCCCGGGGCCGAGCCGCACTTTTTCCCGGATTGGCCTGGCTCCCATGGCAGGGCCTTCGCTCGCACGCTACATTTGGGTATGCGTGTCTATCGCGTGATTCGCGCGGTGAACCGGGGTTATCCGCTGGCGGTGCTCTGGCTGTACGTCGCGGCCTTCCTGTTGGCGGTCGTGCTGATGTTCATGCATCCGCTGGGAACGATCGTGCTGGTGTGGATCGGCCTTCTGGGGCTGGTGTTCGCGCTGCTCGTGGCGAAGCTGCTGGCCGTCGTTCAGCGAATCGTGGCGAGGAATATTCTGGCCGCGGGCGCCTGCCCGGGTTGCGGCGGGCATCTGTCGGGGGCCGATGCCGAGGCGAAGGTGCGGCGCTGCGAGGCCTGCGGCAGCATGTTTCTTGTCACCGGCGCCGAGGAGGCTCCGCCGGCGCCGGCGGCCGGAGCTGGGAACGGATGATGTCCGGCATGCCGGGGCGCGCCCGGCCCGGTAGCGCACCGGTTGCTGCCCCGGGCGGATTCTGGTCCGGCGTTCGTCTATACTGACCCCACCTCAGATCAGATCGGAGATGTCCCCATGCTGTCCAACGCCCTGCAAGACGCCCTCAACGACCAGATCCAGGTTGAGTTGCACTCCGCCTACATCTACCTGGCCATGTCCGCCCATTTCGAGGCGGCCGCGCTGCCCGGCTGCGCCGGCTGGATGAAGCATCAGGCTCAGGAGGAAGTCGGCCACGCGATGCGGCTCTTCGACTTCGTCAACGACCGCGGCGGCCGGGTGGTGCTGAAGGCCATCGATCAGCCCGAGAAGGAGTTCGGCTCGCCCCAGGAGGTCTTCGAGGCGGCCCTCAAGCACGAGCAGTACGTCTCGGGCACCATCCACAACCTCTATGCGCTGGCCGTCAAGGAGAACGATTACCCGACCCAGAGCCACCTGCAGTGGTTCATCGACGAGCAGGTCGAAGAGGAGAAGACGGCCGGCGACATCGTCGAGCTCTTCAAGCGGGCCGGGGGTCACGAGGCGGCCCTGCTCATGATCGACCAGCAGCTCGGCCAGCGCGGCGCGGAAGGCCAATAGCAGCGAGACGGTGAGCCGGCCCCGCGACCCGGCGGCCGATCCCCGGGCTGTGGCACGCGCGAAGACGGCGGCAGGGCGGCTGGCGGCTTCCCCATTTCCAAGTCCGTCGATACAATCCGGCCATGTCGGAACTGCCGCCCGAGGCGTTGGCTGACTGCTTCCGGCCGCCGGACGTGCCGATCGAGGTGCACTGCATTCACTGCGGTCGCGAGTATGACAGCTACCTGATCTGGTGGGATGAGGAGATCGTCGACGGCAAGCGCGACGGCTTCTGGCGCTGTCCGACGCCGGGCTGCGGCGGCGCCGGCTTCGGCTTCGACATCTGGCCCACCGATCCCGACTACGTCGATCCGCGCACAGGCGAGAAGATGTGCTGCTCCTTCGACGAGGATGATGACGAAGCCTACGACGAAGGTGACGAAGCGTTCACCGCCGATCCGCTGGATGACTTCACCCCCTCCGACGATGCCGGATCGGATGACGAACCGCTGCCCTGGTGAGTGTGCCGCCGCCGGTCTTCCTGTCCTTGTCTCCGGTCTTCTCGCGCATCGTACCCGGACCTTCGCTGCGCTCAGGTCCGGCTTCACTCGATGCCATGACGCCATGATGGCGCGGCGCCATCCCCCCTTGATCCCTTGATGCCACGATGCCTTGATGCCTTCCCCTAAAACTCCGCGCTCTTGGGCGCGCGCGGGAACGGGATCACGTCGCGGATGTTCGCCATCCCCGTGACGTAGTTGATCGTGCGCTCGAAGCCCAGCCCGAATCCCGCGTGCGGGACGGTGCCGTAGCGGCGCAGGTCGCGGTACCACCAGTACGGCTCGCGGGGCAGGCCCATCTCGGCGATGCGCCGATCGAGCACGTCCAGCCGCTCCTCGCGCTGCGAGCCTCCGATGATCTCGCCAATTCCGGGGGCGAGCACATCCATCGCCGCCACCGTCTTCTCATCGTCGTTGAGGCGCATGTAGAACGCCTTGATCTCCTTGGGGTAGTCCATCACCACCACGGGCCGGCCGATGTACTCTTCCGTCAGGTAGCGCTCGTGCTCGGACTGGAGGTCCATCCCCCACCGGACGGGGAACTCGAAGCTTCTTCCCTTCGCGACGGCCTTTTCCAGCGCCTTCACCGCATCCGTGTATTCCATGCGCTCGAAGCTGCTGTCGATGAAAGAGTCCAGGCGGTCAATGCACGTCTTTTCGATGCGCTGCCGGAAGAACTCCATGTCATCCGGCCGCTCATCGAGCACTGCCCGGAAGATGTACTTGAGGAAATCCTCGGCCAGGTCGGCATCATCGTTCAGATCGGCGAAGGCAATCTCCGGCTCGATCATCCAGAACTCCGAAAGATGCCGGCTCGTGTTGGAGTTCTCCGCGCGGAACGTCGGGCCGAACGTGTACACCCTGGTCAGGGCCAGGCAGTACGCCTCGACCTCGATCTGCCCCGACACGGTGAGAAACGACTCGCGGCCGAAGAAATCCTGCGAGAAGTCGATCCCGCCCTGCTCATCGCGGGGCAGGTTCACCAGGTCCAGTGTGCTTACGCGGAACATTTCGCCGGCGCCCTCGCAGTCGCTGCCGGTGATGATCGGCGTGTGGATCCAGTAGAAGCCGCGCTCGTGGAGGAAGCGGTGGATCGCCATGGCCAGGCAGTGCCGCACGCGGGCGATGGCCCCGAACGTGTTCGTGCGCGGCCTCAGGTGCGCCACCTCGCGCAGGTATTCGAACGTGTGCCGTTTGGCGGCGACGGGATACGTCTCCGGATCCTCGACCCAGCCGACGACCTCGATCTGCTCGGCGTGAAGCTCGATCGCCTGGCCTTTGCCCTGGCTCTCCACGATGGTGCCCGTGGCCGCGAGGGCGCAGCCCGCGGTAATGCGCAGGATCTCGCTCTCGTAGTTGGCCAGCGCCTTCTCGGCCACCACCTGGATGGGATCGAAGCAGGAGCCGTCGCTGATGTGGATGAACGACAGCCCGGCCTTGGAGTCCCGCCGCGTCCGCACCCAGCCCCTGATCGTCACGGATGAGCCGACGGCGACCTTGCCGGAGAGGGCATCGCTGATCGAAACACAGGTCATGGCGGGCGGTCCTTTGTCGCATTCTCCGTCCGTCAGCGGGGCCGGGCGCGCCGCGGACGGGCTTGGCCGAAAGGCGGGAGTATAGCCGTCGGCGATCCTCACCCGGCGTGTTGAACGCCGCTCCGGGGGCGGCGGGGGCCCGCCAAATTGGCAGCCGGCGATGCCGAGATCACTGCCGCTGACAGCGGGACTGGCCGGGTCCGATCGGCTGATCGCCCATAAATTGTCGCCAACACGCATGTTACGCCAATCCCGCCCGCAGGGGCTTCGGCACGTGTCTTGCCCTCTCTCCTCCCAAAGGACTTGCCTCGATCATGGTGCGCACCCGCGAATCCCGGCCCCCGGATAGTCCCGGACCCCCGGATAGCCCCGAACCCCCGGAAGGCTCTGGCCGCTCCCGCCTGAATCTGCTGCTGTCCTATGGCGGCTGGCGCCAGACCCCGGCCGAGGAGCAGCTTGCGCGCCTGCTGGAGCCGATGGGCATCAACAGCATGACCGCCGACTCGGGCGAGGAGGCGGCGGACATCATCCGTCGCGTCGCCGTGCATATCGCGGTCGTCGATCTGGGCATCCCCCTGCATCGGCGCGGGTCGTCGGCCGCCCCGGGCGGAGGCCGCATCCTCCAGCTTCTTCGCCGGCTCGATCAGCCCCCGCCCACGGTGCTGGTCCGCCCGCCCCAGCCGGCCAGCCGCGAGAGCGTGCGGCAACTGTCCGAGGCTCTGCGCGAGGGGGCGTTCGCCGTGCTCGATCGACCGTTCCCCCTGGAGACGATGCTCGAAGTCATGCGCCGCGTGCTGCGTCGCTATTACGCCGACCTCTGGCCGGGCACGGCGGGCGGCGACCCATGACCCCTCCCCGCACCGCCGTCCGTAACGCATCCCGCTTCAGCAACCAACACCAATCATCAACAACCAACAATCAACCGCCGAACCCCAGGAGAAAACAAACATGAAGGTGCGACCACTCGGTGACAAGATCATCATCAAGCGGGCCGAGGCCCAGGACAAGACGGAAGCCGGCA
>Ga0272441_10001459_pt1 | contig 50418 bp, 32 predicted proteins | sample SSMProp6N_FD_193582 | JGI IMG/M metagenome (GOLD analysis project Ga0272441, IMG submission 193582) | Marine sediment archaeal communities from Little Sippewissett salt marsh, Falmouth, MA, United States - SSM-Prop-6N | ecosystem: Environmental > Aquatic > Marine > Wetlands > Sediment ... | reverse complement strand
ACCTTACGCTCGACCTCGGCTGCGGATACGGCGCGATCGGCGTCGCCGTCGCCGCCGCCACCCCGGCCGGTCGCGTGCACATGGCCGACAAGGACTTCGTCGCCGTCGACTACGCCCGCACCAACGCCGCCGCCAACGGCCTGGCTCACTGCGAGGCCTACCTCTCCAACGCCTTCAGCGCCGTCCCCGACGTGCGGTTCGACAACATCCTCAGCAACCTGCCCGCCAACGTCGGCCGGGAGATGCTCACCATCGTTCTTCACGACGCCCACGCCCATCTGAAGCCCGGCGGCCAACTTGTCGTCGTCACCGTCGCCGGCCTGCGCAACTTCATCAAACGCAACTTCCGCGAGGTCTTCGGCAACTACAAGAAACTCAAACAAGGCCGAAACCACACCATCGCCCGGGCGGTGAGGGAGTGAGGGCTGGGAATCGATCGAGGGGAGAAAGTGGTGTATTTCAAAATCGAATTTTGAGTTTGTACGGTCGCCGAGGCCGTGCAATCGTCTTTCCATCTTGATTGCCAAGGGGCAGCATTGGCCAAGAGGAGGGGGAATGGACATGCGTTGCTTCGGACGCGTCTCCAGGGAGTGGAGCCATGCCAATTGTCTTGCCGAAGAGGGTGTTCCTGGATAGCTGCTTGCTGAAACGCCTGGCCCGTGGCGAGTGGCCAGCGGAGGAGCGGGAACTCCGCGACCGAATCCACCGGGGGAGTGCCCGAGTCATTATCACGGGGGATCACGTCACTGACTACGGAGACTGCTCAGCGGAGAACTTGGCCATGAAGGAAGCGTCCTTCGTCGACACACTTCACCCCCTGTGGCTGCCGCCGGGCAACGGTGTCTACCATCGTGAGGCTTACTCCGAGTACCGTCGGCTGACCGGGGATGGTCCTTTGCCCTCCCTTGTTCCGACTGACAGCCATGCAGCGGCCATGGCGCAGTGGATAGAAGACTGTCCCTGTTTGCCTTCTCACCGTGCAGCGTTGCGCCGGCTTGCCGAGCCTGAACTTGACACGACGTTCTCAGGGATGATCCGTGGCGGTTTCCTGGGAGACAGCCTCGGTGTCGGGCCGACGCTCGCAGATCGACTCGCGCAGAGGAGCGTATTCTCCGCCAAGCGAGAGACAGCGCGGAGGAGGGGAACTACGGACGGTCAACTAGACCGTGACTTCAGGGTGCGTTGGGTGATGTGGCTCAGCAATCCTCCCGCCGTGCCTCCTGGGGATGATCTGATCAACATAGCGCACCTTGTGGATTTCTCGCGGATGCCTGCGTGGACCGCTTTGATTGCCATCTGGCGAACGTGGAACAAGTCCAACACCAAGCCGAAGCAGAGCGACCTGACGGATATGCAGCACTTGGCTCTTCTCCCGTATGTGAACGTCTTCATCACGGAGAAGAACCTCGCCGACATGATTCGCCAAGCGAAGGTAGGAGGGTCTACGCTTGTCTACACGGACGTTACGGCATGGTTTGACGGAGAAGAAGGCTGAGAGGCGTTCCGAGGCCGCCGGCGGCTGCATGGCGGAGACATGCCCGACCCGCGTCGGCCCAAAGGCCTGCGTGGGATGCCATGGCACGAGATGCGTGCCTCCCCGAGCAATCGGGCTTGTGTCTCTCGCCGTCTATCCCATTATTCTCTCTGCGAACTCTGCGCCTCTGCGGTCAGCAATCCGAGGCCAACCGGCCTTATCTTACGTCACCGCGCGGATCCACTGCTCGGCGATGAGGGCATGTCCGGCGGGGGTGGGGTGGACGCCGTCGGGGAGCCAGTAGTCCATCGACTGGCGGCACGCGACGGCGGCGAAGGGGCCGTCGAGGGCCACGAACGTCGCGCCGAACCGGACGGCCAGGCGGCGGACGGCGGCGATGCGGGGGTCGAGGTCCTCTCGCCACGCCACGCGGTCGGGCGGGGTTGGCAGGAGGAACGGCTCGCAGATTACCAGCCGTGCGGACAGCTCGTCGGCGATTCGCTGGAGGATCCGCCCGTAGCAGGCCTCGAACTCGTCGACCGGCGAGGGAATGTCGCTGTCGTACCGCCGCCACGTGTCGTTGATGCCGATCAGGACGCTCACGACGGTCGGCCGGTGGGCGAGCAGGTCGGCGTCGAGGCGGCGCTCCAGGTCGTAGACGCGGTTGCCGCTGATGCCCGTATTCGTGAAGCGCAGGTTCAGCTCGGGGTATCGGGCGGCCAGGAGGGCCGTGACGAGGGCGGCGTAGCCGTGTCCGAGCCCGGCGTTGTTGTTCTCGCCCCGCCGCCCCGCGTCGGTGATGCTGTCGCCGTAGAACAGGACGTGGTCGTCTTTCTTCAGAAGCACAGGTTTTCCCTTCGGTCGAATGGCTGTCCGCGATCAACTCTCCCGTGTCAGCCGGGGCCGGAGGGTACCGCCGTTTCCGGCCTGATGCTGACAACCGGTCGTGGAGAGCAGATAGCCGAGAACCCATCGCATCTCAAGTCAAAACGTCCCCCGAGAACAATTGACTTGGCCCTCGGGCTGTCTATAATCGCCGACGGCGCGTGGTCTTCCGGGCGCGTTGGACGAGGTGAGCATGATCGATCATCCCTCCGCGAAAGCTGCCTTGCTCTCGGCGGTTGCGGCCGTGCTGGTTTCGGCGCCCGCGGCCGGGGCCGAGGAGTACATCCACGAGGACGCCCGCATCCGCGGCAAGGAGATCCACTCCTTCCAGGACGGCGGCGAGGCGGTCTCGGTGGTGCTGGGGCACTTCGAGTTGCGGCTTGGCCGGCACGCGGTGACCGGCCGGGACGCGGTGTTGTGGATCCGCACCCGCTCGGCCGGGGGCGGTCTGGGTCTGCACGACATCGAGTTGTACGTCGAGGGCGACGCGAAGGTGATCGAGCCGAGCGGCGCGACGGCGACCGACCAGGTGATGTACATCACCATTCGCTGCCTCGGCCGGCTCGGCGCGACGGGGACGATGTCCGACCGCCCGCTGACGGGCTTCCCGCTGTACAAGCGGGCCGTCGATGCCCGCCGGGGCGCCAAGCAGCGCATCCCCTTGAGAGGCCCGGGCGAGGCCCCGATTTTGAAGTACGAGGAGAAGCCTCCGGTCCGGCCGCCGCGCAGGGAGAGGCCCGGCGAGCGGCCGATCCGCGTGGAAGGCCCGCCGGCGCCGCGGGCGATCGAGCCGGTCCATTTTCACGCGAAGGACTTCAGTTCCCGGGAGATCGGCGAGGGCGACCAGAAGCGGCGCGTCACGATCGCCCGCGGGAACGTCTACCTCTCACAGGGCGACCCGGAGAGCGACGTGTTCCTGGAGCTTCGTGCCCAGTCGGCGGTGATCTTCAGCGCCCGCAAGCCCGCCGGGGCCGAGGACCCCAACGTCCCCTGGGCGCCGCAGGTCCGGGGGATGGAGATGCCCGGCGGCGGGGAGCACGTCATCCAGGGCGTGTACCTGTCGGGCGACGTGGTCATCGCCCGCGGCGAGCGGAGCCTTCGCGGCCCCAACGCGTACTACGACTTTCTCGAGCACCGCGCGCTGGTGACCGAGCCCGTTTTCCGGACGATCCAGGAGCAGCGGAACATCCCGGTCTACGTGCGTGCCGACGAGGCGAGGATGCTCTCCGAGCGGGAGATGGTCTTCCGCAACGCGAGAGTCTCCACGAGCGAGTTCTCCACGCCGAGCTACCACATCGGCGCGACGCGGGCCTACCTCAAGAACACCACCCCCTACGACGAGAAGGGCGTCCGCCTCGGCGAGTTTAGCTGGCTGACGGAACTGGAGAACGCCACGTTCAACGTCCGCGACGTGCCGGTCGCCTACTGGCCGAAGACCCGCGGCTCGCTGACCCAGGGCCACAGCCCGCTTCGCCGCGCGACGGTCGGCTCGCACGGCAGCATGGGCTTCGGCGGGGAGACGCAGTGGCACCTTTTCCGGCTGCTGGGCCTGCTGGAGCCGGAAGGCTTCGACGCGACGCTGGACCTGAACTGGTACGAGCGCGGGCCGTTCGCCGCGCTGGACCTGGAATACGACCGCGAGACGTACCACGGGTACTGGCGGTTGGGCGGGATCGTCGACCAGGACGAGAACGACGACTTCGGCGAGGACCGCAAGAACATCGCCTCCCCCGACAGCCGCGGGCGGATCCTCGCGCGGCACAAGCAGTTCTTCGAGAAGGACTGGCAGGTCCAGTTCGAGCTGAGCTACCTCTGCGACGAGAACTACCTCGAGCAGTTCTTCCCCAGTGAGTTTCACGCCGGCAAGGAGCAGGAGACGCTGCTCTACGCCAAGAAACAGCGGGATAACTGGGCGTTCACGACGCTGCTGAAGTACCGCCTCAACCGCTTTGCCGCCCAGGCCGAGTCCCTGCCGGAGCTCGGTTTCCACCTCGTCGGCGAGCCGCTGCTGAGCGACAAGCTGACGTTCTTCAGCGAGTCCCGCGCCGGGCTGAAGCGCTTCCGCCTGCCCAACGGGCACTGGAAGGACGCCGGCGACATGTACGGCGTGCCGACGAACGTCTTCGACCTCGACGAGGCCACCCACTGCTTCGCCCGCCTGGACACGCGGAACGAGGTCAATCTGCCCCTGCACCTCGGCCCCGTCAACGTCGTGCCCTACGCCATGGGCCGGGCCACCTATTGGGGCGAGTCGCACGACTTCTACGGCGCCGACGAGCCCGTCCGCGACGCCTTGCCCACCTACGAGCACTGCCGCCTCTACGGGCAGGTCGGCGTGCGGACCAACACCCACATCTGGCGCGTGTTCCCGGAGGTCCACAGCCGCCTGTGGGACCTGGACGGCATCAAGCACGTGATCACGCCGGAGGTGGTGGCGTTCCTCGGCGGGGGCAATGCCCAGCCGGAAGAGCTGTACCTGTTCCCGATGGACCCCGACGTCGAGCAGCACCTGCGGGACCAGAGCGGCGTGGGTTTCGGCGTCACCCAGCGGTGGCAGACGAAGCGCGGCTCGGGCGAGGAGAGGAAGATCGTCGACTGGATGCGCCTCGCCGTCCAGGCCGGCGTGTACGACAACGACGCGGACATCCGGCCGCTCGACGGGCGGTTTTTCTTCTATCGCCCCGAGTACAGCATGGGCCGGAATCACGTGAACGTCGATTACACGTGGAACATCTCCGACACGACGGCCTTCCTGGCCGACATGAACTGGGACATGACGTCCGGCCAGGTCCGCCGATGGAACCTGGGCCTGGCCGTTTCCCGGGACCCGCGGCTGCGATACTACCTCGGCGTGCGGCGGATCAACGATCCGGGCTCGCTGATCGACTCGTCGATCCTGACGGCCGGGGCGACGTACCAGATCAACGAGAAGTACTGGATCAGCGGCTTTCAGCAGATCGACGTGGACTACGACGGGCACGAGTCGATGGCGTCGAGCCTGAGCCTGATCCGGAAGTTCCCGCGGTGGTACGTCGGCGCGACGTTCGTGATGGACCACCGCACCGACAGCCTGGGCCTGTACGTGACGCTCTGGCCTGAGGGCATCCCCGAGGCCCGCCTCGGCTCGGGCCGGGCAACGCTGCTGGCCGAGAGCGATATGAACTGAATCGCACTCCGGCCCCGGTGTGGCCGACCCGGCGCCCGCGCGGGACGCCGCACAACAGCAGCAGGCCCGAACTCCCATCGCCATCCGTCTCAGCCATGTGGGTACCTCCGCCGGTACGGGCCTTCGGTCGGTGTCGGCGCAGGGATTGGCCAACCCGCAGAGTTTTGGGGCTGATCCGAACGAGGCCGGTATGGAGGAACGGCTTTGCCTTGGGCCGCGGCAATCGGTACAACCGGGCCCGTCTATTCGTGCGAAGGAGCCGCCACCATGCCGAAGCCGTCCAGAGCGTTCAACGGGCCGTACGAGGGCGTCCACACCGAGAAGATCGCGTTCCCCCTCGGCGGGATCGGCGCGGGGATGATCTGTCTGGAGGGCCGCGGGGCGCTGTCGCACGTGTCGCTCCGCCACCGGCCGGACGTGGGCAACGAGCCGCTCGTGTTCTCCGCCGTGCACGTCCGGGGCGCCGCCCCGGCCGCCCGCGTGCTGGAGGGCCCCGTCCCCGGCTGGAAGGTCTTTGCCCGAGCCGGCTCGGGCAGGGGCTGGGGGGGCCGGCATTACGGCCTGCCCCGCTTCGTCGAGGCGACGTTCGAGGCGCGGTTTCCGTTCGGCACGGTCTGCCTGGCGGACCCGAAGATGCCCCTTCGCGTCCGCCTGACCGGCTGGAGCCCGTTCACGCCGGGCGATGCCGACAGCGCCTCGCTGCCCGTCGCGGCGCTGGAGTACGAGTTCGAGAACGGCAGCGACGGACCCGTCGAGGCGATCTACTCGTTTCACGCGCGGAACTTCCTGGCGGCGTCGAACGACGCGCCCGGCCGGTCGGTGGGGGCCGTTGAGGGCGGCTTCGTCCTGCGGCAGGCGGGCACGGAGGAGCGGCCCTGGAACGACGCGGCCCTGGCGGCGATGGTCTGCGAGGACGGCGTGGCCGTCAACTGCCGCTGGTTTCGCGGCGGATGGTTCGATCCGCTCAGCGTGTTGTGGCGCGAGGTGACGGCGGGGGAGGCGCCCTCCCGGCCGCCGGTGACCGAGGGCGAGCCCAGCGGCGGGGGCAGCCTGTTCGTGCCCTTCGCGCTGGGGCCCGGCGAGAAGCGTACGGTCCGCCTGCTGCTCTGCTGGTACGTGCCGAACAGCGAGCTCTGCACGGGCGGCGACTGCCAGACGCCCGGCTCGCCGTCGTACCGGCCGTGGTATGCCGGGCGGTTCGACGGCATCGAGGCTGTCGCAGCCTTCTGGCGGGAGCACTGCGACGCGCTGCGGCACCGCACGCGCCAGTTCACCGATTGCCTGTACGACACGACGCTCCCGCCGGAGGTCGTCGAGGCCGTCGGGGCGAACCTCGCGATTATCAAGTCTCCCACGGTCCTGAGGCAGGCCGACGGGCGGCTGTGGTGCTGGGAGGGCTGCTGCGACAGCGCCGGCTGCTGCCCCGGCTCGTGCAGCCACGTGTGGAACTACGCCCAGGCGATCCCGCACCTGTTCCCGGGCCTGGAGCGCACGCTTCGGGAGACCGAGTTCGGCGAGAGCCAGGACGACGGCGGGCACCAGAACTTCCGGGCGTGGCTGCCGATCCGCCCGGCCGACCACGAATTCCACGCCGCCGCCGACGGGCAACTCGGGGGGATCATGCGGGTCCACCGCGAGTGGCGGATCTGCGGGCAGACGGACTGGCTGCGGGGCATCTGGCCCCGGGTGGCGGCCAGCCTGGACTACTGCATCGAGGCGTGGGATCCGGCCGGGGAGGGCCTGCTCCGCGAGGCCCACCACAACACCTACGACATCGAGTTCTGGGGCGCCGACGGGATGTGCAGCTCGATCTACCTCGGGGCGCTGAAGGCCGCCGCCGCAATGGCCGAGGCCCTGAACGAGGACGCCTCGCGGTACGAGGCGCTGTACGAGAAGGGCACGGCCGCCGTCGAGACCGAGCTGTTCGACGGGGAGTACTTCTTCCAGAGAACACAATGGACGGGCCTCCGCACGGGGCCGATGGAGCAGGCGGGCAGGCACTGGAACACGTCGTATTCGCCGGACGCCAAGGCCCTGTTCGAGACGGAGGGCCCGAAGTACCAGTACGGCACGGGGTGCCTGTCGGACGGCGTGATCGGCGCGTGGCTGGCCGAGGTGTGCGGGCTGGACGAGGTCCTCGACGGCGAGAAGGTCGCCGGCCATCTGCGGAGCGTGCACCGGTACAATTTCCGATCGGACCTGTCCGATCACTCCAACTGCCAGCGGCCGGGCTTTGCCCTGGGCGACGAGGCAGGGCTGCTGCTGTGCAGTTGGCCCAAGGGCGGCAAGCCGACGTTGCCGTTTCCCTACAGCGACGAGGTGTGGACGGGCATCGAGTACCAGGCGGCCGCACACATGATCCTCCGCGGGCTGGTGGCGGAGGGCCTGGAGGTGGTCCGGGGCGCGCGGAGCCGGTACGACGGGCGGGTCCGCGATCCGTTTAACGAATACGAATGCGGGTACTGGTATGCCCGGGCATTGAGCTCGTTCTCGCTGCTCCAGGCGTTGACGGGCGCGCGGTACGACGCCGTCGAGCGAACGCTGCACGTGGCCCCGCGGATCGACGGCGACTGGCGCGCCCCGCTGTTCACCGCGCGCGGGTACGGAACCGTCGGCGTCCGCGGCGGCGAACCGTTCCTCGAGGTCCGCTCCGGCTCAATCGAGATCGAGAGGACGTGCCTCCGAGGCGGCTAGAGCCGTATCGCGGGACGGGATGAGAGGATCAGCATGACAGAGACGACGCGACGGGACGCAATCGAGCGGCTGCGGCGGCGGCCGGAGATTTCGGTGCTGGTCGTCGGTGCGGGAATCAACGGCGCGGGCGTGTTCCGGGAGCTGGCCCTGCACGACGTGGACGCCCTGCTGATCGACCGCGGGGACTATTCCTGCGGCACGTCGGCCGGGCCGTCGAGAATGGTGCACGCCGGGCTGCGCTACCTGGAGTACGGCGAGTACGACCTGGTCCGCGAGAGCGTCCACGAGCGCAACCTGCTGCTCCAGAACGCCCCGCACTACATCCTGCCCCTGCCGACGACCATCCCGCTGCGGTCGCGGTGGGGGGGGCTGGGAGCGTGGCTTCGCAGACGGCTGGGCCTGGGGGGCGGCAAACGGGCCCCGCGCCGTGGGGCGTGGCTCGTCAAGCTGGGGCTGAGGCTCTACGACCGCTATGCCGAGCCCAACCGCCAGATGCCCACCCACCGGTTCGCCTCACGGGCCGAGGTGTTCCGCCGCCGGCCCGGCCTGCACCCGGCCACCGTCAAGACGGCCACGTACTACGATGCCTGGGTCACGTATCCCGAGCGGCTCTGCATGGAGCTGATCCTCGACGCCGAGGCGATGAGCGAGACGTGCCGATCGCTGAACTACGTTTCCCTCCAGGGCGCCGACGGGGAGACGGTCACGCTCCGCGACGAGTTGACGGACGAGGAAGTCCAGGTCAAGCCCAAGGCCGTGGTGAACGCGACGGGGGCGTGGATCGACGGGACCAATCGCCGCCTGGCCCACGAGAGCGAGCTGATCGCGGGGACGAAGGGCGCTCACCTGATCCTCGACAACGACGAGCTGGTGAAGGCCTGCGACGGCGAGCAACTGCTCTACGAGACCGACGACGGGCGGGTGTGCCTCGTGTACGCGTGGCTGGGCAAGGCGATGATCGGCTCGACGGACATCCGCGTGGACGACCCCGACGAGGCCCGGTGCGACGACGACGAGATCGACTACATGATCGGGGCCGTCGCGAACGTCTTTCCCGACATCGAGATCGACCGGTCGCAGGTCCTGAGCTGCTTCACCGGCGTTCGGCCGCTGAAGGCGAGCAGCGCCCAGACGACCGGCGCGATGAGCCGTTCGCACCTCTGTCACGTCTCGGAGGCCAACGAGGCCGCCCGATTCCCGGTGTACTCGATGGTGGGCGGCAAGTGGACGCCGTTCCGCGCGTTCGGCGAGCAGGCGATGGACAGGCTGTTGGAGCAGCTCGGCATGGAGCGGAAGGGCAATACCGAGTCGCTCGCCATCGGCGGGGGGAAGGGCTATCCGCGCACCGACGAGGCCAGGCGGGCGTGGGTCGACCGCGTCTCGGTGGCCACGGGCCTGGACGTCGACCGCGTCGAGACGCTCCTGTGGCGGTACGGCACGCGCGGCGAGCAGGTGGCCGAGTTCTGCGCCGCCGGCGACCGCCCCCTGGCCGGCCACGAGACGTACACCGCCCGCGAGGTCGAGTTCATCCTCCGCAACGAGCGCGTCTGCCACCTGGACGACCTGTTGCTCCGTCGCACGGCCGTGGCGCTGCTCGGCGAGCTGAACGCCGCGTTGCTCGAAGAGCTGCTGGCGAAGTTCGGGGAGGTCCACGGCTGGCCGGCCGAGAAGCTCGCCGCCGAGCGCGAGCGTACGATCGAAATCCTCCGCGACCGCCACCGGGTCGAGATCGCCTGACGCGCGGCTTTACGGATGCGTCGGCCGCGGAGGCGATGGACCCGTCCTGGTCACAACCCGCGCCCGCCGACCGGCCGGCGGCGGCTGCGGCGGAGGATCAGCAGAACGCCGACGGCCAGCAGCCCCGCCGCCGTCGGCTCGGGCAGGGCACGCCAGATCACGTCGGACGTCACGTCGGAGATATACAGGTAGCCGCCCGGGCCGAAGGCCATGCCCCGGATCTCGCCAAACCCTTCTCCGATGCTCTCCGGCAGGCCGCCCGCGCGGGGTACACGATGGATGGTGCCGCGGTCCGCGTCGGCGACGTAGAAAGCGTCTTCGCCTTTGTGGTAGGCCAACTCGGAGGGCTGGCTCCAGGAGAAGCCCCCGTCGTCCACGAAGCGGAGCGCACCGGTCGGGCCGATCTGCCAAATGCCCTTGGTCTCCGAGCTCTCCACGCAATACAGCTCGCCCGACGCGAACAGCAGCCCGCGGGGAATGAACAAGTCCAGGGAGGATACGAGCGTCACGGGCGTGCGACCGGCTGCGGGAATCCACTCGATGTCGGAGTTGTGCCGCGCGCTGCCGACGAAGACGTCCCCGACGGCCCCGTAGTCCCCGCTGACGTCCACAGTCATGGTGGTCGGATTCCTCCCGGCAAGCGCCACCCACTGCGACATCGCGCCCGTGCCCGCGTCCGCCGAGACGACCTCTCCTTCTCCGCAGGCGTACACGTTCCCGTCGAAGTACGCCAAGCCGTCCGGGTCATATACGCTTCTGCTGCCCCAACTGGATGCCGCTCCCCCTCCGGCCGGGACGCGCTGGAGATACGTGTTGGAGTTCGTGTCGCGACCGACGTACAGCGATCCGTCGGCCCCGAATGCCAACTCCATGGGGTTGGTTGCGGTGGCGTATACGGTGGCCGCCTGGCCAAGCAGGATCGGAGCGGCTGGGAGCGTTGTCGGCACGATCCCCGCAGCCAGGGCCGCCAGAAGCAGGTGTCCACGGACCTTCACGCGGCAGGACTGCGCTGACTCTCCGTCGGGTCTGGCTCTCATGTCACTCCTCGCTTTCCTCATGGCCAGTTCTCGATGTCCGTGCAGACCGGCAGATCGGGCACACTGTCCCTTGGGCGAGCCGAGCGAGCCGCGCCGCAGATTCGCTTCTCCTCCTTCGGTGGGGCCGAGCGCCTCGATCCGGACGCCGCCCCAGCCAACATGGATCCAGTGTATCAAAATCGACGTGTCTGTCAAGGTGCCATCGGCTCGCTTTCTACCCATTGCCTCCGGGTCCGGCCGGGCATAGGATGGGTCCCGGCGCAGGTTCGGCCGGGCTCGAACGGAGAAGGAGCAGGACGATGGCGGTTGTGCGACTTGCGATGGGGGCGCTCGCACTCGCGTCGCTGCCCGTCCTTGGGGAGGGCACGACGCAACCGGCGGGCAACCAGGCGGTCGGCGGCTACAACGCGCTCGTAGAGGCCTACCTGCACGGGCGGTGGGCGGAGTTGGCCGAGGCGCAGAAAGCCCTTGCCTCCCAGGCCGAATCGCTGACGGCCGCGCAGCAGGACGACGTGGCGTACATCGCCGAGGCGTCGGCCGTCCATCGCCCGCCCTGGTGGGCCGACTGCAAGGCGAAGAAAGCCGCCACACTGGAGGTGCCGTTCTTCACGAAGAGCTTCCGCATCCCGTTCCGCCCGGCGGCGCAGACGGGCTACCGCTACGGCCAGCGGGGGGCCTGGATGGAATGCACCGTCCACTGGGACCCCAACCACATGGACAGCGCCGTTGAGGCGGGCGGCTCGCTGGGCGGGCGGGGATTCCCGGCCGGGGTCATCTGCGAGCGGAACCTGTGGGCGGCCCTGGCGTCCGCGCACTTCGTCCAGATGACCTCCCCGAAGACGCTGAGGGAGATCTTCGGCCTCACCGGTGCCGACGGCCGGGTCCGGGGGGGCGACCCGAACCGACAGGCGCTATTCCAGCAGTACATGTCGTTCACGTCGGAGCTGACGACCCTCTACCACGTGGCCCCGCCGGCGCGGCAGGCCACCATGGTCTGGTGCCTGGCCGTCTGCAAGCTCCAGGACCAGCCGCACCTGCGCCCGCGCCGGGCGTTGGCCGCGATGCTCGTCGCGGCGTTTCTCGAGGACCTCTCGAAGTGGCCCAGCCTCACGCGGCCCGAGCTCGTCGAGGCCGAGCCGGAACGCTCCGCCGCGAGGTTCTATCACTTCCGCCTCTTCGAGCCCTGGACGTTGGCCGAGGACCGCGCGATGCGAGCGGCGGCCCTGCGGTTCCACGAGCTCAACCCGCCACGGAAGTTCCTCACGGCGGGGGGAGTGACGCTGTCGAACGGGATGACCTTCCTGATGGACGCGGAGAAGGACGCACCGCACCTCGCCCGGCGCGATGCCTGGGTGAAGAAGCAGCTCGCCCGAACTCGTGCCCCGCGGGCCGAGTCGGCGGAACGCTGACGGGCGGCCACCACGGGATGGGCAGGCCATTGGCTGGCGGAGGCCGGGAGGTTGTGGTAGTGTCCGGGCGTGGACACGAGCAGCGGTATGCGCAGGGAGGATGGACAGGCCATGCGACGACTTGCGAGAACGATTGCGGTGGCGTGTGCGGCGTTTGCGGCCGCGGGGACGGCCAGGCAGGCGCCCGCGGTCCCGGGCGCCGACCCGGTCGCCGAGGCGGTGGGGCAGTGGCGGCAGATGCGGCGGGCGGAGGTGGCGTCGGCGGAGTTCCTCGCCGCCAAGGGGCGATTGGCGGTGGCGCTCGGCACGATGCCGGTGACCCGGCGTCTCGAGGCCGCAACGTCCATGATGGACCGCGACGCCCCGCCGGGCGTCAACGCGGCGGCGGTCGAGCAGTTCGGGCGCGACCCGTTCCCCATCACGGACATTCAGCGGCTCCTGTGGGACGCCCAGCGTCCGTATGCCCAGCGCGTGCTGCTGAAGGCGTACTACGGCTTCTGCCGCGCCGAGGCAAAGGCCTCGTCTCTGAGCGAGGAGACGCAGGGCCAGCTCGTCGCGATGCTGGCCCAGCGGATCGACAACCTCGCCGGCACGCCCATCCACTACGGCGAGCAGCGGCTGTTCGTCCACCTCTGCTCGGACGTGCTGACCAAGTTCGGCACGTCGGCGCAGTACGGCCCGGCGCTGACCCAAGCCCTCCGGAACTACGCCGAGAAGGCCCAGAAGACCGACTGCTTCGCCGCGGCGATCCCGGCCTGGCTGGACCTGATCCAGTCGCCCATCACTTCCATCGACAACTTCGGCACGGCCGTGCGCGCCCTGGGCCACTGGGAACCGCTGTCCCGCCTGCGAGCGGCGGCGTACCTGGGCGAGTACATCCCCAACGACGACAAGGCCGCCCAGGTGCTCCTGGCGATGCTGCGGGACCCGCGGCACGAGGCGCGGGCGGCCGCGGTGCAGGTGTTCGCCTTCGCCAAGGGGTACCGCCCGGAGGACACCGTGCCCAAGCTCCTGGCCACGCTGACCCACGATTCGGGCGTGATCGTGCAGGAGGCGGCCGCCAAGGCCCTCATCGCGCGGAGCGAGCAGGCCGCCGGGCAGGTGGGCCTGCTGCTGGAGGCCCTGACGGACCCGTCCCGGCCGCCGAAACGAAAGCGCACCACCAGCATCCTTCGCGTGCTGGCCGCGCTGGTCAAGTCCGCTACCGACGAGCAGAAGACGCTGATCCTTCGCATTGCGAGGCTGCGGCTGGAGTCCTCCACCGACGGGGCGCTGGCCGCCCTCCAGGCCCTCGGCCCGGCCGCCAAGCCGGCCGTTCCCGACCTCCAGGCCCTGGCCGCCAAGTCCGACCGCTACATCGCCGACCGCATTGAGCGCCACGTCCTGCCCGCGATCCAGCGATAGCATCGGGACGGAACGCTTGCCGGCCCCGCGCGCCCCTGTCGCGACCTTTCCCGCTGCGCACGGGGTCCGCCCGCCGGTGTGTCGATTCTGTGTCACCGCTGGGGCGATGCCCCGGGGCGGCTCGGCGCCAAAAAGTAAAAAGTGTAGGTTTGACCCCAGGGGTTGGAGGCGGGTGTTGCCACGCAGGCCGGGGGGTCAAGTGCTCTGTGACGGACCGTGGGAGAGGAAGCATGGTGCGTGCGGCGATGGCGGCGTGTTTGCTGACGATGGCGGCGGGGTCGGTTGCGGCGGGGGAGGGGCGCCTCGACATGGAGGTGCGGCTGCACGGGGCGCTGTTCCGCGATTCGCCGACCGGGAAGGACGCCCCGACGCTCATCGTGCACGTGGAGCGGCGCGGCGACACGTGGCAACGGGCGTGGGGGTTCGCGGGGGAGTACGCCCACTGCTGGCATCCGGGGCGGGTGGCGGCGTGCAGGGAAGATGCGGGCGGATTGCGGCTGTCGCTGGTGATGGACATCCACGGAGACGGCTGGGTGCTGCCGGGGGGGTATGCAACCTACGACGTGACGCTGTCCCCGGCGGGGCCGGGGCGCTACGCGGGGCGGTTCACGGGCCGGTTCCGGGGCGCGGAGGTCTTCGGGCCGGCGACAGCCAGGGCTCTGCCGGCCTGCGAGCGCGTTCCCGGCGCGCAGCCGCCCGCGGCCCCGGGCGAGCACCCGCGGGTCCTGTTCCGCAAGGCGGATCTGCCGGGGCTTCGCAAGAAGGCGGGCACGGCGTTCGGCAGGGCGGCGTTGGTGAAGATGGACGACGCGATCGGTCTCGGCGTGAGGTACCAGTTGACGGGTGACAAGGCCCTGGCGGAGCGGGCGCGGTCGCTCTGCGAGCAGCTCATGGCCAACCGCGAGCACGGCAGCAAGGTCGAGCGGAGCCGCCCGTGGGGCAAACGGATGGAGCAGGTGGCCCTGGCCTATGACTTGTGCTATGGCGCCTGGCCGCCGCCGTTTCGCCGCGAGGTCGAGGCGTACTTCGTCCGGACGGCGGGGATGATGTTCCACTCGCGGCGGTTCTTCGACAACCACATCCACTGGCACGTCGCCAGCGAGTATCCCGGACCGATCCTGTACGGCGCGGGGTTGGCCGGGCTGGCGATCTGGCGGGAGAAGGGCCCCGCGCCGGCCCGACCCGAGCCGCCGTTCTCCGCGGCGAGCCAGACCGGCAGCGTCGCGCCCGCCGAGGGCTACCAGCCCGGCCGGGGCGTGCCGCGCGTCCGCTTCGCCAGCGACGCCATGCCGAGCGACTGGATCTACGCCGGCGGCTTCCGCCCCGCGGCGGGGGAGGACGTGCTGGCCGGGATCGGTGGAGCGGCGAGCGCCCGCCCCGAGGTCGGCACGAAGGTCTCCTGCGGCGGGCGGACCGAGGCCTTCCGCCCGCTGTCCCACGAGAAGGACAAGGGCTACTGGGAGGGCAATATCGATATCACCAACGCCATCGGCCGCGTGTACCACTCGACGAGCTGCTTCTACACGGTGATCGACAATGACCGTCCGCGGTGGGTTCGCATGGAGACCGGCCTCGGCGGGGGCGGCGGCGTACCTGGCCGGCGCGAAGCTCCGCGTGGGCGAGCACGTCCGCATCGACAAGGGCCTCTACCCGCTGACGGTCGTCGCGGCGATCGGCGAGACCCGGCCGTGGGGGCGGATCTACATGCGCCCGCGGCTGGTGGAAACGACGGCGGCGGAAGCCGCCTCGGCCCGGGCGACGGCGAAAGCGACGTACGAGCTGCGGTTGGGCGACTGGCGGGCGGACGCGGCCCAGTGGCGGCGCACCGGCGGGGCGGACGTGGCGTACATGAAGGTCTTCGAGCAGGGGCGGCGGATCCTGCACCAGTACTGCCGCGAGGCCGTCGGTACGGGCGGCTTCCAGGGCGGGAGCTTCTCCTGCGTGTCGATGCTGGGGCCGAACCGCTACGCCGCGGCGTACCGAGCGATGTTCGCCGAGGACGTCTCCCCGTACGCGGACATCACGCACTACGCGCCGCGAAAAGTCTTCGCCCACGTCTACGGCGAGGACGGGTCGCCGTTGGCCCAGGACATCAACGGCACGCCGGGGTTCCGCATCGACGCCTACGCCGAGGGCTGGGACGCCGCGGGCGCGCTGCTGCCGGCGCTGTACCCGATCGCGCCGCGGCAGTGGAAGCCCGCCGTGCTGTGGGCGTGGGACCGGCACGTCGGGGCGGCCGGGCCGGGCGACGCGGAGAAGCTCCTGCGGCGCGGGCACCCGGCGTGGACGTTCGTGCACTACCCGCTGGACACCAGGGCCGCCCACCCCCGGACGTGCCTGCCGCTTGCCTGGGAGGCGGACGACGACGGCTACTACGCCTTCCGCAACGCCTGGGCCGGCGCCGACGACTTCCTCGTGCAGGTGTACGGCAAGGCGCGGTTTGTCGGCGGGGTCTGGCGGCGGCGGAACGCCGGGACGTTCCGCATCCTCGGCCTGGGCGAGCGGTGGGCGCACGGCCCGGCGTTCCGGCTGAACCACTTCCGCTGGATGGAGAACGTGGTGGTCCTGCCGGACGACGACATCAACCGCGACGCGTGCGGGCGGGTGATCTACCGCAAGCGGGAGGCCGACGGCTCGGGCGTGGTGACCTTCGATCTGGGCGACGTGTACGCCTCGGCGGCGACGATCGTGCGGAAGACGCGCAAGGGCGACGTGACGGTCAAGGCCCCGCTGTACGAGCGGAACGGCCACGTGCGCCGGGTCTCGGCGTTTCGCAGCTCGGGGATCAGCGGGCTGCGGTCGGTCGCGGTGGACTACAGCGGCCTCAGCGGCGCGCCGTGCCTGGTGGCCGTCGTGGACCGCATTCGCGGCGGCGGGCGGAAGGTCTGGACGTGGCAGTTGGGCGGCGTGCAGATGTACGGCGGCGAGCGCCGCAGCATCAAGCCCGGCCAGATCGACCGCGGCGACCTGGAGCACACGAAGGTCGAGGGCAACCGCTTCACGATCACCAAAGGCGGCGCGGTCCTGTCCGCGACGTTCGCCGCGCCGTCGCCGGTGAAGCTCGCCGCCGAGACCCGCGAGATTCGCGGCGACGTCTGGTTCAAGAGCAACAAGGCCGCGGGCAAGGGCCTCAAGATGCACTCGAACGGCGTCTTCGCCGAGCCGGCCGAGAGGGACGCCGACGGCTTCTTCGTCGTCCTGACGATCCAGCGCGGGGCGGCCCCGGAGGCGGTGGTCGATGGCACGGGCCTCGACGCGACCGTCCGCGTCGGTCACCGCAAGATCACTTTCGACGGCGAGAAGATCGTGCTGGGAGAGTGACGGCGGCGAAGAGGCTGGGCCCGATAGCGCCCGGATGAATCGACGCCGTGAGAAGCCCTTCGAGCGATTGTAGCTCGGGACCAGACGCCCCCCGGGCCGTGGAAGCGGCCGGAACGAACAGGCCGCGTTGCGACGGACCGCGAGTTGAGATGGAAAGACCAAGTTGGGGGTTGCAGACCCGCTTCGCTTGGGGCAAAAAGTAAAAAGTGTAGGTTTGACCCCAGGAGAAGGTGACGATGGACATGGCGAGAGTGGGCGTGGTGGGGGGGGTGTTGGCGGTGTGCGTGCTGGGCGCGTGCCGGGAGGCGTGCGCCGATCCGATGGCGCCGGGACGCTGGTCCGTCGAGAAGGCCCGCAAGTGGTACGACGCCCAGCCGTGGCGGGTCGGCGGGAACTACACGCCGCGAACGGCGATCAACCAGCTCGAATTCTGGCAGGCCGAGACGTTCGATCCAGAGACCATCGACCAGGAGCTGGGCTGGGCGGAAGGGATCGGCTTCAACGTGATGCGGGTCTACCTGCACCACATCCCACACCAGCAGGACGCCGGGGGCTTCCACGAACGGATCGACCGGTTCCTGGGCCTCTGCGAGAAGCACGGCATCGCCGCGATGTTCGTCCTGCTGGACGATTGCTGGGACCCCGAGCCCAAGCCCGGCCGGCAGCGGCCCCCCCGGCCGCACCTTCACAACTCCGGCTGGGTGCAGTGCCCGGGCGCGGCGGTCCTGAAGGACCCGGCGCGGCACGACGAGATGAAGCCGTACGTCCAGGGCGTGCTCCGGCGGTTCGCCAGGGACCGCCGCGTACTGTGCTGGGACCTCTACAACGAGCCGGGCAACTTCCAGGGCGGCAAGTACCCCGCCGACCCGAAGGGAAAGGACAAGCTGTCGATCCAACTGCTGCGGAAGGCGTTCGACTGGGCGCGCGAGGTGAATCCCACCCAGCCGCTGACGGTGGGGCTGTGGGCGGGCAACTGGTCGAGCCCGGCCAAGATGTCGGCGATCAACCAGGTCTGCGCCGAGCGGTCGGACATCATGACCTTCCACGCCTACAGCGGGCCGCGGGGCTTCAAGGCCCGCGCGGAGGCCACGCTGGAGTTCGGCCGGCCGGCGATCTGCACCGAGTACCTCAACCGCCCCGGCGGCTGCACGTTCCAGGCCCTTCTGCCGTACATGAAGTCGAAGCGGATCGGGGCGATCCACTGGGGCTTCGTGGCGGGCAAGATCCAGACGCAGTACCCCTGGGCGAGTTGGCAGCGAAAGTTCACCTCCGAGCCGAAGGTCTGGTTCCACGACGTGCTGCGCGCCAACGGCGAGCCGTTCGACCCGGCCGAGACCGAGTTGATTCGCGCGCTCACCGGCCGGGGCCGGCGGACGGGCAAGCTGCGCGACTGAGCCCCCCGCGAGCACGTAGCGGGCCCGCGCTCGATCCCTACTTCTGATGCCGCAGCGGCGGCATGGGCGTCTCGACCCACTTGCGGTTGAACGTGTAGTGCAGCTTGCTGCTGATCAGGTGGACGAGGCCGTCGGGGGTTTGGCAGATGCTGAGGTAGCCCCGCGGCTCGCCGGTGCGCTCGCTCATCGTGAACGTCCGCGTGTTGCCCCCGCCGTCCATGCGGCGGGGCGGGCCGAAGTCGCTGATCAGCTTCCGCACCGGCCAGGTCTTGCCCTCGTCGTAGCTCAGCGCGGCGAACAGGCCGGAGATGTCGCGCGGCGTCCCGGCCGCGTCCTTCAGCGTCATTAGCTTGGCGAACGAGCAGAAGAGGATCGGGCCGAGCGCGGGGGGCTTGGCGCGCGGGTCGCGCAGGCGGAGCACGACCAGCCGCTGGCCGCCGCCGAGGCCGTCCCACGAGCTGGCGTGGTAGGTCCAGGTCCGCCCGCCGTCGGCCGAGAGGCTCATGGGCATGTGGCCGTCGATGTTGTTGCCCCGCCCGAACGCCATCAGCCGCCCGTCGGCCAGTTGCACCACCCCGGCGTGGATGCCCGCGATGGTGTGCCCGGTGCTGCCCTTCTTGAAGGAGGGGATGGGCTTGCCCTTAGCGGGGTCGGTCCAGGTCCGGCCGTCGTCGGTGCTCAGCAGGACGGCCGAGCCTCCGGCGCCGCCGGGGACGGCGTCGCAGGGCAGCAGGACGGTCCCGTCGGCGAGGCGGAAGACGGTCTCGATCGGCATGTGGTGCAGGCCGTGCTCGGGGAAGATCAGGCGGGCCTTGGACCACGTTCGCCCGCTGTCGCTGCTGGTCCGCAGGACGGTCGCGAGCGACCCCCACGTGGCCTGCGCGCTGAGCCCGTTGAAGTGGAACAGCACGCCCTTCTCGTCGGCCCAGAGGGCGGAGGCGTGGTCGTTGCGGTCGGGCGCGCCCCAGAACCACGACGCCGGCTGCCACTGCTCGGCCCCGTAGGGCAGTCGGCTGGCGGCGATGTCCAGCTCGCGGCCGGGCTCGGTGCGGCAGGTGTACCAGATCGCCAACAGGTCGCCGTTGGGGCAGTTGACCAGGGCGGGGCAGTGGTTGTGGCGCGAGAACAGCGGGCCCTCCGAGCCGGCCCGAATCTTCACGTAGGTTCTCGGCCCGGCGAAGTAGGGCTTGGCCGGGTCCGGCCCCTGGGCCAGGTCGGCCGGGACGGCCTGCTTGACGTCGCGCCGGCACAGCGGCGGCGGGCCGACTCGCATCGGCGTGGTCTTCGGCATGGGGGCGCACACCACGCGGAAGCCGACGATCCAGCTCTTGTCGGCCGGCAGCGTGCCGGCGCGGTTCGCCGAGCGAAGGTACGCCGTGATGGTGGAGTGGCTCCCGCCGCGGGTGACTTTGAAGTCGCCGTCTGCGTAGCCGACCGGGTCCTCCCACGTGTTGTCCATCGGCACGCACTTGCCGTCCGTCGTCATCATGCCGATCGGGCGATCCGGGTCCCCCGTCGTGTAGGGCCCGTACCAGTCGCCGCACCATTCCTCGACGTTCCCGTGCATGTCCCGCAGGCCCCAGGCGTTGGGCGGCGTCCTGCCGACGTGCAAGCCCACCACGTCGCCGTCCGTGACGTACCGGCCGGGAAACCAGCACACCTTGGCGTTCTTCAGGCAGGCCTTGGGCAGGGACGTGCCCGTGTGGTACGGCGTGGTCGTTCCCGCGCGGCAGGCGTACTCCCACTCGGCCTCGGTGGGCAGTCGGTAGGGCTTGCCCTCCTTCTTCGCCAGCCACGCGCAGAAGGCGGCCGCCTCGTGCCAACTGACGAACACGACGGCCTCCTCGTCGGCCTTGGAGAAGCCGAGCTTGCCTCGCAGCTTCCTGTGGGCCGGGTCGAACCGCTCGTACTGGGCGTTGGTGACCTCCGTGGCGGCGATCTCGAACGGGCGGGTGATCCGGACCACGTGGACGGGCCTCTCGTCCCAGTCGCCGGCCTCGCTGCCCATGCGGAACTCCCCGGCCGGGACGGTGACCATCGTCATGCCGACGCTGTTCGTCCTCGTGGCGGACCACGCGACGCCGCTCAGCGCCGCCAGGGCCACCGCCGCGCGCCCGGCCGCGACGGCTCGTGTGGGAGCTTGCCTTGTCGTGTTGACCATGCCCGCACCATCCTTCCTGAAGCCGCCCCTCCCGGGGTCAAACCTACACTTTTTACTTTTTGGGGTCCCGTCGCGAAAGACCCAACCCGCGGGCTCGCCGGCCGGCGGCGGCTTTCGCACGCCTCGCCCGTCGGTACAATAGCGGCGAGAGCCCGCCACGGGGCAGGAGGGCCGCGGAGGCGGGCCCGGTCGAAAGGAGCGTTGCACATGGCTATCCGCTTGGCGGTGATCGCGATGGCGGGGCTTTGGTCCGCATCGGGAGTCTCCGGCACGTCGGCGGGGCCGCCGGAGTCCAGCACGCCCATCCTGCTTGGGGACGGGGGGATGATCGAATCGAGCACGGGGCCCGGCGGCATTCGCATGGTCCCTGCGAGACGGGCTTCGCCCGGCCAGGCGCCCCCGCCGTCGTGTCGCATGCCGACCGTTCTCCGGGACGGGGAGCGGTCCTGGAAGCTCTACGGCCGGGGCGATGCCGGCTGGGTTCTGGCGGTCAGCACGGACGGCATGGCCTGGCGGGAGGCGCCGGGTGCGTTGAAGGTCCCCGCGGACGGACGGGCGGGGTTCACGCCGTTCCTGGACGACCGCCCCGGCGTGCCCGGGGAGGAGAAGTACAAGGCCCTGGGCGGGTCGGTCGAGGTGGGGGGGCTGTTCGTGCTGGCTTCGGCGGACGGGCGGGCCTGGGGGAAGCTCGCACCGGAGCCGGTCATCGCCTCCGCCGCCGAGGAGGCCTTCTACGGGCGCAACTCGGCCGTCTGGTCGGCGGTTGAGCGGGCCTACGTCGCGTTCGTGTCCGAGCGCCGTGGCGGCCGGCGCGTCGTCAGCCGGTCAACCTCGAAGGACTTCCGTAGGTGGAGCCGGCCGTCGCCGTTGAAGCTCTCTGCCGACGGCGAGGACGTCTGGAGCCTGACGGTCTGGTCGGTCGACACGAACCCGCCGCTGCTGATGGGCCTGCTGACGCGGACCGCGGCGGGGAAGGCCGGGCCCGCGGACCTCTGCCTGGCGACGTCGCGTGACGGCGGCAGGACGTTCGCCCGGCCGGCGGCGGAGGCGTGGATTCGCCCGCCGGCGGGTGCGGCGGACTGGCGGGCGATGGTGGCCTCGGCCCCGGTGGCGTTCGTCCGATCGAGGCCCTGGACACCGCACCGGGAGGAGGCCTTCTACGCCGGCGGAAGGCGGTACGAGGTCTTCCACAATCGCCTGCTGGCCTGTGCCGCCCGCGCCCTGACCCCCGCCCTGCCGGCCGACGATCCGGGGGCCTGGGCGTCGCGGTCGATCACCACCCGGCCCTTCGTCGTGACCGGGTCGAGCCTGGAGCTGAACGCCTCGACGGATTCCTACGGCACGATCCGCGTGGAAATCCTCGGTGCCGACGGCAAGCCGCTGCCCGGCTACCGTCAGGCCGACAGCCGGCCCGACAGCTATATCTGGGTGCCCGTGGACCCCGCCCGGCGCGCGGCCGAACTGCGGAGAACCAGCATGGATATCTATGGCGACAGCCCACGGATGCGGGTGTGCTGGCGGTACAAGCACCGGGGCAACCCCGAGAAACGCAGCCGCATCCAGTGGTGGCCCGACTGGGATCTCGGCGAGTTGAAGGGCCGGACCGTTCGCTTACGGTTCGTGATGAACGGGGCGGACCTGTTCGGTTTCCGAACCGTGGACCGTCCGCCGCAGGAAGGAAAGCCCGTGGTGTTCTCGAAGCAGTTCCCCGCGGGCATGATGATGGGGCACGTGGAGGCGGGGCAATGAGGCGCGCGATTCTGACACTGCCCGCGGTGGGACTGGCGGCGTTTCTCGCGGCCCCCGCGGCGGCCGGGACGATCGACATCGGCAGCCGGCGCGAGCTGTTCGTGGACCGGTTTCTCATCGACAGGCTCGAAGGCGCCCGCCTGGTGATGCATCACCCACAGCCGGCCCCGCCGCCGGCGCGGCCCGTGCCGACGGTCGGCTCGATCGGCGGGTACGTGTACGGCACGGTCTTTCGCGACGGCGACCGGTATCGCCTCTACGGCCGGCGGGAGCGCGGCCGGCTGGTCCCGGACGGCGCCCCGGCCGACCAGCGGTGGTTCAACCAGGTCACCTGCTACGCCGAGAGCGGGGACGGCATCAACTGGGTCGAGCCGCGCCTGGGCCTCTACGACAACGTGCCGGAGGTCAAGGCGGGCAACGTGGTGCTGGCGTGGGAGTTCGGGACGACGCACAACTTCACGCCATTTCTCGACACGAATCCTGCCGCCTTGGCGTCGCAGAGGTACAAGGCCGTCGGCGGGGTGAGGACGCCGCGGGACGCCAAGCTCCGCGCGAAGTACGGCCCCGGCGGGCTTCGGGGGTACGTCTCGGCCGACGGCCTGCGGTGGCAGCGCCTCCGGGACGAGCCGATCATCCCGAACGACTGGGGCGCCTTCGACAGCCAGAACCTCGCCTTCTGGTCCGAGGCCGAGCGGTGCTACGTCTGCTACTGGCGCGTCTTCGACAACCGGCACAGCCCGGGCGTGCGGGCGGTGCGGCGGTCGACGAGCAAGGACTTCCTCCACTGGTCCAAGCCCGTGGACGTGCGGATGAACCGGCCTCGCCCCGGCGGGCGGAACCGCTACGGCCATCGGTTCGAGCAACTCTACGTCAACAACATCAAGCCGTACTTCCGCGCCCCGCACCTCTACGTCGGCCTGCCGACGCGGATCAACTTCGACCGCAACGCCCCCGGCGAGTGCCTGCTGGCGACCAGCCGCGACGGCGTGCGGTTCGACCGGACGTTCCCGGGCGTCTTTTGCCGGCCGGGCGAGGCGGGCTCCTACGGGAACCGGGGCCACTATATTGCCCATCACCTCATCCAGACCGGCCCGGCGGAAATGTCGATCTACAGCTACCGCGGCCGGCGGTGGACGCTCCGGCTGGACGGTTTGGCGTCGCTCAACGCCCCGGTGGCGGGCGGGGAAATGGTCACCCGGCCGCTGACGTTCCGCGGCGACCGCCTGGAGATCAACGCCCGCACGGCCGGGATCGGCTTCGTCCGCGTCGAGCTCCAGGACGTCGAGGGCCGGCCCCTTGCGGGTCACGCCTTGGGAGACTGCCGGCCGCTGGTCGGCGACGCCGTTGCCCACGAGGTCTCCTGGACGGGCGGGGCGAGCGTGTCGAAACTGTCCGGTACGCCCGTGCGGCTGCGCTTCGTGCTGAAAGACGCCGATGTCTACTCGCTGCGATTCGTGCCGCGGTAGGGGTGTCTGGGGCGGATGAGCGCACAGGCGATCGGGCCGGCGAGCACGGCCCCGAGCCAGCCGCCGAGGGCAAAGCAGGCAACGGCGGACAGGGAGGCCGAGGCCCCGAAGAGCAGCCAGCGGGCGGCCTGGAGCGCGGCGCCCAGCGCGGCGGCCAGGACGCCCCAGACGAGGAGGTCGCCGGGCGGCCGGTCGGGCGGCCGGCGCCATCGGAGGGCGACGGTGAGGGCCGCTGCGAGGACGAGGCGCGCGAGCAGGGGGCGGATCGTGGTGGCGGTTGGGGAGTCGGCAAGCTCGTGGAACGGGACCCACCAGAAGGCGGGCTGCGCCGCGGCCGGGGGAGCGGTCCACTCCGCATAGAGAACGTAGGCCAGGATCACGGCGACGGCGAGGGTTCGCTTGGCGGGAGCGGACAGCCTGCCGGCCAGGGCGGCCGCGCCGATAGCGCCAAGGGCGCCGCCGACGGCGGCGACGAGGACGGCGGCGAGGTTGACGGGATTGGCGGACCGACGCGAGACCGACTCGAGCGGGAGGAAGAAGATGCGGGCGGCCTGGAGCGCGGCGGCGAAGGCGGTGGCTCGCACGGCCGCGCCGAGAAAGCGGCGGGCGGCGGCGCGGCGGGCGGCGCCCCAGAGCGCGGCGAGCGCGGCGAAGGCCCCGGCCACGGCGAGCCAGGCGTGCCACGGCCTGGCCGCCAGGCCGGCGGCGAGGTCGTACCGCCCGTCGCGCAGGCTGCGGTACACGTGGGCGACGTCCTGCGTGGGCAGGAAGGGGTAGACGGCCGCCCCGAGCAGGACCAGTGCGAGCGCGGCCGTCGCCAGGGCCAGGGGGCGGCGGGTGAATGCGCGGCGGGCCGCACGCAAGGCCCGCAGGTATCGTACCGGCCCGAACGCCAGCCCGAGCGCGCCTCCGATCAGGCCGCCGGCGGTGTTGCTCAGCAGGTCCGTCGCCTGCGCGACCCGGGAGAGGCTGAGCAGTTGAAAGCCTTCGACGGTCAGGCTGGTGGCAAGGGCGAGGTCGAACGCGGCGAGCAGGACCAGCCCCCTCCGCCCGCGGCGAAGGGCGACGTAGAGCGCCGCCAGGGCCCCCAACGGCACGTAGAGGGCGAGGTTGGCGAGGATGTCGGCCCGGCTGGCGTGGGCGGGTCCGCACGGCCACATCGAGAACGCCCGGCGGAAGTTGTCCGCAGCGAGGGACGGATCGGCGCGCAGGTCGAACGGCGAGAGGCTGCCGTAGAGGACGAACAGCACATACACGACAGACAGCAATGAAAGGGCTCGCAATCTCATGTCGATCCGGGGCCCCGCGAGAACGGCGGTATCATAGCAGGCGTGCGGAGCGGGGTCACGGCGTGGCCGGCCGGGGGGGGGGCGTCGGTCTGCTCAGCCGGCGGCACCATAGGCGAACTGCTCCGTCGCCGACGTGCGAAAGGCGGGCATGCCGCGGCGGAAGTCGCAGAACCGGTGGTGTTCGAGCAGCCAGCGGACCTTCGAGGCGGTGCGGTGGAGGTTCACACGGTGGCGCCACTTGGTGACCCGGCCCATCGGCAGGTGGGGTTGGGAGGGATCGAACTCCCACGGGTGGATGTAGATCACGCCGGCGTGCCGGGCCCGCCACGCGGCGCGCAGGCCCCACGCCAGCACGCGAACCGGCAGCAGCCGCAGGTAGCCGCCGCCGCCGATCGGCAGGTTGGCCCCGCCGACGCGGACCGTCAGCGGGGGGATCTCCAGCACGCGCCCCCCGCCCGGGCCGACGGCCCAGTGGGCCCACCGCGGGGCCCCCGGCACGCCGTAGCGATCGTGCCGCACGGGGAACACGGACGAGTCGTACTCGTACCCCGCCCCCGCCAGCTCGTCGATCGCCCAGGCCGTCCCGTGCGTCACCGAGAACGTCGGCGCGCGGAAGCCCGTCACGGGCGCGCCGGCCAGGTCCTCCAGCAGCTTCTTGCTGTCGGCCAGCTCCCGCCCGAACGCCGCCGGGGACAGGCGGTGGATCATCTGGTGGCTCATGCCGTGGGAGGCGATCTCGTGCCCGGCGCGGGCGATCTCCCGGACGAGGTCCGGCTGCCGCCTGGCGACCCAGCCGAGGACAAAGAACGTGGCCGTCGCGTCGTGGTCGGCGAGCAGGCCGAGCACCTGGCGAACGGCGGGCACGACGCGGGCGTCGAAGCCTTCCCACTCCGCGCGGCGAACGCACGAGGCGGCGGCCTCCACGTGGAAGTACTCCTCCACGTCGAAGCTGAGGACGTGACGGCGGGGCCGGGGCGGGGCGGACGGGGTCATGGCGCAGCCGTGCCTTCGCGGGACGGAGGGATCTCGAGCAGGGCCTTCTTGGCCCGCTCGGCTGCGAGTTTCTCGGCGGGGACCATCTCTCGTTTGTCGGCCCGGGCCCGCTCGCCGATCTCCACCGCGGCGTTCATGTGCCGGCGGGCCAGGTCGTTGTTGCCCACGGCCGCCTCCGCCCAACCCACGTGGTAATGGACCTCCGCGGACTGCGGCTGGCACTTGATCGCCTGGCGCAGCATCCGGCAGGCGTCGTTCTTCCGGCCCTGGAGATGGGCGATCCACCCGGCGGTATCGAGGAACTGGGGCGCCCACACGAGCCCGAGGGCCGCGTTGATGAGCTTCTCCGCTTCGGCGAGGCGGTCGGTGTCCTTGGGATGCACCTGGGAGATCACGTACGCGGCGTTGTTGGCGGCGCGGGGCTCCTTCCGCCCGGTGGCTTCCCAGGCGGCCTTGTAGAGCGTGACGGCCTCGGCGAGCGGGGCCGGGTCGTTGGCCTTCCATCCCGCCCGCTCGAGGGCGACGGCCTGTTCCAGGATCAGGCGCGGCTCCTTGGGATAGTCCCGGACCATGCCCGCGAAGGTGTCGGCGGCCTCGGCGTACTCCTGCCGGGCCATCCTCAGGCGCCCCTGGATCATCTGTGCGACGTAGCTGCCCGGTGGCTGGAGCAGTTTGGCCGCCCGCTCGATCTCCTCGAGGCCGGGGCCGGTACGATCCAGCAGCGTGGCGGCCCACTGGCAGGTCGGTCGGGCCTGGAGGACCTCCAGGGCCCAGTGGCGCGCCAGCGCCCGGTGTCCGAGGCCCAGCAGGACCTCGGCCCGCAGCAGGTGGGCCACCTCCAGGGCGGGTTGCGGGGCCGTGCGGGCGTGGTCGCGGAGCTCCCGCCCGGCGCGGAACTGGACGGCGCTGCCGACGGCGAGCACCACGAGGGCCTTGTTCACCTCGGCCTGCCCGTCCTGGACCAGCAGGCCGCCCAGCAGACGGTAGGCGGGGGGCAGCGGCGGGGCGCCCGGCTGCGACGCGGCCGGGCGGGGGCGGAACAGGCGTGCGGCCCAGGCGCGGGCGGCGTTGTCGTCCCGGCGGTACGCGCTGAGGCAGAGCCCGAGCATGGCGGACACGTCCTCGGCCCCGCTCGGATCGCCCAGCAGGGCGGTGTTGGGGTCGGTCTGGAGGGTGAGGGCCGCCGCCAGCCAGCGCCACGGCTGCCCCAGGCGGATGCGAACCATGGCCTCGGCGACCTGGGCGGCCTTGGGCAGGTCGCCGATCTGCGCCGCGGCGTCGACGGCCCTGCGGGCCGGCTGGGCGGCTTGCTGGGTCCGCGCGTACCCCTTCTGCACGTAGTCGTCGAACGCGGCGAGGGCTTCCCGGGGCTTGCCCTCGTCCATCAGGGCGGCCATGAGGCTGTCCACCGCGAGGGCGTCGTGCGGGCGCCGATCTCGGAGCCGCCGGAGAATGGCCAGCTTCTCCGTGGGGCCGTCGGAGATGCCGGCCAGCAGTTGCTGGGCGCGCACGTACTGCGGCGCGAAGTTGGGGATCAGCGAGAGGACGTCGGCAGCCTTCCGCTTCTGCCCGGCCCGCACCAGCAGGGAGCCGAGAGTCAGCCGCTGCTGGGGGCTCATGGCCGAGCCGGCAAGGGCGTCGAACCGCTCGGCCGCCTCCGCCGCCAGGCCCCACCGCAGGTAGAGCATGCCCTTCTGGAAGGTCGCGGCGGACTGGCCCGTTTCGCCGAGCTTTTCCAGTTGCTTGAGCGCGGCCAGGGCGGCCAGGGGCTTCTGTTGGGCGTCGAGCGCGTCGGCGAGGCCGATGTGATACGACGGCTCCTGCGGCTGGAGCTCGACGGCCTTGCGGTACAGCGTGTCCAGGTCTTCTACCTTTCCGGCCGCCCGGAGCGCGCGCGCCCGCAGCACGTAGGACCGCGGGTCGTCCGGGCGGGCCTGCCGGACCACGTCACAGGCGGCCAGCGCCTTGGGCAGATCGCCCTGCCGGCTGTACCACAGGGCCACCTGGCGCGCGAGGACGGGGTCCTTGTCGGCCGTGGCCGTCGCGAGAAGCTCGCCCAGCACCGCCAGGGCCTGCGGCTTCCTTCCGGCTGCGGCGAGAAGGCCGTACATCGCGCGGCGCGTCTGCGTGGCGTGCCCCTGCTTGTCCAGCACCTCGGCGAGCGCCTTCAGGGCCTCGTCCAGCTTCCCGTCGTGGGCGAGGGTCTGGGCCCGCCCGAGCGAGGCGAGGTAGCGGACGTTGCTGCCCGTCGCCGGGCTCTCCGCGACGGCCCGGAACGTGCCCTCGGCCTGTTCGTACTTCCCGATGCCGTCATACAGCTCGGCCATGGCGAGGCGGACCATGTCCTTGCGGGCGCCGGTGATCTTGCCGAGCTGCTCGGCGACGAGGTCGGCGGGCAGCTTGCGACTCATCACTTGTGCGACCATGCGGTAGTACGGCAGGGCGGCCGGGTTGGCGGTAATGACCGGCGTGAGGGCGGTGAGGCAGTCGTCGATCTTGCCCTGACGGAGATACGCCATCCCGAGCAGGATGCGGCAGGCGCTGTTGTCCGGCAGCTTGTCCATCTGCTGCGTGCAGATCTCGACGCACTTGTCCAGCTCCCCGCGGAGCAGGTGGGTCCTTGCCTGGTACAGGCCGTGCTGCCGGCGGGCATCGAAGCCGAGCGCATAGGCCTCCTGGTCGGCCGGGCCGCCTCGGAGCACGTCGATCTGGAGCTTCAGGTTGCGGGCGCTCTCGTCGGCAAGGAGGATGGGCTCGAGGGCGGCGAGGGCCTCGTCGTACTGCGCGACGTTCATCAGGGCCCGTGCCAGCGACCGGCGGTACATCTCCGAATGCGGGAGCAGCTCGACCGCTTTGCGGTAGTGTTCGACGGCCTGGAAGACCCGACCGCTGGTCTCGAACCGCCGGGCCAGCGTGAAATGGGGCCGGGGGTCGTTCGGGTCGCGCTCGACCTCAGCAACGAGCATCCGGTCGGCCTCGGCTTCGCGGCCCAGCACAATCAGCGCCTGGGCGACACCGAACCGGTCGGCCAGGCTGTTCGGCTCGATGGCGGCCGCTCGCCGGGCGATTGCCATCGCCGTGTCCCGGTCGCCAAGATGGTGGTAGCAGTTGGCGATCACGACGAGACGGCTCGGGTCATTCGTGTTGTCGCCGTTGGGGTCCGCGGCCTTCGCCAGCGTCCGACGGGCGAGGTCAAACTGCTGCGAACGTCGGGCGGCCTCGGCGAAGAGCATCATGGCCTCGGTGCTGCCCGGCGAGGCCTCGAAGAGGGCGCGGGCGTCCTGGAAGGCCTGCAAGGGGAACTGCCGCATCAGCATGCGGGCGAGGTAGGCGCGGGCCAGGGAGTGCTCGGGCTCCTTGGCGGGTTGGATCTCTGCGACCTGCCGCATGGCTTCCCGCGCGAGCTCGGTCTTGCCCACGCGGTGGGCCGCCTTGGCGTACCAGTACAGCGCGGGGGGCGACATGCGGTAGTCCGTCTTGAGGCGGAACAGCTCCCGTTCGGCTTCGGCGTACGCCCCCCGGGTCATCAGGGCTTGTGCATGGAGAAGACGGGCTTCATAGTGTCGCGGGTCTTCCTCGATGATCGCGGCGGTGCGTTTCTCCGCCTCGGCAAGGGACTCCTTGTCGCGCAAGACCAGAGCCAGTTGGGCGATTCCCAGGTCGAGCTCCCGTTCGTCCGGGTGCTTCTCGCTCAGCGCGAGCAGCTCCTCAAAGGCCTTCTGCGTCCGCTTCCTGGCGGCCGTGGAGTTGTCCGCCGGAGCGGTCCGCAGGTCCTGCACCTTCAGCAGCATCCTGGCGACGGGCGGCGCGTCGTCCCCCAATCTCTCGATGATCGCCCGGATCTTCGCGAGGGCGTCCTTGTCCTTGCGGGCCTCCTCTGCCCTGCGGGCCTCCTGCTCCGTGCGGGCCTTCTCGTTCTGGGCGGCTCGCTCGTCCGGGGGCAGGGGCTGGAGGCACAGCCGAACCAACAGGACGGCGGCTTCCGCTCGCGTGTCGTCCGCCTCGACCACGGCCAGCCAGTGGTCGATGGCTTGCCGGCGATCGTTCGCGGCGGCTTGGCGCTGCTCCCGGCTTTGGATGCGCAGGTCCCTTTCGTGGTCTTCCAGCCCGGTCTCCCGGGCGGTGTCGGCCTTCTTGCGGAGGAGCTTCGCCAGACCCAGACGCGCGGGATAGGTGATCTGGAAGTTGCGCGCAAGGGACTCGCGGACGTCGAGAACCGCTCCGGTCTCCTTGGAAGGGAGATTCGGCAGGGTCTCCAGGAGCTTCTCCAGAATCTCGTTGGCTCTGCCGATCTGGGCAATGGCTTCCCGGAACCGCTCGGGGCTCGCTTGGGCCTCGCGCTGCGCCAACGCCTGGGCGGCGGGGTAGGAGTAGGTCTCCGCCAGCTTGCGGCCCACGACCGCCTCGTCGTGCTGCTGCGCCTGGGCCCGGGTGAGGCAGTCCCGGGCCCGATCGTACTTGCCCTGTCGGGCATAGGCGTCGGCCTGGCAGAAGTAGCCGCGCCAGTCCGCCGGGTTCTGAGCCACGTAGCTGTTTGCCAGGCGGAGGGCCTTGTCCAGCCGGCCGGCGCGGACGGCCAGCTCCGCCCGGGCGAGAAGGCGCGGCCCGGTGTTGTGGCGAAGCCACACCACCACGCCCGCCGTCACTCCGCCCAGGACGACCAGGATCAGGAGGATCAAAAGAATGCCGCGTTTGCCGATCATCAGTTCGCTTCCTTGACCGCGCGCAGGGAGGCCAGCTTCTCGGCAGCCAGCCGGATCGATTGCTCGCCCGCCGCGGAGATCTCCGCCCCCTCCGCCTTGAGCCTCTTGCCCAGGTCCACCGCCGCCCCCAGGTGCCAGGCCGCCCACTGCTTATCGCCCGCGGCGGCTTCGACCACGCCGAGGTGGCAGTGGACCTCCGGGTCGTCGGGCAGGGCGCGGACCACGCGGCGCAACAGGGGGAGGGCGTCTTCGTCACGCCCCTGGAGATGGGCCAGCCAGCCGGCCGTGTCAAGAAGCTGGGGCGCCTGGAGCGTCTGCCTGGCAGTTTCGACCCACTTGGCCGCCTCCTCCAGCTTGGCGGAATCCCTGGGGTGCAGTTGCATCACGAGGTATGCGGCGTTATTCGCCGCCACGGGGCTTTCGCGGGTCTGCATGACCTTCCGGTACAGCGCGAGGGCCTCGGCGAAATCACCTGCCGCCTCCAACGCCATCGCCTGGCGGAGAAGAAAGTCGGGCTTGATTTCCGGCCCTCGGTTCGCCATCGCGCCGAAGAGCGGGGCCGCCTCGGCGGGCTTGCCCTCGTGGAGCAGCAGTTCCGCGCGAAGTTGCTGGCCCAGGGCGCTGTCGGGGGGCTTGATCAACGGCAGCGCGGCTTTGACTGCCGCCGCATCCGGGGCGGAAAGGGTCATCTCCATGGCCGCCCAGAGGCACGTGGGTCTTGCCTTCAGCGCCGCCAGCGACCACCGTTGCGCCAGTTCGGGCAGGCCCAGTTGGCGGGCGACGTGGGTCTTTGCGAGGACGACAAGCTCCCTCACCGTTTCGGGGGCGTCGATTTCGCGCGACAGCAACTCGCCGACCACTTCCGGGTCGATGCCGGCGCCAATTCCCGCAACGACTGCCGTGGCGCCCTTCTTGTCGTCGGCCAGCAGCGCGCAAAGTAAGCGAAGCGTGGCGGGGATTGTCACCCGCCTGCCGTCCATGCGGAGCTGTCCCTGGAGGGCGTTGACTCTCGCGGCCCACGGCTTGGCGGCGTCCTTCCCGTGCTGCTTCCTGGCGAGGCAAAGGCCCAGCACGGCAGGATAGACGCCCGCCTTGTCCGGCTCGGGCAGCCGCCGCCGGGCGGCATTCGGGTCGCTGTCCATTTCCAGCAGCGCCGCGCGGAGGCTCCGCTGAGGCGTGGGGGCCTTGTCGGCAAGCTCGGCGGCGATGGCTCTTGCCTTCGGCAAGTCGTCGGCCCGGATCGCTGCCTGCAAGGCCGCTTCCGCCGCCTCGACGGGGAGCTTGCCCGCAACGGGTTCCGAGTTGCGGAACGTCTCATAGGCCGCCAGGGCTTCTTCGGGCCGGTTCTCCTGAATCAACAGGATCATCTGTCTGAGCACGATGCCCTGAGCGCCCGGCCGCTTCTCCCCCAACGCCCGCAAGATGCCAAGTCCATCTTGTGGGGAATCCGCAACGGCCACCGCCAGGAGCTGTCCCGGGACGTAGTAGCGGAGCGAGTCGGCCGGGATTTCCGCAATCACCTCACGGGCTTCTTCCTTTCTGCCGATGCCGGCAAGCGAACGGGCCAGGGCCAGGCAGACCTCGGGGCTCCGGCCGGCGCCGAGCGCCCGCAGCGCCTGGTATCTCTCGACGGCATGAGCCTGGAGTCCCCAGCGCGCCAGCAGGCTGCCCTGAAGCAACAGCATTCTCTGGCGTCCGTACTCGCCGAGTCGTTCCAGCCCCGACAGGGCGTCATACGCCATGTGGGGCTCGTTCTGCGCTTCGCACGCGCCGGCCAGGGCTTCGTAGAGCTTGCGGTCGTACGGGTTCAACTCGACGGCTTGCCGGTACAGGGCGGCGACCTCCTCGTCCCTTTGCTGGGCGGCCGAGAGGATCTGTGCGCGCAGGATGTACGCCCTCGGGTCTTTGGGAAGAAGCTCCTGCACGATCCCACACGCCGTCAGCGCCTGATCGAGCTGAGCCTGCCGAGATTCCGTATCGCCCAGCAAGTCCTGCGCGTTCGCAAGTCGGGCGTGCATCCTCGCCACCCGCCTGCCCGTGCTTGGCTCCTGCTTGTCCCTGGCCCTCTGGCGGAGTCTCAGCAGGATCGCTTCGGCCTGGCCCTGCCGCGCCAAGGCCTGCGCCTTGATGCCGTTCGCGCTGGATTCGAGACGCTTGCCTTCCGCCCGGAAGCGCCGGGCCTCATTCTCGGTTACGGACGGCCCGGCCGCGCGAGATTCCAGCGTCTCGGCGCGCCGGCGAAGCTGCTGCACCTGTTGGGCTGTCCGTTCTGCTATGCCGACAAGCAGCCTGGCCTTGGCCGCCATGACGTTGCTCAGGCCGGGACGCCCTTCAAAGGCTGCGGTCAGGCGATCCAGTTCGCTCAACGCGTCGTCCGTCTTGCCCTCCCGCATCAGCAGGTCTGCGCGACGCGTTCGGGCGGTCAGCACCGCCCACGCCGTGGCATTCGAACTCCGTGCGGTCTCTTCGCAAAGAGCCATCGCACGATCGTGCTGCCCAATGCGGCTGTAGAGGCCGGCAAGGACGAGCTTGACCATATAGTCCTTGGCCCCATCGACGCCTTGGAGTTCGGCTTCGAGGTCCTTCAGGTCTGCGGCCGTGTACTTGGCCGACGTACGCGCGGGTTGTGTTGCCGTTCCCTCCGGTGGGGCATCATTCGCGTCGCTTCCCAGTCGAACGGCGGCAATCCACTGGTAGGCTCGCAGTGCAAACGGCTGGGCCTTCAGGACGGTCTTCCACTGCTCGACGCACGCGTCCCTGTGTCCCATGGCGAGGCGCGCGGTGGCTAGAAGCGGCCGGAACTCGATCGCGTCCGGGTTCTTCTCCAGGGCCTTGAGGCAGGTCTCCTTGCACTTCTCGAATCGCCTCTCCGCCAGGTCGATTTCCGCCTCGACACGCCGAGATCGGTTGCCCGCGTCCGGCCGGGCCAGGACGGCCCGGAGCTCGGCGTCCACCGGCTGACCCCGACGATGCTTAATCCGGATCCGGAGTAGCGCCGCATCGATTTCCGTCGCCAAGGCCGGCGCCGCCAGCGCGTCCTCCGCGCTGTCCAGTTCGCCCAACTGCCACAGGAGCCTGGCCAGGTCCAGGTGGTTCTCCGGTCGACTCGGAACCAGCCGCGCGGCCTTGCGGAGGTACTCCTCGGCCTGGAAATGCCGACCCTCATCGCGACAGATAATGCCGAGAGCATGACAGAGCCAGGCGCTGTCCGGCTGCTCCTGTAGGGCACCGGCCAGCAGTTTTTCGGCCTCGGGGCGCCTGCCCTTCCGTGCCAGCGCCAACGCCACAGCCCGCACTTCCTCGCCGGTCTTGGGCGGGTTGTCCGCGGCCAGCGCGAGGATGGCGTCGAACGCCTCGCCGGCCTTCTTGGGGTCCTCGAGGGCCGTGTAACCGCTCGCCACGGCCAGCAGCATCGCCAGGTCCGAGCTCTGTCCCTTCCAGACATCCCGTAGTGCTTCCAGTGCCGCCTGAGGCTGGTTGGCCTGCCTCGCGGCCCGGACGAGCAGATCGAGTCCCGCCGGGCTGTTGGGATCGTCGCTGCGCAGCGCTCGGGCCTCCTCCAAGGCCTGGTCGGCGAAGCCGCCCGCGAGGAGCATCCGGATGACATGCTGCCGTGTTTGCGAGCGGAGGCCGCGGAACCTTCGCAGGGCAGTCTCGTTGTGCTCCAGGGCATGGGTCGGGATCTTGGTGAGCGCTTGCATCGCCTCCCGGGCCAGCTCGACCTTCCCGGTCTTCCGGGCCGCCTCGGCGTACCAGTATAACACGTGAGCCGCCGTCTCGGGGGCCAGTTCCGCCTGGGCCGGGTTGGCATACGCGCTACGAAGGACAAACAGCTCCCGCTCCGCCTGGGCCAGTTTCTCTCGTGCCGTGGGGGAGCCCGGGTCTGCGTCAGCCTGGGCCATCAGCACTTGCGCGTGGAACAGCTGGGCGGTTGCATTCTTGGGTTGGGCCTCCAATACCTGCTTGGATAACCTCCCGGACTCCGCCAGATGTGAGGCCGGATCGGCCGATTCCTGTGCTTGGCGGAAGTGAACTCGGGCGCGAGCCAACTCCAACTGCGGGTTGTCCTTGTTCTTGTCAATGGCCAGCAGCCGATCGAGATCTCCCGCAACGTCGCGGAGCGTGTTCGGCTCGTTCATGCCCGCCTCCGGGTTGAGCCGGTACATCGTGCACATCATGGCCGCAACTGGGGCAACGGCGGTGTCTGCGGCGTTCGGGTCGTCGGCAAACCACGCGTGATGGAGCTTGGTCAGCCTGGGCTTGTCCTTCTCGCGGATACACAGGCGCACCAGCAGTTCCGCGGGGGCGCTGCGGGTGCAGTCCTTGTCGATCACGTCCCCCAGGACTTCGATCGTCTTGCGGGCGAAGCGCGCCTGCTCGTGCCTGTGGCTTTCCGCCTCCTTCTCCGCCTCTCCGGCTGCGGTGGGCTCGCCTGCGGCCTCGGCCTCTCTTGCCGTCCGGGCCAGCCTGTTCGCCCACAGCGAGTGCACCTCGCTGATGCGGTGGTAGTTCAGTCCTTTGTTCTGATCGATGTCCAGCGCGCGGGCCTCGTCCGCCGGCTTGTGGGCAGCGAGGATCTCGTTGGCTCTCTCGAGCAGGGAGACCGCCTCGGTCAGGGCGTTGGCGTCCCGGGGGCCCTGGTCTGCGGAAAGGGACCGCACCGCCGCAAAGGCGAACGTGTCCGCCAGGCGCAAAGCGATGGCGGTCTCGTCCGCCCCGTCGAGCGTGCGGGCCTTGGCCAGGACCGGCCGGGCCTCCTCGTACCGGCCTTGCCGGCCGAGCACGTCGGCCTTGGTGTAGTGTCCGCGCCAATCGTCCGGGTACTTGCGGATGTACTCGTCGGCGAGGGACAGGCCCTTGTCCAGCCTGCCTGCCCGAATGGCCAGTTGGGCTCGGGCGAGCAGGCGCGGGCCGGTGCTTCTCCGCACGTGCCACCAGAGCCCGATCCCGACGCCCGCCAGCACCATCAGGCCGACGATGACCCACGCAATGCGGCGTCTCGATGCCATGCTGCCTCTCCTCGCGTTGCGGCGGGATCCCTGCGGCCCGCCGCGTCCGTCGCGGCGCCCGGGCCGCGGAGATTCCTCAGTTGAGTTTCTCGTCCAGGTGGGGCACGGCCTCACGGAGCAGTGCCATCGCTCGGCCTCGCGCTGCGTCCACTGACGTGCCGACGTCTGTGGAAATGCGGATCAGCGCGCCGCTCGAGTCGCGGTGCAGCAGGCCGTTCAGGAAGATCGTGAATTGCTGTTCCCAGAAGCTCGCTGTGTATCTCGCGCCGCACTTGTACGTGTAGGCGAAATACTGCCGGCGCCCCCGGGTCTCCAGGATGATCTCCCGCAGTTGGATCGCCTCGTGCCCGGCCACGTTTCGCAACGTGGCGTGGCCCTTCGCGACGATCCCCTCGCCGGACCCGGCCAGGCACACGTCCGGCGGGTGCGTGCCCTTGCGGTTGTCCTTGCTGAAGATGATGCACAAGTTCACCGGCTGCACGCCCGGGGCCAGGTACACCCGGTTCAGGTAGTCGCCGGTCTCGAGAACGTCGATCGTCTGCTCATCGATCCCCATGTCGTAGCTGGTCAGCAGTGTGCCGTTGACCTTGATCTCCGTCGGCAAGGCCGCCTGGGCGGTCTGCTGATTGAACCGCTGCGGCACGCTCTGGCTGAGCCACAGCGCCCCCCCGGCCGCGACCACCAGCAGCCCGACCGCCACGTACCCTCTCCCGCTGACGATGGCACGGTAGAGCGGCTCGCTTTGGTAGTGGTCTTCCGGGCCCCGGCGTACGTCGTGGAACAGCGGAACCACCTCCACCGGCCGGCCGATGGCCTCCCGGAACCACAACACGAACCGCTCGGCTCCGAACATCAACAGGAACGCCAGGACGAAGATCAGGATGCCGGACCAGTCGTGGAACCACCCCGTGGCCACCTCCTCGTTCCAGATCTCCGCCACGACGATCAGCCCGACGATCCGCACCGAGTTGCTGACCACCGCCACCGGCAGGGAGAACAGGAACAGCCCGATTCGCCACAGGCCCCGCAGCCGGCATACGTAGGCGTACAACGCCCCGAACGCCAGCAGGCTGATGATCGTCCGCAGGCCGTTGCAGACGTTGGCAATCACCAGCGTCTTGTCCCCCGCCAGCATGACCTTGTTGCCCATGCGTTCGACCGCGATGCCAATCGCGCTCGCCAGGGCCACGCCGATCTCGGCCGCGAAGATCTTCAGCTTGAAGTTCAGGTTGTAGATTGTGACCTGTGGCAGCGGCACGAGAAAGAACAGCAGGAAGATCGGAAACCACAGCCGGCGCAGCGCCTCGCCGCCCCAGATCAGAAGGATCAGACCCGTGAGAACGCCGATCAGCGCGAACCCGCTGGCGAAGTTCACCCGCGCCAGGCACGCCACCAGGTGCAAGAGCACCGAGCCGGCCAGCACAAACCCGCCCGCCGCCCGCCACGGACGCAGCCGGATCCGCGTATGGCGTATCAGCAGCACCGCGATCAACAAGGCCAGCGGCGGTACCAGGGGCGCGTGCGTGTAGTAGCTTTCCCCGCCCGTGATCCGCTCGTACAGGCCGAGCTGCTCTCGCCGCCACCGCGGGAACCACCGCCCCCACATCTCGCCGAAGTTGTGCGCAAACCCCGCGACCAGCAGCGCCACCAGCAGCACCCAAAGGGCGGCCGGAAGCCATCCCCCGCGCCGCGGCAACCGATCGACACTATCGATCTCTGACACGCGATGGCCCTCTCGTTCTCATGGCGTTGAAGATGGGTACGATACCAGCACGCGAGAATCTCGGGCCCGACCCCCGCCCCCCCTCGCCGACAGGCGGAGAGCGCGAAGGTACGGCCCCCACGAGATATCGACCGGTTCGGCCCGCACGTTGAACAGAGCGACCGACGTATGCTCTCTACGTTGCGAGGCGGGAAGAGGTTCTGAGAGATCCGCCGATCAGATTCGCTCCGTCAGCACCTGGGCGATTCGCTCGGCAGCCCGGCCGTCCCAAAGGGGCGGGATCTGCGGCTCGCGCCCCCGCCCGTCCATCACCTCTCGATACGCGGCCAGGATGTTCTCCGGGTCCGTGCCCACGATCCGGTTGGAGCCGACCTCCGCGGTGACCGGCCGCTCGGTGTTCTCCCGCAGCGTCAGGCAGGGGACCTTCAGGATCGTGGTCTCCTCCTGGATGCCGCCCGAGTCCGTCAGGACGATCCGCGCCGAGGACATCAGCTTCAGGAAGTCCAGGTAGCCCAGCGGATCGAGCGCCTTGAGATTCGTCATCGCCTCCATGCGCCCGGCGAGGGCCGAGCCGCCGAGGTTCTTCCGCGTCCGCGGATGCATCGGGAACGCGATGGGCATGTCCCGCTGCACGGCCTCCAGCACGTCCAGCAGGCGGGAGAGGACCTCGGGGTTGTCCACGTTCGCCGGCCGGTGCAGCGTGACCGCGGCGTACCCGCCCGTCGCGAGTCCCAACTGGTCGAGAATGCCGGATGCATCCGCCTTGGCCCTGTTCTTCAGCAGCGTGTCGATCATCACGTTGCCGACCAGGAACACGCGCTCGTCCGCCGCGCCCTCGCGCCGCAGGTTGTCCAGCCCGCTCTGCTCCGTGCAGAACAGCAGGTCGCTGATTGCGTCGGTCAGAACGCGGTTGATCTCCTCCGGCATGGTGCGGTCGAAGCTCCGCAGCCCCGCCTCCACGTGCACGAGCTTCACGCCGAGCTTCACGGCCACCATCCCGCAGGCGATTGTGCTGTTCACGTCGCCGACGACCAGCACCGCGTCGGGCCGCTCGGCAAGCACGACCGGCTCGAACGCCTTCATTACCTCGGCGGTCTGCACCGCGTGCGAGCCCGAGCCCACGCCGAGGTTCACGTCCGGCTCGGGAATGCCCAACTGTCGAAAAAACAGATCGCTCATCCGTTCGTCGTAATGCTGGCCCGTATGCACGAGCATCGGTTCGATGCCGTCCGTGGCGGCGAAGGCCTCCATCAGCGGCGCGATCTTCATGAAATTGGGCCGGGCCCCGGCTACCGAGATGATCCTCATTGGCCTTTTCCTGCGTTCCTATAGGGAGTTCGGTGGGTCCACGGGTCGCTTCGAGGCCCTGGCAGACCTCATAGCGTCCTATCGGTCACATCCGGGCGGGCCTTCGGAGAATCCACCCCGCGCCGATTGTCTGCCAAGAGGCACTCAACTGCCGCCACCCGTTGGACGATACCGCTACTGAACGACCAGGGCCGACGCTGCTATAATACCCGGTAGAGGCAAGGAGGACTGCTTCCATGGCCAACGGTGGGACCGAGAGCGAGTTGAAGATCGCCGTCGTGGGCGCGGGAAACGTGGGGGCCGCGGCCGCGGCCGTCATGGCCTCCAGAGACCTCGGACGCATCTGGCTCTACGACGTGGCCGAGGACCTCGCCGAAGGCAAGGCGATGGACATCAACCACGCCTCGCCGTTCTTCCATCACGACGCCCGCGTTACCGGGACCGGATCGCCCGAAGACCTCACCGGCGCGGACGTCATCGTGATCACCGCCGGCGCGCCGCGGCGGGCCGGCATGACCCGCGCCGACCTGCTCGGGCAAAACGCCGCCGTCTGTGATGCCGTCGACGCGGAGATCCTGAGCGGGTGTCCCGGCGCGAAGGTGCTGATCGTCACCAACCCCGTCGACGCCCTGACGACCTACCTCAACGACCGCCGGCCGGAGATGACCGTCTTCGGCCTCGGCTGCACGCTGGACACGGCCCGCTTCCGCTTCCTGCTGGCCGAGGCCGCCGGGGCGAGCGTAGACGCCGTCAACGCCCTGGTCATCGGGGCCCACAACGACCACATGATCCCGCTGATCGATCGCGCTACGATTGGCGGCCTGCCTGCCCGCGAACTGCTCAGCGGCGCCCAGATTGCCCATGTTGTCGAGGAGACCCGCCGGGCCGGGCACCGCATCGTCAGCAAGCTGAAGGACCGCGGCAGCTTCTACGCCGCCGCCCATTGCGTGGCTGCCATCGTCGCCTCCCTCGCCGCAAACCGCGGCCACGTCTTCCCCGTCAGCGCGCCCGCCGAAGGCGCCTACGGACACGACGGCGTCGCCCTGGCCCTGCCTTGCCGCATCGGCGCCGCCGGGCCCGGCGATGTCCTCCCCCTCGACCTCACCCCCAACGAATCCGCCGCCCTGGCCCTCTGCGCAGCAGACGTCCGCCAGACCCTCCGCGAAGTGGAACACCTCTGCGGATAGGCTGTGCCCCAGCACAACGGTAAGGTCCGGTCACCAGTGTCCCGAAGACCGATCCGCAACTCTTGCCAAGTCTGTCGGATCTCACGGGCCAGCAGTTCCAGGATCGCTCGGTTGTGTCTGGACGCGTCGATGTTGGCCGGACGAAGGCAGTCCTACGCGATCCGCCTGACCGACGAAGCGCCTGTGTCCCGTGACCAGTTGGTGGAGAGCTTGCTTAAGCGAGGGATTGCCTCCCGGCAGGGCGTCATGACCATCCACCGTGAGCCGGCGTATGCGGATCTGCGCGTTGGGCAAACGCTGCCTGTCTCGGAGGCAGCTTCAGACAGAAGTCTGATCCTGCCCCTGTATCCGCAAATGACTGCCGACGAACAGGATCGGGTCATCCGGGCCGTTCGCGAGGCGCTGTAGACGTTGGGGAGCCTTCGGCATGGGCCCGGATGTGCTCCAGATCCTCCTGTGTGGGATTGAAGAGGTATATGTCAAGCAGGTTCACATGGTAGTCGAATCGCTTGTGCCGGATACGTTTCATGCGGATCGCGTGATGCCAGAGCCAACGATCTGCTTCGAGTGGAGTGTCGTCCCGTGAAAAGCGCAGGACGTACCAGACTCGCCTCCCTGTTGAGATCAGCTTGGTGAGACGCTCTATACTCCGCCTTGGACGAGTAACAAGGCGGCTGGCCTCCTCCACCGGACAGTCGAGATAGTAGCCAAGGGCGCCAATCGTGTCCGCCGAAACGATGTCACCTTCCCTCATGTTCTCTCGGATGAAGTTCGCGGCTGCCCGGTAGTCCTTCCGATCTCCGTCCTGGTAGTAACTGGCCAACGAGGGCAGGGGGATGAGGAGGATCGCCGCCGCCATGGCCGCCGCGAAGGCTCGGCCGTGGACTTGCACGACGGCGTCGTGCATTATCGTCACTGTCCGGCTTGCCAACAGGAACATGGCCAGTGTGAGCGGAAGGACATAGTCGTGCTTGAACGATCCGAAGATGGGCATGATCAGACAGGCCGCCAAGGACGTGGCGGCGATGGCTGCGCAGAGCCGCTCCGTGACGTCGCCCTTACTGACCGCTCGGACCCAACCAACCGCAGCGAACGCCGCCACACTGAAGCCCAAGTTGAAGAAGAGTCCTGCCACAGATCGCCAGGGGGTACTCCCCCAGTCAAGGAAGCTCCTCTCGTAGGTGCTCATGAACCAGACGAACGGCGCCATTCCGCAGACTGTAAGTGGCACGCATACGGCCCAGTAGGCGATCATGGAGCTCCTGGGAAACGATGATCTCCTTAGGGCGATCTCGATGAACATGAATACCGCAACGGCACACGGCAAGAGCAGCAGGACGGGCAGAATGCCTACGGCTAAGGCAGTGAGGAGCCCTGCAAGCGCGCCTCGAGCCCACGTGTTCTTCCGCCAAGCATCGGCGGTCATCAGCAGGCTGGTCGATCCGAAGAAGAGCGCATAGCTGTAATGCCGGTTGCCCTGGTGGTGCATCAGGATCCATGCGCACAGCAGCAACGAGGTCCCGACGATTACGCCGTTGACTACGCCATAGAGCCGTGACACGACCACGCCAACCAACGCAATTGTGATCGCGCCGACGACCGCGCTGCCGGTCCTGGACCCAGCTTCATCCCAACCAAACGTGTCAAACGCAAGTCCCTGGAGAAAGTACGACAACGGCAAGTATCGTGACTGGAGCTCTCCCGCACTCAAGCCCTCGAGGGAGGTGAAGGGCTTCTCGCGCAGGCCTCGAACGCCATTGAGCATGGTCGTGTGGTCTCCGGACACGCTCCAATCGATGCGGTAGAGCCTGGTTGGAATGGCGAACACGAGGAGAACCAGGCCGACTAGCCATGGGGTGCTGCTCTTGTTCATCTCTGTATTCTCTCTCAAAGAACTATGGCAAAGCCTTGGCCGCTATCTGGGGGCTACTCGCCGGCTCGACGCCTCCCGGATTCCCGTGCTGCGTGGCCTTCGCCCCCCGCGGCTTGGTGAAGTGGCTCACGACCGTGCATCCGCCTGATGACGTACCGCGGACGCTGTCGGACCTGGTCCAACGTTCTCCAGAGGTACTCTCCCAAGATCCCCAACATAAGCATCTGCAGGCCGGAAGCCAGCAAGAGGATGATCATGATGGGCGCCCAGCCCTTGAACGGCACGTTGCCGAAGGCGTAGGTAACCACGATGGTTAGGGCGTACAGGATCCCTGCCAAGAACGTGAGGATGCCCAACATTGACATGGCGCGAAGCGGGAAGTACGAATAGGCCATCAGGCCGTCCAACAGATACTTGACCTTCTTCCCGAAGGTCCATCGCGAGACGCCGAGCTCGCGGTCTCTGCGGTGGTAGGGAATGAACTTCGCCGAATAGCCGCTCCACAGGAGCTTTCCTTGCCAGAACGGATTCGCCTCGTAATGAGACAGGATTTCATCGCGGACTCGGCACGTGAACAGGATGAAGTCGAACCCTCCCCGCGGAATGTTAGAAAAACAGAGCTTGCGCATCAAGTAGTAGAAAGCTCGAGACGTGACTCTTCGACAGAGCGTCTCCTCGCGGGTGGCACGGGTCCCCACGGCGATGTCATACCCCTCCTCGGTGTGCGCCTCAATCAGTTTCTCGATCAGCGATGGTGGGTCTTGCAGATCGGCCGACATGTTCACGATGAGGTCACCTTCCGCCGCTCGGCTGCCCGCCTCCAGTGCGGCCACCTGACCGAAATTCCTTGTCAACTCGATCACAATGACTCTACCGGGATGCTCGCGGCGCAGCTCCAGGGCCTCATCCAGGGACCTGTCTCCGGAGCCGTCGTCAACGAATATGATCTCGTACTTGCGAACGGACAAACACCTCTCCAACACGGCCGATGTCTTCTCAACCGTCGGCCGCAGTGACCCTTCGTTGTAGTACACGGGGATTACGACGGTAACGTCGACTTGACCCTTACCATGCATCCTGCTGCTCCTTGCCCGCCGTCCCGTGTTCCCTGGCGGGCACCCCCATGACCACGACGCCCTCCGGCACATCGCGACACACGACGGCCCCGGCGCCGACACACGCATTGGCGCCGATCTGGATGTCTGGGAGAATGGACGCACCGATCCCGATGAACGCGCCGCTGTCGAGGCGGCACCTTCCGCCAACAGCAGCGTTCGGGCAGATCTGGGCGCACGCCCCCACATGTGTTTCGTGGCTGACTACCGCGCACTCATTGATGATAGCCCCAAACCCAATATCACAGCACGGACCGACGACGGCCCCTGCCGCCACGATGATCCCTTCAGAAGTTCGAGCGGAGGGAGAGACGATCGCGCTGGGATGGATGATATTCGGAAATCGCCATCCACCGTCGCGCAGGCGCCGAAGCAGGTCGATCCGCGGGCGATGTGCTCCGAAGGCCACGATGATCCCAGTTGTCTCAGGCCTGTACTGCTCCAGGACCTCTTCCCCGCCAAGCACGCGGTGTTTCGAGATTACTTGGCCCCGCCGGCCGGGCTTGGTCGCGTCGATCAATCCGGCGATCCGCGGGCCTTGCTCTCCCCGGCCGGTGAGGCACTCCAGCACCTGAACAGCGAAGCCCGCTGCCCCATAGAGGAGGATATCCAGGACAGGACGAGGATCTGTCATAAGGACGCTCTGCGCTCAACAATGCGGACGATATCGCGAATCTGGACATCCTCCAAACGGTGGTAGAGAGGCAGACAGATCACGCGCTTAGCGAGTCGGGTCGCGACCGGCAATGGTCCGACCATCTCGCTGCAGGCGGCGAAGGCGGTAGCATTGGCTAACTGGGGGTAGAAGTACCTTCGCGTTCCGACACCGCGCTTCGCAAGACAGGTCTGGAGGGTATCCCGGTCACAACCGTACTCATCCGGTACGACTTCGATCGGCATATAGGAGAAGTTGTAGTCTGCGTCGCCGTCGGGAAGCGTCTGCAGGTGAATGCCGGGGATCCCGTCAAGGAGGCGGCGGTACAGCTGTCCTTGGTGTCGCCTCCGAGCAAGGATGGCGTCAATGTGCTTCAGGTTGCTCAGGCCGACAACTGCGTGGAGTTCCGACATCTTGGCGTTAGTTCCGGCCCCCTGGATGTCGTCGCCACGAAGTCCGAAATTGGCCAACGCGGTCGCCTCCTTTATCCATCCGTCGTTCGTGGACATCAACATGCCTCCCTCCACACTATGAAAGACCTTGGTGGCATGGAAGCTGAACATGCTCATGTCGCCGAGAAGTCCGATGCTGCGCCCGTCCACATTCATCCCGAAACTATGGGCGGCGTCATAGAAGACGGCCAGCCCATGGGCCTTTGCGATCGTCTCAAGCCTGGCATAATCGCAGGGGGCGCCGAAAACATGGACGCCCACAATGGCGACTGTCTTCTCGCTGACGGCGGCTTCCACTGCAGAGGGATTGATTGTGTAGTTGTCGGGACGAATGTCAACAAATGTCGCCTTTAGACCCGCATTCCGGATTGCATGAGCTGTGGCGGCAAATGTAAAAGGCGTCGTGATTACTTCGCCCCCCGGTTTTAAGCTCAGCGCCCGAAGCCCACATTCCATCGCTGCCGTCCCACTGCTGAATAACGCAACCGGAGCGACACGAAGCCAGTCTTGGAGCGCATGTCGAAACGCCTCGTGCTTGGGGCCGAAGTTTGTTAGCCACTGGTCCCGCCAGATATCCTGAAGCTCGTCGCACACTTCCTCGATTGGGGGGAGGAATGGCCTAGTTACTTGGATTTGGACCGCTCGCCGGTAGGATTCCATTGCTCCTCAAGCCTCTGTCGGATGTAGTCGTAGTACTCTCCTGGAGCTTCCGACACGTGATTGAGCATGACGGCGGGCTTGACGAAGCCCATGTGCACCGCGATCTCCTCAAGGCAAGCTATCTTCAGGCCCTGTCTCTTCTCGATCGTCTGGACAAAGCTCGCGCCCGCAATCAGCGAGTCAGGAGTACCCGTGTCGAGCCAAGCCGTGCCGCGTCCGAGTATCCTGACGCTCAGTCGATTTCGGGCCAGGTAAATACTGTTTAGGGAAGTGATCTCATATTCCCCTCGGGCGGATGGCCTGAGACTGGCCGCCAGATCGCAGACTTGATCATCGTAGAAGTACAGGCCGGTGATGGCATACGGGCTTCGGGGAAGGGCGGGTTTCTCCTCGAGCGATATGACATTGAGGTCTTGGTCGAACTCCACGACGCCATAGCGATGGGGATCGGTGACCCGGTATGCGAAGAGCACCGCGCCGCCGCTGGAAGCCCGGGCGACCGCCTGTTGCAGGAGTGGGAGAAGGCCTGTGCCATAGAAAATGTTGTCGCCGAGGACAAGGCAGACCGGCTGCCGCTGGAGGAAGTCACGACCGATGTGGAAAGCCTGGGCCAGGCCTTGCGGTCGAGGTTGCTCGGCAAACTCCAAGGAGATGCCCCACTGGCTCCCATCACCTAGGAGGGACCGATAGAGAGGGAGGGCAGATGGTGTTGATATCAGGAGAATATTGCGAATACCCGAGAGCATGAGGATGCTCAGGGGGTAATAGACCATGGGCTTGTCATAGATGGGTAGCAGTTGCTTACTGACGCTCAATGTCATTGGGTGCAATCGAGTGCCCCTGCCTCCCGCGAGGACAATGCCCTTCATCGTTTGTCTCCCAGATGTTCGCGTGACCTTTGCTATCATCCTGGCTGCGGCGGGGCGGAAGCGCGATGGCGAAGCGATGGGCGTGGCGCCTAGTTTGGGCCCCTGTGGAGCATCGCGAGCATTGCGCCGGGTACGCTGAATGCGCAAGCCATCGCATCCATCTCAGTCACCTGTGACCGTACATCGTGTCATAGTATTCTTGGTACTGGCCCGAGACGATCCTCTCGACCCAGCCCCTATGTGACAAGTACCAGTTGATCGTCTCCTTGATTGTCTCCGAGAAGACGGATCTAGGCTGCCAGCCTAAATCGGCGCTGATCCTCGATGCGTCGATGGCGTAACGGCGATCGTGCCCTGGACGGTCGGTCACATAGTTGATGAGAGAGTGTGGCTTGCCGAGGGCGTCCAGTAGGAGGCACACGATCTCGATATTCTGCAGCTGATTGTCGCCCCCGATGTTGTATACTGCGCCTGGCTTCGCATGCTGAAGGACGGTCCAGATTGCGTGGCAGTGATCCTCGACATACAGCCAATCACGGACGTTCTTGCCGTCGCCGTAGACTGGGAGAGGCTTGTCTTCTAAAGCACGGTTTATCATCAGGGGTATCAGCTTCTCGGGAAACTGATATGGCCCGTAGTTGTTCTAACAGCGGGTGATTAGCACTGGGAGGCCGTACGTATCATAGGTGGCCTTTGCGATGATGTCAGCCGAGGCCTTTGACGCCGAGTACGGGCTATGCGGAGCAAGCGGGGTCTCTTCCGTGAACCTGGCCGTTGGATCGTTCTCCTCGAGCGAGCCGTATACCTCGTCCGTTGAGACCTGAAGGAATCGCCTGCCGTCCCAGGTGTTTTTCGGCCAGTGCCTCTGGGCTGCGCCGAGGAGAGAAGCCGTGCCGAGGACATTGGTATCTATGAAGAGGTTCGGGTTCAGAATGGAGCGGTCGACGTGTGATTCGGCCGCAAAGTTGACAACGGCGTCGGGGTCGAACTCCGCGAAGATGTAGTCCAGCATCTCGGTGTTGCGGATATCGCCTCGAAAGAAGCGGTAGCGATTGCTGTATCTCAGTGGGATATCCTCGAGATTCTCTGCGTTGCCGGCATAGGTCATCTTGTCCAAGTTCAGGACGAGGTGGGGCTGCGAGGTCTCATTGAGCAAGAAGCGGACGAAGTTTGATCCAATGAAGCCACAGCCGCCTGTAATGAGTACCGTGTTCAAGGTTTTGGGTCCTTCTTTCTAAAGCGGGGCGCCCGCTCTGAACGCCATGCAGGCCGCGTAGTGGATCATGTTCGTCGCGGCCCAGGCGAGAAGGGAGATCAGAACGCAGTTCAGCAACGTCCGGAGGTTCATCCGGAACACGGAGGCGAGACGTGCCGTGTCCATCTTCCTGCGGAATACCCTCCGGAAGACGAACGCGGCCCAACCCCAGGGCACGAGCCGGGGGAACAGCAGAAGGCCGGCCAGGGGTGTCGTGAAGGCAAGCGTTGCCAGAAAGAGGCCTGTCAAGCCCATTGCCAGCGCACACACCGATCCCAGAACGCATAGCGCGAACAGGGCCACCACCTTGTCCACGATCGCGGAGGCGAGCATCGCTTCCTTGTCCCCCGCCGATCGCCAGGCGTAATAGCTGCGGACGACGTCCCCGGCCCCGCCGGGCAGCATCAGGCAGAGGGCCATGCCGATGTAGGTCACCCGCAGTATGGTCCGGAACGGAACGAGAACGTGCTTCCGCCGCAGGATGTACCACCACCGCCAGGCCCGGCAAAGAACGGCGAGGGGCATCAGAAGCAATGCGATGATGACCGCCAAGGGCCTGGCTTGCCGCACGGCCTCGAAGGCGGCCACGGGGTCAATCATCCGCACGGCGATGAACAGACACGCCGCGGAAATCAACACCTCGACAAGAAACCAGGCTCTCTTCATGCGAGGTCCTCGTTTCAGCCCGAAGCGGCCCCAAGAGCCAGCGAAACGTACTCAGAACGAGCACGAAAACCCAAAGCCCCGGCATGCTGCACCCCCACGCGGGTGCCGCGATCATGAACGCGAAGGGCTCAGGAGGCAGCCATGGCCGCGCGTTCGTCCCGTCGCGCGGCGATTGGCCGAGAAACGCCCATGTCTCCTTCCAGGAAAATGATACAGTACACTCCCTGCTCCGGCAAGCCCTGATTTGAAAGACATATCTTCCTGATGGGGTGTGCCCGGCAGACTCAGGACAGCTTGCCGATGATCCCCGGCCCGAGGGCCCGGGCCAGCCACAGCGGCAGCTTGCGCCACGTGGCGACGAGGAAGCGGTACTTCGGGCTGTCCGGGCGGAGGTCCGGCATCTCCGCGCCCTTCGGCAGCAGGAAGTGCCAGTAGAGCTGCACGGGCTCGGCGGCCCACTCGGCCTTGAACTCGTACGTGCCGGAGTCCCGCGTGCTGCGCCCGAAGTCGAACCGGCCCGCACCGGCGTCCGAGGCCTCCGCCAGCATGTGCCAGTACAGCACCCGGTTCGCCCCCAGCCGCCGGAACCGGAAGTCGCTGCCCGACCAGGGCACGTGGAAGCCCCATCGGTCCGTCAGCGTGAACGAGGCCGCCAACGGCTGGCCGTCCTGCGACCGCGCGACGAACAGGCGGACCGCGTCGCCGAAGGCATCGAGAATCCGCCGGAACAGCCGCTTGCCGTGCGGCGGGCTGCCCAAGTCGCGCATGGTGCGGCTGTACACCGCGCAGTACTCGTCCAGCAGCTCGCCCCCGCCGGAGACCACGTCGACCTCCGCCTTCTTCAAAGCCTTTCGCACCTTCGTTCGGACCTTGGTCTTGAGGTTGTCCCACGTCTGGTCGGCGGTCTCGCCCAGCTCCAGCCACATCGTGACCTTGTCCGTCCGCACGGGGAGGCCCTCGCCCAGCGGGGCCAACTGCCGCAGCTCGACCGACTCCGCGCCGCAATCCGCGCGGGCCTGGTGGGCGGCATCCAGCAGCGCCGCCTCGGCCGCTTCATCGTCGGCCAGAACCCCCGCGGCGTCGAAGTACGGAATGCTGCACAGGTGGCGCCCGAACAGCACACTTCGCTGGTAAACCAGCGGCAGAACGCCGACGATCGCCTCGCCGCGCCGGGCCGTCAGGTAGACCGGCCGCGCGCCGTAGACGTCGGCTAGGATCCGCCCCCACCGGGGATCGTGGAAGAGACCCGCATCGTCCCGGGCGGCGAGGTAGTCATCCCACGCCGGGGCATCGCCGGACGCTTCCACCGTTGGAGTTTCCGGCCGTGCGCCCGGCTGGGCGGTCTGACCGTGGGACGTGCCCATGGGGGGGTGGCTCCTTTCCCTCGGGTTGTTCGCGGGGGCTTGGCTTCCGCTCTCCGGCTCGCAGACCGCTTGTTCCGTACTCATGCTATCTGATACCCTTCGCCCGGGCAAGGGCACGCCCTATCGTGCCGTGGTTCCTGTAGTTTAGTCGGCAGATTACCGATGCCTCATCAGTGATGACGACTCTCGCGAAGGACAACGCCGCGCCGCCCGGCGGCCCGCGCCTGCGGCTTGCCGCGGTGGGGGATCTGCTTCTCCCGGCCGGGCCCTACGGGACCGCCCCGTGCCGAGATATCGACGAGGCCTTCGCCGATGCGCGACCGGCCCTCGCCCCGTCTCACGTCTTGTTCGGCAACCTGGAATGCACCTTGCCGGGCGACGGGAGGACCGTTGCGTCCGAGCCGCGTGTGATCGCCACGCCGCAGTACGTCCGGGCCGTCGGCGAGGCGGGCTTCCACGTGGTCACGCTGGCGAACAACCACATGTTCGACTGCTTCCACGAGGGCTTCGCGCACCTTCGCGGCCTGCTGGACGAGTTGGGCATCCTGTATTTCGGGGCTGGGGACGATCTCGAGCAGGCGTCCGCACCGGCGATCCTGACCGCCGGCGGGGTTCGCCTGGCCTTCCTCGGCGGCGCCGACGAGCGCAGCGGGACCCGGCCCTTCGCGACGGCCGACCATTGGGGCGTCGCCCCCCTCGACGCCGACCGCCTCGTCGGCCAGGTCCGCGAGCTGGTCGGCGAGGTCGATCACGTTCTCGTCTCGCCGCACTGGGGCGAGGAACGGTTCGACATTCCCGCCCCGGACCAGGTCGAGCTCGCCCACAGGCTTGTCGACGCCGGCGCGTCGATGGTCCTCGGGCACCACCCCCACGTGCTGCAGGGCATGGAGGTCTACCGCGGCCGCCCGATTGCCTACTCCCTGGGCAACTTCATCGCCTGCGAAGTGCCTTACAAGGACGACCTGATCCGCTGGAACCGCACCGAGCGCACCGGCTGCCTTCTCACCGCCGACCTGACCGTCGACGCCGTGGAGAATGTCCGGCAGACGCCCACCTACGACGATGGCCGGCGCGTGCGAGCAGACGTCTCCCGCTTCGGCCGCCGGCGGATCGCCAAGGTGAATCGGGCCCTCGAGCCAGGCGTGTCCCCCCGACGCTACCGCCGCGAGCATTTCCGTATCAAGAGGCTCCGCCCGATCCTCAACCAACTCCGCTGGTCGAAGCTCAGACGTTTCCGCCTCTCGAAGATCGGCAAGGCCTTCCGCCTGCTCTTTGGCCGGGCGTGATTCGACGGACAGCGCCTCAGACCACGTTCGTGGCGCCCACGAACTGGGGCTCGTTGATGACGCGGGGCTCGGCGTGGTACTGGATCGTGCCGCTGGCTGCCACGTCGCGCTTCG
>Ga0272441_10001458_pt1 | contig 50419 bp, 57 predicted proteins | sample SSMProp6N_FD_193582 | JGI IMG/M metagenome (GOLD analysis project Ga0272441, IMG submission 193582) | Marine sediment archaeal communities from Little Sippewissett salt marsh, Falmouth, MA, United States - SSM-Prop-6N | ecosystem: Environmental > Aquatic > Marine > Wetlands > Sediment ... | reverse complement strand
GTTGTTATTGTAGCTGAAGTAGATGGAGGAATTGATTGTTTCTATTCCAGTAATGGTGGAACTACTACCTTCCAAACAACGGTAGTTGCATCTGCAACTGACCCAGAAGTAATGTCAACTTGGGATGGAGAAACATTCGTTTGTTCATACTTTAAAGGCGGCGCCATATATAAAAAAGTATCAAAAGACGGTGGTGCAACCTGGACAGAAGAGGGACAAGTTGAAGATAGCGCTTCAACAGGTACTGAAGGATGCCATGATTTAGGTAAAGCACTCGGTGGCGTATTTTCAATTTGGGAAGATACTCGAGGCGGAGATATTGATATTTACTTTGGAACTGCCTATGAGGTAACAAATCCCGATCTTAGCATTGAATCAATTACTGGTGGAATTGGGGTAACAGCAACTGTTAAGAATATTGGAGATGCTCCAGCAACAAATGTTGAATGGACCATGACTGTAAAAGGCGGATTACTTGGAATGATAAACAAGGATAAAAACGGAACAGAAACCGGTAGTCTAGCTGTTGGTGGTGAATTCAACATAAAATCTGGACTCATGATAGGTATCGGAAAAATAACAGTAGAAGTAATAGTTACCTGCGATGAGGGTGCCGGAGACTCAGAAACAAAAACTGGACGACAAATATTGTTCCTTTTATTTTTGTAGAATGTATAAAAATCTAGTGAAAAGAATTAAATAATATATTATTTATGATATTAAATAGAGGAAAAATATGAAAAAAATAAAAATTGCAGATATTATTATTTTGATTATATTATTTATTCTACCCACTTTATCTTGTGCAATAGAATTTTCTGCCCTATCTGATAACAGTCTACCGCCTCCAATTACAGTTAATATGACTATTGATAAAGCTATCCAATATAGAACATCTATTCGTGAGTTTACCAATGAATCTATTAGTGATGAAGAATTATCTACCATATTGTGGTCAGCTTATGGTCTTAGGGGGGACGGAAATCGAACAGTTCCTGCAATAAATGAAAAACATGGAGTTAAAATATATGTTTTAAAAGAGGAAGCAGTTTATCTGTATGATTATATTAATCATTCCCTTGTTTTTTATAAAGATGGTGATTATCGATATATTGGTCAATATGACGCACCGATTCAACTTGGATTAATATGGGATAAAGAACAAAATAGTAACGAAAATTTCGTTGGAGCAGAAATGGGTGAAATCGGTCAAAATATATACTTTATGTCTTCCGCACTTGAAATAGGTACTGTTGCAACAGCTGAAGTCCCATCTCCTTTGAGTGAGATTGACTTACCTTCTAATGAAGAAGGGAAGATTGTAATGCCAATAGGTTATCCTACTCAACCAGCAAATTTTTTATTTTTACCTATGTGGTTTTCTTTTTTACCTAGAGTAAAGGACTCCGGAGTAACACTATCTACAGTTTTAGAAGAAAGAACCCAAAATACTGTTTTTACAAATGAAAAAATTAATCGTAAAATGTTAAGTCAACTACTTTGGTCATCTTATGGATACTCATATTTTTTAGATAGATCAGATTTTGAGTTGGACTATATTGAAAGACATAGAGCAGTTCCCAGTGCTCATGGTTACTATCCATTAAGAATTTATGCTGTATCTGAAAAAGGTATTTTTCGATACATTCCAGGTTTATATAGTTCAGATACAATTGGTTTGCCAATAGTTACCTATTTTTTGAGAATTAGAACTGGAGACTTTAGAGAGGAATTATCTGAATCAACTGCATCTTTTACTGCTGATGCACCTTTGTCCATTGTTTCGGTATTAAATCTGAAAAAAGCAAATAGAACGGACGATTTATCTGGTGAGGAGCTTAGGTGGATTTGGAACTATGAAGCCGGAGCGTGTGCACAAAATGCTCTGCTGGATGCAACTGCTTGGGGATTATGTGGAGATATTGTACCTGTTAACGATATCGAACCAATTCTTTCATTGCTAAGATTAAATAAGAATTTTATACCTTTGTATGCAGTTTCCGTAGGATACTCTATCTAAACAGGAATATAAACAAAAAGAGTTAACTATAAACGATCTAAATAGACTCTGACAAGATATGTTCACCATCACCAAAATCATATCTAGATTTAACTATTTTTGACAGATACGGCATTCCAGTGGTTATTTTAACATATGCATCTGAGTTATTTTTAAGAAAATAATCAAACCAACCAATTGCATATGTAAGACATATTTCTTTTTGCCATGGGGGGCATGGATTCAATTGATTTAAGGCAGTTGAAAATCCAACATGAGTTCCCGATCGTATGGTAATCATCTCTTTTGGTGAATTAGCCTTTTTGTAGCATCGAGAAATAATTGGGATGCTATAAGTGCCCAAATCAAAACAACCCCCTTGAAATTGTATTGGAATGTCCAATTTTTTAATTATTAGGGGGTTTCCTTGTGACAAAGCAACAACAGCGTCAATTCTATCATCAACCACTGCAACTTCAGTTACGGTTATTCCCCCAAGTGAATGACCTATTAGTCCTATCTTTGTATAATCAACCATTTCTTTTACAACACTTTCTTCTAATAAATAAGTTAAAGCATCAGTTGTTGCTGTAACCCACTCACGTAAGAAGTAATGTATTGGCGTTTCGATAAAGATAGTGTATCTTAAATACAGATTCAATAAAGGAATACTGATAACTTTCATTGGTAGAAAACCTTCAGATACTCCCTGGCCAGGAAAATCAAAAACCATTGCTACATATCCTTGCTCGGCCAAAGCTTTAGGAATCCAGTTATATGCATAGACATATCCACCCATTCCTTCACAAAAAACTAAACCCGGATAAATATCAGAACTGTTTGAAGGATAATAAATCTCAGCATACAAATCATAACCACTACTGTTAAAAGTAACATTTATTTGACATATGTTAAGTTCTTCATGGTTATAGTATGATTGAGGTAGGGATTTGGAATCATTTTCAGCAGCGTCAATTATTTCACTAAAAAAAAGAAATTGAATAATTATTATTGATATCCCTATATTTAACAATCTATTTCTTGACATTTTAATTCCCAATTATATTGTTGGAATTTCCCTTATCCAAACCTCGCAACCCTCAGAGATTTTTGGAGGTTTCACAACCTTGAATGTTCCTATTACAATATTTCCACTACCAACAGGTAACTCTTTCATTACTCTTGCACCTTCATTGTATAAATAACCAAATCCATTTTCTATTTCACCAATTTCATTTTTTACAATGGGCTTCCAACTTTCTCCATCATAACACCAAACTTCGCATCCTTCTGTATTTTCTCCAATTACTCTTATTTGCATATTTAGAGTACCTGCCCATAACTTATCATCAGATGAAACATCTATGGACCAAATGTACTTATTCCATTTGTTTCCAAATCCATCTTTTTCAAAATTATCGCTCTTTCCCTCCCCTATCATCTCAGTCCAATTTTCACCATCAAATTTCCATATCTCGCAGCCTTGAACATTTAATCCATTTGGTTGATATGCATCGGTGGCAGTTGCAATATATAAATCATCTTGATAAACGGCCATACTACGAACACCATAATTTTCTGGTTCCCCAAAGCCATTTCCCCCAGGAAAACTAACCTTTTCCCAATTAATACCCTCTGAACTTCTCCAGAGTTGACATCCACTGTTATCCATACTAAAAACAGAATTTGTATTAAAGGTACCGATGTATAATTGATCTTTATAGATACAAACACTCCACGCATAAGTATTATGAACATTTTGCTCAGAATCAGAAAGAAAATCTCTAAATCCTCGATCTACAACCTTTTCCCAATCATTACCATTATTGGTTCTCCACACCTGGCAACCTCCAATCGAAGTATAATCCCAGTTCATTGTTCCTACATATAGACATCCATTAAATTCTTCCATACACCATGCTGCAATGTTGTTCGAATCATTGAAACCACCCTTTATAACTGCATTCTTACCGATTAACTGTTCCCAATATATACCATCATATCTCCAAATTTCACACCCGTTAAGAGGGCTTGTCCAAGTTCCAACATATAATTTACCCTTAAATTCTTTAAATACTGAAGCAGCTAGATTTTTATTATCCCCAAAACCTGAGGACATATCAGCATTGGATCTATCACCAATGATTTGATTCCAAGCGTCCGTACTATAATTGTATCTCCAGATTTCACATCCATCACTCATTTTTGCTCTCATATGCATAGCTAAATTCAATGAGCTACTTAACCAAGGTTCAATAAAGTAATTAAAATATTTTAGATTTCTGGACAATATGAACGAAAAAGGATTTCTCTTCATTGTAATAATCGTGAGACTTTGCGACAGATCGTTATCAAAGAAACGGTTAAAATTAATTATTGCATCAATACTAGGGCAGTCTAATATTTTAGATTTATTAAAACTCTGCGTACCCAGATATAATTCATCATTAAAAATTTCTATTCCTCTTAGTCCAATATTTGTATTTTTCCCAAATCCTGCATTTTCCTCCCCAATTAATTGTCTCCATTCGGAACTTGTTAATTGGTTCTCATATTGGTTTTTTGAAGTTGTTACTGAATCGTATTTTGTTTCGCTACCGTTAATAATTGGTAAATAACTAGCAGTAACAAACAGGCATACTAAAGTCAAAGTCAATTTTTTTCTAAATGCACTATTTTTCAATTGAAATTTTCCTCCAAATAATATGGACTTAGTATAATATTATTATACTAAGACTTAAATATTTTGGTTCATTATAGAAATATCCCATAATAATTCTTCATAAATTAAAATTACCGATTGTAAACGATTTCTCTGATGATTTTTTCATGTTGTTTACATCATCATAAGCAACAATCCAATAGGTTATTTGTTCGTCATTTGAAAATTGACCTAATTCACAGCCATAAATTGGTTTATTAGATTCATTAAATAATGGATCTTCTTCATGCCTATCTTGGATTGGATCTACACCATAAGCGTACATATTTTTTGAAGTGATTTTGCTGGAATTTTCAGTAAATAAAACCACTTTTTTAATTCCAAATAGAGAAGTGGAAGTGACATTTGCGTAAATCACAACATTACTGATATTTGTTGGTTCATCTGGAAAATGGTATAAACTGTTTATCTGCGGTCCCCAATCATGTCCGCTATCATTTATATAAAATATTAATTCTGTAATTGCTTCTTTACCAACTAAATCAGTTGTCTTAGCAAATATTTTGTGTGAACCTAGATCAAAATTACTAATATCATAGTTTATAAACCAGTTGAGGGTACCAAAAACAGTTATAAATTCATCATCATCTATAGAAACTTCAACCTTGTCAATTCCAAAATTATCTGAGCTTTCTCCAGATATATTTAAAATATTTTCTTCAATTATTTTATCCTCTTCGGGTTTTTTAACAATTACATTTGGAGGGCACTCATCCTGCAATGTTATTAAAATTCTATCAGATAAGTTAGGTGTTATTGCAAGTATTGTGTATTGTCCAGGCGAATAGCCTGATGTGTTCCAATTATAAAACCACTGTTCTTCAGTGGATACTTCTTCTATCTGTATCATTTTGGTAGGATAAATAAAAGTAAGTTGAACATCACTACTAGCTATCCCACTTATATTAATAACATCCCCAATATTGAAAACAGGATTATCAAAAATATTAGTATCTGGATGCACTATTTCTAAGAAATCATCTTTATTCGTTTCGACTTGAATTGAAAAGTCCAAAATGATATTAGTACGTCTAGCATGATTTCTGAAAACCAAAAACCAATCTTTATTGTTAGTATTAAAGCTAATATTTACCTCTTTTGATTCAACATAATCATAACATTGGAATTTTTTTCCATTTTTATATTTGTCAAAATTTTCTTCATCTAAAACAAAAAAATCAATTTCACCTTTGTCTGGATTGTATCCAACTTTACCAAATCTTAAATTTTTCTGTAACTGATAAGACTCTGCTTTAAAGGAAATATTAAATTTGCACTCTCCCTCTGGGATTTCATTATTAATATGTTTTTGAATCTGATGAAATGTATTTGGAAAAATTATTTTAAAGGTCTTATTTCTAGGTTCTGGAAGGTATCTTATTGCATTATTTACTGCAGGTAACCAAAATTTCTTTAGATTTCCTTGCTGAATGATAAATAGGTAAGTACGACCTCTGCCTAATGTAAAAGTACACTCTCCATCTGAGTTGGTAAAGTTAAATATAGACAATGTTAGCCCCTCTGTTGAGTCCGGTATCTTTTCAACTCTATTATAAATTTTTTCATAGATTAACTGAAGAAGTTTAACTTTAATTATTTCAGGTAATTTATCCCAGATATTTTCAACTATTTTTAAGAATTCATTTTTATACCACGTTGTATCTTTAATTCCACGAACTAAAGCAGTAATTCTAGCCCCATCTACTGGATTTAAGTACATATCTTTTACAATAAATTTTATGTCATATCTATCCTCAGGATGAATGTAGGTTGAAGTTACATCATAAATAGTATCATCTCCTTTCCAAGAATAAACAGATGACATATTTTTACCCCATCCATATTCATATACGTCTGGAATATCTACTGTCCCCCCACCATCTGCCCACCAATTGTCATTTTGGTGCCAACCTCTTTCAAAAAATTCCCTCCAAACGTGATCTTCTCCTATATTAAAAGCACCTACCGATGGAATTAATACCGCTCTTTGCGCAGCAATTGCAATTCGTTGTAATTCACCACACCACCCATTATGTTCATGGGCAATAATATTGGGTTGTGAGGGTCTATCTCCAACTGCCAATGCTGGTACTGTCTTACCAACCCAGTAACCAATTGCTTCTATAGCTGTTGGATGATTTTCAATACTTACTGTCCATAGTCGATTTTTCGGTTGAGAGTAGGAAAACCCATCCCATAGATACTCAATATTTGATATTTTCTCTTTAATTAGCGGATAACCTAGGTCATTATGATTAAATAGATAATCTCGCCAAAATCTACCATATAAAAATTCTGCATCTTCACTTGCAGTTTTGGGATGTACCACATACCAATAATAAATGTCTTTAGGATATTCAAATTGAATTTTTGTGTCATTTTCAAGAACATTATATTTAATTGTAGAATAGTAATTTCCATTTCCATGGTCATAATCGACAATCTCAGCATAATCTATCCATTTATCATTCTCATATAAGAAATAAGCATTTTCTTTTAATAATTTAGCTGGAGGTACAAAACCATAAGGCGAATATGCAATTGTAAAAGCTATTTCATCTGTATATTTCTTACTAGAATTTAACAATAATTCTGCATATTCATCTGGATTGTCTAAAGAACGTAATTGTCTGGTAAGTTCCAATTGTATCCAATTTGGTGATTTGGCAATTGCCGCTTTCGCCTTATCCGATAATACCCTTGAATAGGGTTCAATTTCTTCCTCACTTAAAGTTGCATTACTTGATAGAAATTTTATATAATAATCAGAATCTGCAGGAATTTCGATTTCATTTGATATCATTGATGTTATCCTAGTATCTAAAATTGTATTTGGTTCTTTTAAATAATCTGCACCTTGGGAACTAGGTATTATAGTTGAAATTAAAAAAAATAGACTGACGACTAACAATGCAAATATTTTGTATTCATTTTTAATAAAAATTTCATTCCCCATATATTAACATTTATTTAAATGCTTTTAATAATATATATAAATTCTGTCAGAAATGACATTATTAATTTAACTTGACGTTGTCAAATTAAATTCTTAAATCTTTCATAAATCACTCTTACCCTTACTAATATGACAAATCATTTATGATAACTTTTGACAACAACACATCATTCGTATGATTTTCAACAATGCCGGTAACAGTTGTACAATAACTTCTATATAACAAAAAATCTAAAACCAATGTTTAGGTGAATTAATTATGGGTGTAACTTTTCAAAGAAAAGATCAAACAAGCATTTTTTGCCCCCAACATATTTCAACAAAAACTACTTTCACTACAAAAACAAGATCTTTAGGATTAATTATTGCATTTTCACTTATGGCAATTGGCATCTGGATTGTAATTAATTTTCGTTAAACCAAAGCTTCAATTTAAAATTTTTAATAAAAATATCGCTTATTTTTAATAATTTTATCGAAACCAATATAAAAGATGAATATCAATATTTATTTTTGAAAAAACAAAGGCTAGTTTAGAATATGATCAGCATTAGAATTTACGAACAAGGCGAAAATCTAGTTATAGGTGCATGCGATGAACATCTACTGGGCAAAAAATTTGTAGACGGTAAGTTTAAGATAGATGTATCTAAAAATTTTTACGGAGGAGAACGAGTAAATAAAGATACATTAGCAAAATACTTGAACGACGCAACTATTGCAAATCTTGTAGGTGAAGAATCAGTTAATTGTGCAATCAGATTAGGCTTAGTTAATCGCGATTGTATTCTTAGAATTAAAGGTATCCCTCATGCACAATTGGTTAAGATTTTTTAATACAATTATTTTTTAGAGATAATATCTTTGATTTTCTCATTGATTTTATCATAGTGACTTCCCATCCAATAAAATTTTTTACATTTACTACAGTACCAAAATTTGTAATTATTTTTATATACCTTCTCCGGAACTTCCCCCTTAACTTTGCTTTTATCAATCGTTTTAATTTCTGAATTACATAAAGTGCATCTTTGAAGAATCAATTTTTTTTCTATTTTTATAATTGCTAGAACTTGTAACAATTGCTCATCGAGTTTAAAATCTTTAATTTCAATTGTCTTTATGTTCTGTTTTCTGCTTTTTAAGATTAATTCCTTATCTCTTGAAATGACGATCCGATTTTCTTTTTTTGCCAGGTTTATCAAATCTTCATCGGTAACTTCAGAATTAGCAAAAAAAGTATTAAATCCTAAAATTCTTAGCCATTTTGCAAGAGTGCCTAACATTTGGTCGCATAATAATTTCATCTTATCAATTTATAGTGTAAAAGTAATCCTTCACCAATAGGTTTTGATGCAATTAATTTTAATTTAATATTTTCATCACCCTTGTTAATTTTTCCAGCAATGTTTGGAGTGTCTATTCCACCTATTATAATAGGGCCAACATAAACATAAAAATCATCAACCAAACCAGATTTTAAAAAGTTTGAAATAACCGTACTTCCCCCTTCGACCATTAGTTTTTTTATTCCATTATTAAATAAAATGTTTAAAAGTTTTTGCAAGTCTATTAAACCTTCATTGTTTGTATCACAATATATTATTTGGACATTATCACCAAATTTTTTATTACAGTTTTTTTTAGATGTTATAATAAAAGTCTTTACAGTGCCGTTTGCAACAAGAGCATCTAATGGTGTTCTACAATTTGTATCTAATACAACACGTATAGGTTGTTTTGGATTTTTAACATATTTGTCTTTGACAGTTAATTTTGGATTATCGGTTAATACAGTATTTACGCCAACAAGAACCGCATCACTATTGTTTCTTAATTCATACATTCTTTTTATATCTTCATCGCAAGAAATTCTCATCTGTTTACCTGATGGAGATGCTATTTTACCATCTACAGACATTGCACAATTTATTAAAATATAAGGTCTTTTCATAAGAATTCACTTTGGGTAAAGTGAGCAGTCTTTTTTATTCTCAGGGCAAATACCTTTGGTTTTACAAGAAGGTCCTGCTTTTTTGAAAATCGTCGGTGCCACTTTTTTAACTTCTTGCAACATCCTATTTGCAAGATTTCTAATTTCCCATTGAGCATGTAAACAACATCTTAGCTCAAAAAAATTCAATAGAGATCTTGCATTCATTGTAACAAATATATTTGTACATGTTGCATTGGGTAGAACATATCTGGCATCTTCAGCTGGTATGCCCATTTCAAGTAATTTGTTATATTGATCCCAAATCTCACTCATTGTTTTTTCATAAGCTTGTTTCATAGAGTTGTCTTTTTGAATTTTTGGAGGAATTACGTAATTTGGTTCATTTAAATTTACATATCTTTGACTTTGTTGCGCATAACTAGCTATTCTATGTCTTACTAATTGATGAGTCAATGATCTACTTACATCACTAATTGCAAAAGTAAAACTAGTATGTTCAACAACACTATTATGCCCCAATTTCATTACATGTTCCAGAATTTTTGATAACTCAAAGTCTGAACTTTTATCTAAATCTTCAGGCTTTGTTTTACTATGAGTAAGCTTAGCTGCCATTGCAGGTAATTTTTCTGGGTTAGGGGTATATCCAATCAATTTTACGTTCATACTTTTCCCAATATTGAAAATGAAACTCCGGTTTAATTTTTTTGATAATAATCTTTTAAAGGTTTATAATAAAAATATGATATTTTAAGTCAGTAAATAGGTATTTTTTAAAACCGCAAGTTTTTTTAAAGTAATTTGATTACCTTCGGATGACCAATCGAATTTCCGGGAGGATAAAATGTTAGCGTTTGTTATAACAACAATCCTTTGTTTTATTACCTATTTATTGTTGACAACGGGTAGTGGGCAAATTGGGTTATGGAGTTTAGAAGAGATTATCATTGGAGCAATTTTATCGATTATTACAGGTTATGTAACAAAGAAAATATTTGTAAAAGATAATTACCGAATGTTAAATCCTATCAGATGGATAATTTTTATTGTATATTTGATTGGACCATTTTTCGTTGCTATGGCCAAGGCAAATATAGATGTTGCATACCGTGTAATAACTGGAAAAATAAATCCAGGTATTGTAAAAATATCACCTGGGTTAAAAACTGAGTTGGGAATTACTATGCTAGCGAACTCAATAACTTTAACACCTGGTACCCTTAGTGTTGATATTGATGAAGAAAAAAACGATCTTTATGTTCACTGGATAAACGTAAACGATAAAGCTTTGCAGAAAAAACCTATAGATTATAAATATATTTGTGGTAAATTTCCAGACTGGATCAGGAGGTTTGCTGAATGATGGAATTTTTTAATACATACATAATAATTTTACTTTTCCTATGTCTAAGCATCTTTCTATCATTAATCAGAGTCATTAAAGGCCCTACTGCTCCAGATAGAATAGTTGGAATAGATACAATAAACACAATTGTTATCTCAGGTATGATTGTTTTCGGAGCTGCTTATCAGGAAGTCATTTACATTGATGTGGCAATCGTTTATGCTTTACTGTCTTTTATTTCAACCTTGTTTATTGCAAAATATTTAGAAGGAGGGGAGTTCTAGATGATTTTCGATTTGATAATATATTTATTCTTAGCCATTGGAGTTTTTTTTAATCTTCTTGGTGGTTTTGGTTTGCTGCGATTTCCCGATGTATATACAAGATTACATGCAGGGACAAAATGTACTACTTTTGGTTCGATTTTTATTTGCGGTTCTGTAATTTTAATAGGACTAAAAATGTGGTACACTGGTTCAACAGATGGTTCAGTTTTAGCAATCCATTCTATTGTTGCTTTAGTTGCAATTCTGCTTACAAATCCAACTGGGGCTCATGCTATTGCAAGAGCTGCACATAGAAGTGGGGTTGTCCCAGTTAAAGCAGTAGTTGATGATTTAAAAAATAGAAAACAAACAAAATCAGTTAAAAAGGAGGCCAAAAAATGACGTATTTGGAAATTCTTCATATCATTGTACCAATACTTACTGTTGGAGCTTCAATAGTTGCTGTATATCTAAAAGATTTGTTGGCTGCAGTAATTGCTGTTGCAGCTATGAGCTTGTTACTTTCACTTGAGTTTTATATACTTCAAGCACCAGATGTCGCAATTGCACAAGCCGGAGTTGGTGCTTGTTTGACAACAGCTATTTTTGTTATTACTATTAGAGCGACGAAACGAATGGAGGGAGAAAAATAATGGATAAAAGAAACATTGCTTCAGTAATTGTTTTTACAATAGTCGCAATTTTTTTTGTAATTTCTTCCCTTCTTATACATCCATTTGGAATGCCAGATGAGTCAGAAATGGATGACTATATTATTGAAAATACCCAGGAAGAAACTGGTGCCAACAATGGTGTTACCTCGGTAGTTTTTGATTATAGAGGTTTTGATACATTGGGTGAAGCTACTGTTTTGTTTACCGCGGTTGCAGGAGTTATATTAATATTCAGGAGGTTAAAAAATGACTGAAATGTCTCGGATCGTTCGAACCATTAGTAGTATTGCTTTTCCATTTTCAATGATATTTGGCTTATATGTAATAGCCCACGGTCATCTTACCCCTGGAGGTGGATTCCAAGGTGGGGCAATTGTAGCATCTGCTTGTGCAATGATTCTAGTTACGTTTGGCTCTAAATGGACAATTACAAAAATCAAAGAAAAAAAACTTTCAATACTAGAAAGTCTTGGTGCGATATCCTTTATTGCACTTGCTTTCTTAGGGCTCATATTTGGAGCGGTATTTTTTAATAATTTTCTTGTTGGAACAGATTATTTATTTGGAGTAATTCCACCAACTGGGTCAGTTATTGCAGATATAAATACAGGTGGATTACTTCCCTTGATGAACTTTGCAGTTGGAATAAAAGTGATTGCAGGTCTATTTGTAATCGTTCTTGTAATGGCATATGCCACTTCAAGTTTCAGGGAGGAAAATAAATGATTTATAATATTCCATACATTGCAGTTGCTGCTCTTATTCTCTTAGGATTGTATGCACTTATTTTTAAAAGAAACTTGATTAAAATGGTTATTGGAATCACGTTAATTGAAAGCGGAGTAAATTTATTTTTAATTACTCTTGGCTACAGAAAAGACAGCATAGCACCAATTTACACAAGCTCACCCGGTGGAACAATGGCATTTCCAATACCTCAGGCATTAACTCTTACTAGCATTGTAATTGGGGTAGCTGTTCTTGCATTAATGTTGTCCCTAGTTGTTCATATTTATCGACATTATGGAACTTTAGATGTTAAAAAAATTAGGAGGTTGAAGGAATGAACATACCGGACTATTTAATACCAATGGCTGTTGCTATTCCTCTTTTAGGTGCATTCCTTACCCCATTAATAAGCAAGATAAATGATAAATTAAGAAACATCTTTGTAATACTAATTCTTGCTCTTAATGCAGTTATAGTTATTTTAATTGCCTCAAAAATTTTTACAAATGGAATAATGACCTATGTTTTTGGCGCAAAAGATATTACATATCCCGTAGTTAGAATTCTATTTGAAGTAGATGCAATGAGTATTTTTATGGCAATAATATGCTCAATATTAGTTTTGGTTGCAGTTATCTATTCCTGGGCTTTTATGAAAGATAATACAGGTTTAGACAAATATTACACTCTTATTTTACTTTTAACTGCAGGTATGCTTGGAATGGTACTTACTGGTGACATGTTCAACTTTTTTGTATTTCTAGAAATTACGTCAATTGCATCCTGTGCATTAATCGCATTTTGGATAGATGTGGATAAATCAGTTGAAGCAGGATTTAAGTACATTATAATTAGTGCAATGGGGGCACTTTTTGTCCTGTTTGCAGTGGCAATACTTTATGGCCAGTACAATGCATTGAATATTGCAGTTCTTTCAAATTTAATTCAATATAGTTACTTAGATAAGATTGCACTGGTTTTGTTAATTGTTGCTCTTGGAATGAAGGCAGGTATTGTACCAATGCACATGTGGCTTCCTGATTCATATGGAAGTGCACCGTCTTCCATAACAGTTATACTTATAGGGGCTACTTTAGCTAGCCTATATGGTGTTTTAAGGGTAATTTTTACATTATACGGAAACGTTTTATCCACATTAGTTAGATTTGATGTTTCTGTAAATATCGTAATAGGATGGTTCATAGTTGCTTTAGCTGTCGTATCAATAATAATTGGAGTCACCATGGCTCTTATACAATCTGAATTTAAGAGATTGATTGCATATGGAGCAGTAGCAGAAATAGGTTATATGTTACTTGGAATAGGCGCAGGAATTGTTGCACTTGGGACAACCTACGGAAAAATTGCATTAAACGGTGGCATTTTTCATATTCTAAACGATGCATTAGATGTTGGTTTACTCTTTTTGGTTGCGGGTTCAATATATTATGCAACAAGAGAAACTTCCCTTGATAAATTATGTGGGTTGGCGAGGAATATGAAATATACAACAGTGTTTTTCATAATCGGTTTGCTTGCAGTTTCTGGTATGCCCCCATTAAATGGATTTGCATCAAAATTACTAATTTATGAATCAACATTTCAAATAAATCCGATTTTAGCAATAGTTGCTATACTATGTAGTATTTTGTTGTTAGCTGTATTTGTAAAAGTATTTTTTTCTGCTTTCATGGGACCTGCCCTTCCAAAATACAAGCACGTAAAAGAGGTACCAAAAAGTATGTTGTTGTCGATGGGAATTATTGCATGTATCATAGTGTTTATAGGTCTATTTCCTGATCTTATAATTAATAATATAGTAGAACCAGCCTCAAATGCCTTGCTTGGTTATTCGGAATATGTCTCACAAGTTGTTGGAGGTATCTAAAATGTTTACTATAGAAACAGGTAGTGGTTTTTGGAATCCAATAATATGGGGAATTTCAATAGCTATTTCATTCTTACTGATTTACATTCTTAGAAGCTTTGGAAAAAAAGATTACAAGAAAGACACGGAACAAATAAAATCATTTCTTTCAGGAAATCCAGAATTTGAAAAGGAAAAAATGCAGGTTAAATCAAGTAATTTATATTGGGGTTTCACATCTAGTCTTAAGGGACTTTACACTATTTTAAGAAAAATGCATACAGGAAATGCTAGTGATTATGTTTTATGGTTTGTAGTTGTATTGGCAATTTTTTTGTTAATTGAGGTGATTTAATTGAGTTTACTAGAAACCTCTGAAACTATTCTAAGGATAATAATAGGCACAATCGGTGTTGCAATATTTTCAATCATATTTGGATTATTGTATAAAGGTATTGACCGAAAAATATCTGCTCACATGCAAGGTCGTATCGGACCTCCAATAATTCAGCCTTTTAGAGATGTTAGGAAATTGTTTACAAAAGAAAACATCGTACCTGAAAATGCCATTCCATGGATATTTAACCTAATCCCTTTATTAGGTCTTGTTGCTACGATTACAATACTGATCTATTTACCAATTGGAGGTTTTCCACCAATAATATCGTGGGCCGGAGATCTTATTTTAATTCTTTATTTGTTAATTTTCCCTTCGCTCGCTCTAGTAATAGGAGGATTTTCTTCTGGTTCACCCTATGCAATAGTTGGTGCACAAAGAGAGATGGCTACAATGATTGCTTATGAATTTCCTCTTGCAATTATAATAATTAGCCTTGCCTGGAAATTAACCCAAGTAGGAAGCGAGAATGTATTTGCCTTGACAACAATTGCAAATAATCCCATTTGGAACAATGTAACAGGTCCTTTGGGCTTTATTGGTTTTGCAATACTTCTTTTTGTGCTTATAATTGTGACACCAGCAGAGCTGTCAAAAATCCCATTTGACGCTCCAGAAGCAGAAACAGAGATAGCAGGGGGTTTGCTTGTTGAGTATTCTGGAAGAAATCTTGCTATGTTTTATTTAACCGATGCCGTTAAAACCGTAGTGATGGCATCAATAATTATTGCATTATTTATACCATATAACCTTTCAAGTTTATCAATGCTTGGACTTGAGAGTGGAAGTTACTTAGCTTATGCTGTTGACATAATTTTTTACCTAGTTAAGTTGTTTTTAGTAATTCTATTCTCAGTAACTGTTATTAGAGTAGCAATTGCAAGGTTAAAAATCGATCAAATAGTGTATACTTATTGGATCCCACTTACCTTATTGAGTCTTGTTGGGTTAATTCTTATCATGTGGGATGGCTTCATAATGAATACATTTGGATTTACTTAACCAAGCATAACACCAAAATAAGGTGATTCTATTAACCAAATCTTGGTTCTAGGAAATGGTTATAAATGAATACTAACAAAAAAAGCTTGGATAAAAATATTGTTTATTACTTTATATTTTTACCAACAATGATGTTGATTGTTGGGTATTTTTTATATCCTTACCCGCCTGAAGAAATTGCAAAAACTCTAATTCAATTTCCAATATTTATCGGACTTATTTTATTAGGAATCGGATTTTTTTATAAAAACAGGAAAACAGCTAAAAAAATTAAAATTATTGGTTGGAGTATCTTTGCCTTTTTCTGGGCTACTTCTCCAAATTATTTGTATCAATCTGAAGGTGGGGATATTGTAAATGCTGTACTTTGTATTATTGGAGTTTACCTACTTGTTTATATCGCCTATCAAGAATGGCTTTCCTTAAAATGCAAAGAAGATATTAAATGTTTAAACTGGTTTGCTGGTGCAACGTTTCTTGCAGGAATTATTTATTTTACCTTTGATAGTCCTATTTTACCAATTTTCAAAGATACTTTGATACAAATAGTTGCTTCTCAGACTTCAGCATTTTTAAATCTCTTAGGTTTAGACTCTTATACGATAGGTCCATTTGTATATTACAATAACTTTCCAATCAGAATAATCTTTGCATGTACTGCAGTTCAATCAATAGTCTTGTTTGTTGGTATGATATTACCTTTAACTAATGTTGATATCAAAAGAAAAGTGTATGGGCTTTTAGTCACAATTCCTCCAATCTATGTTTTAAATTTAATTAGAACCTCATCTGTGGTTTATTTAGCGGGGGATAATATTTGTTCGGTAGAGTTTGCTCACAATATTTTAGGTAAAGCAGGGTCATTAATTGCATTAGTGGTTTTTGCATTTATAATTTTCAAAATATTACCTGAATTATATGATGAAATCTTATGTATTATTGATTTACCAAAAAGAAAGGGCCCTGTAGAAGAATTTTTTAATGATTTAATAAGGAAAAAAGGAAAATGAAAATAGCAAAAGGGGGGCTATCTTGGATAATTTCTTCAATTCTTGTAAATTTATTTATAATTATATTGACATTCTATGTCAATAAAATATTTTATCTTTATGTATATTTTTTATTGATACTTTCCTTGCTAATAACAATCGTTTTATTTATTTTTTTCCGAGATCCCGAAAGAAACATTGGTAATAATGTCGTTGCAGTTGCAGATGGTAAAATTCGTGAAATATCAAACGAATTTGATAAAGAAGTTGGAGAATGCACAAAAATTTCTACATTTATGAATATACACAATGTACATGTAAACAGAATGCCAATTGATGGAAAAATAAAAGATATTGTTCATTATAATGGAAAACATATACCTGCTTTTAAAAAAGAATCGGGAAATAATGAAAGAGTAAAGATACTAATAGAGGCAAATAATAAAATATTCAAGATTGTTCTAATTGCAGGTATTGTTGCAAGGCGTATTGTGCCATATATAAATAAAGATGAGACAGTAAAAAAGGGAGATAGAATTAGTATTATTAGACTTGGTTCTAGGGTTGATGTTTTTCTCCCAAAAAAAATAATTAAATCTGTAAATGTTAAACTAAACGATAAAATCAAAGCTGGTGAGGATACAATTGCAGAAATTAATGATTAAATTATTGTCCTATGCTGATATTATTAGTCTAACTAATGCTTGCCTTGGTTTTCTAGCAATTGTTGCTCTTTTATCTCTTATTGAAAATATTGATATTATGAGGTTATCTTTTTCTCTGATATTATTAGCTTTACTTGCCGATGGTTTAGATGGAATAATTGCTCGAAAAACAAAAACAAGTGAATTGGGTGATTATCTGGAAGCCATGGCAGACATGATTTCAATGAGTATTGCTCCGTCGGTCTTTATTTTAAATATTTATTTTACTAGACTTTCAATAGAGCCATACTATCAAATTCTTCTCGTTTTATTAATATTAATTTTTATTGTATGTAGTATCACTAGATTATCATCTTTTCATTTAATGAAAAATAATGACTATTTTTATGGTCTTCCCGCATCGGCAAGTACTATTTTCTTATTGATTCCTTCATTTTTAGAAATTGATTTGAAATTTATAATGTTTTTAATTATTGTTTTGTCATTAGCGACAATCTCAAGAATTAAATTCCCAAAGCCAAAAATCAAAATTAATGCAATTGCTGTAATTTTGATTTTATTAACATTAATTATTGGCAAAACATTCAACAATATTGCACCAATATTACTTTTTTTTGCACTAGCAATATACTCTCTTTTAGGTCCGATTTATACAAAAAAAAGCATACAAAAGATTTCTAAATAAAAATTGCATTACATACTGCTATATATGGACGATATACCCAAAATAGGGATTACTGGGATGCCTAGCGTTGGTAAAACACAGACACTTATAAAAATAATTGAAAAAATAGAAAAAAGTGGATACAAACTACAGGGGATGATTACTGAACCAGTAATCGAAAATAGTAAAAGAATTGGATTTTACGTGCAAGATTGGCAAACAAAAGAGAAGGAAATATTTGCACACATTGATTTTGATCAAAAAGACCGGGTCGGAAAGTATGGCGTCGATCTGAAAATATTGGAGAAAATCGGCGTTCCGGCAATTGAGAAAGCCATTAGTGATGAAGAAGTTGATGTGATTATCATCGACGAGATAGGCAAAATGGAAATGCTATCGGAGAAATTCTGTAGTGTTGTAACCGATGCATTAGATTCCGATAAACCCATACTTGTAACTCTACATAAAAAATCAAGAACACCTTTATTGCAAGATATTCGAAGAAGAGATGATATGCGAATTTTGGAAGTTACTACTGTAAATAGAAATTTACTTCCTTATAAAATTGAAAAGATTATGGCAGAGAAACTACCACCATTATATTAACTATGAAAAATAGTGATATTATCAATATAAAAGAGGGAACTACAGAGTGTTTTGTTTTTAAAAATAAACTATCATTAAAAGGTCCTGGTTTAAAAGATTCAAAACCGTTTTATAATCCATCTATGGAATTAAATCGGGATTTATCGATTATTTTTATTCAATGGTTGATTGAACAAAGAAAAAAACATCTTAGTTTATTAGATGGACTTGCAGCTTCAGGAATAAAAGGAGTAAGAATAGCAAATGAAGTTGATGGGGATTTTGATGTTACAATAAATGATTGGGATGAACAAGCCCACTCTTTAATTAAAAAAAATATAAAAAATAAGGAATCAATAAATGCTTTTGCTACACAAAAGAATTTAAATGTATTGCTATCAGAAAATAGATATGATTATATTGATATTGATCCCTTTGGTTCCCCTGTATATTTTATTGATTCTGCTGTTAGAAGCGTCTTAAACAATGGTGTTATAGCTTGTACTGCCACCGATACCGCAACATTGTGTGGAGTATATCCACAAGTTTGTTTTAGAAGATATGGAGCAAAAACTTTTCATTGTTATTTAATGCATGAAATAGGTTTGAGAATTCTACTAGGTTTAATATGTAGGGAGGCTGCAAAATATGATAAAGGAATTAAACCAATAATCAACTATTCAACTGATTATTATTTTAGACTTTTTGTAATGATTAAAAACGGTAAAAGACATGCTAATGAATCAATTAAAAAATATTCATTAATTGATTTAAAGGAGTATTTTTCTGATAATGAAGATAGACAGATCGGTCCTTTATGGTTAGGTGAAATACAAGACAAAAAAGCGGTAAAGGAAGTCAGAACGCTTCTTTTTAAAAAAGAATTAAACACAAAAAATTCCATTTGGAAATTGTTGTCTTTATTGGAGGAAGAAGCAAATGCTCCTATCTATTTTTATACTACTGAAAATCTTGCTACGAGGTTAAAAACCTCCCCTATAAAATTGGGAAAAATAATTAATATGCTTGAAACTAACGGATATAAAGCAACAAAAACTCATTTTTCTTCCATAGGATTTAAAACAGATGCAAGTCATGATGAAATATTAAATATCATAAAAAAAACCTAAATATTTTATCAATAATGTAATTAAAAAATAGCTGAATTAAATGATATATTCATGTATTCTAATCCATTTAAAGGCGAATAAGAAGACTCTCCACCAACATAAAACTCGATAAATGGTTTATTATTTAAATAAGTCGAAATTCGCTCTCTTACGTCAAATATTTTATTTCCTAATGTTTCCAATCGAGTCACACATGATGAAAATAAAGCAAAATTTGGTTCAAATGTTAGTAGACGCAGATTCTTATCCACTGTTTCAAATAATCTTTTTCCATCAATCGTCAAAATAGTTGCATGAGAATCAATTATCTTACATGTTAATAATAATGAATTTCCCAAAACAATACCAATTACATGCGGAGAACAATCATTTTTTGAATATTCTGAGGTTTTACCGCCAATTGGGAAATAAAAGGTTGTTTTTAACCATGTGTCTTCATTTAATATTTCTTGCGGCCAATTTAGCAAACGTAATAACTCTTTCATAGCCGGTTTTCCATTTATTTCATGAATAATTCTGAAATCTTTACTAATTTTTGTAACTTCAAAATCAATATTTGTTTTAACCATATTGTGTGTAGAGTGTACAAAAATATCGCCGTCTGTTTTTATTCCTAAGGTTAATAATGCATTTTTTAGGACTTTTTTATTATAAAATTGATAATTTCGAAAACCTGGGCCATCATCAAGTGTTGCACCACTTAACATAGAAAAATCAGGAAAAAACGACACTAATTCTTCAAGGATCTCTTCATCTCTGGCCGCACCCATTTGAAGTGCTTTTTGTGAAAATGACATAAGCTTTATCAGCGTATTTGGTGCAATTCCCGGCTCAATTACTTTTTTTCTCCCAATAGGTTTAATATTTGGTATTACTGCACCAGATATAATATTTAATAAAAAACCATTTTTATAAGCACTATTTGAGAATCTATCATTAATCATCCTACAGGCCTGCCTAGCTGCTTTTTTTGGATTTCGTTTAGTATTTAATCCAATTCCCAAGGCAAAATCCATCTGATTTGATTTAACAGCTAATGCTGAAGCGCCACGTGTAAAACATCCATCGTTATTAGTAAATCCTCTAAAAGTCCCGCCAATTAATTGAACTTCATCTGGAAATACATCATAAATTCCATGTAAAAATTCAGTAAAACCACCATATTTTTCATAATGTATGGTAGAAAAAAGAACAATAAAATCTGGATTATCATTTAGTTTATTATATATTATATTAGCCAACTCTTTTCCGGATTCCCTTGCTCCCCATTTACGTGTTGTACCTATCTCTACCTTTGTGTAGTTTTTGTTACTCTTAAGCATCACCATTCTCCATACGAATAAAAAAATAATTCTATTACAGCATATTATTTTCTTTCTTTTTTATTTTTCTAATTAAAAATACTAATCCTAAAACTTTCTTTATTATTTATTTGGCAACGTTTTATTTTCTAATAGATATTATCGTTAAGAACAAAGTTTTCCTTTTTACAAAAATAAGAAGTAAATTTATTATATGTTGATTGATTGAGCTATTTCAACTTTAGGATCGTGTTGATATGAATCAAATGCTAAAAGTGGGGGTTTTGGCTTCTGGCAGTGGAACAGATTTACAAAGCATTATTGATGCATCAGAAAAAGGCATGATTGATGCAAAAGTTGTTGTTGTTATTAGCGATAAAAAAGATGCATTTGCATTAAAAAGAGCAGAAAAACACAATATAAATAACTTTTTTGCCGATCCTAAAGATAAAAAAAGAATTGAACATGAAAATAAAATGAATTCTATCTTAGAAAACGCCCAAGTTGATTTAATTGTTGAAGCAGGATATATGCGAATATTAACCGTATCTTTTATAAAAAAATGGTATGGAAAATTAATAAATATTCACCCTGCCCTCCTCCCTTCATTTAAGGGAGTAAATGGGCAAGGAGATGCATTAGAATACGGGGTAAAAATCTCAGGTTGTACCACACATTTTACAGATGAAGAAATGGATCATGGTCCAATTATTTTACAGGCAGCAGTTAAAGTTTTACCAAATGATAACAGAGAAAAACTTGCAAATCGTATATTAGAAGTTGAACATCAGATACTCCCAAGAACAGTTCAATTATTTGCAGAAAAAAGGCTAAAAATAGAGGGCAGGAAAGTGATTATCTCTCCTGGAGATTCTTGGATTGATAAATATAAAGTTATTGAAGGCGTGCTTTATTCAGAGGGATACTAAAAAACATGGATACAAGCGAAGCATTAAACTGGTTGTATAGTTTTAAAAAACATGGTTCAAAATTAGGTTTAGAAAGGATTTCATACCTAGTTGATAAATTAGATAACCCTCAGAATAAAATAAAGACAATTCATATAACAGGAACAAATGGTAAAGGATCAGTGTGTAAATTTATCGCATCAGTTTTGCAAAAAGCAGGGTATAATGTTGGAGTATATATTTCACCACATCTTCAACGTTTTTCTGAACGAATAGTGATAAATAATAATGAAATTTCAAATGATGATATGGTTTTACTTATTGAAAAAGTAAAACCAATTGTTGAAAAAATGATATCGCAGGGTAATGCCCCTACCTTTTTTGAAATAGTAACAGCAATGTCATTTTTGTTTTTTTGTGAAAGCAGTGTTGATTTTGCAGTGATTGAAGTTGGATTAGGTGGAAGATTTGATGCAACTAATGTAATTAATCCGCTGATTTCAATTATTACAAACATATCGTTAGAACATACAAAATTCTTAGGGGATAGCATTGAATCAGTAAGTTATGAAAAAGCCGGGATTATAAAGAGCAATACCCCAATTGTAACTGCAGCATCTAATAGTTCTTTAAAAGTAATTAAGAAAATTGCCAAAGAAAAAAATGCATCGTTGATTACAATATCTGATAAAAATTGGAAAAGAGTTTTTTTTAATCACACTCATCAGGAATTTATAGTTCACGGTATGTTAAAGGACTATCCTGTAAAATCTGTCCAATTAGGTATGTATCAAGGAGAGAATATTGCATGTGCAATATTTTCAATCGAACAACTACAGATGATGGGGGTATACATTACAGAAGAAAACATAAAAGAGGGTATTTTTTCTGCATTTAATCCAGGGAGAATGGAAATTATATCTGAAAATCCCATTGTTATATTAGACGGTGCTCACAACCCGGATGCTATGAAAATGCTCAGAATAAGCCTTGAAAAAGATTTTCAATTCAAGAAATTAATACTAATTATAGGCATCTTAGAAGACAAGAATTATCAAGAAATGATTTCGCACGTCCTTCCAATTTCAGATATAACAATTCTTACAAAATCAAACAATACACGAGCATGCGAACCTAAAATTCTTAAAGAAACAATTGAAAAATTAGGGTTTAAAAATCATGTATCAATAATTAAAAAAATTCCTGAAGCTATAAAATATGCCAAAATGAAAGCCGAGACAGGTGATCTTATTTGCATTTCCGGATCATTATTTACAGTTGGAGAGGCAAGACAGCATCTATTTGGTATAAATGAAGAAATTGTAGAATGTTAAAAATTCATTTTTTCAATATTTCTATCTAATTCCTTAATAAATTTGGTTTTCAAAATAAGATTTGTATTTCCTATTGCGCCTTCAAGTTTTTCATCATATGAAATACTACCAATGTATTTTAATCCTAAATTTTTAACTAATTCCTCCACCATTGAGGTGTTTTTCATTTTCATATTTTCCAATACACCAATCATTGGAATTTTCAACTCTTTTAATATCTTTAATAGTTTGGAAACTGCACCCATAGCTACTTTTGAGGGAATTGTAATTACTAAAAATTCACTTTTTTTAATGAAACGAATAACATCTAATATTTCATCCCCAATGCCTGGAGGCATGTCTAATACTAAATAATCTAAAGACCCCCACTGAGTTATTGCTAGAATTTCAATTATTATGTTTGTGATATCTACACCTCTAAAAGCAGAAGGCTTATCTTCAGTAAAATAGACAATCGACATGAACTTTATGCCATTAACTTTAGGAGGAATAAGACCCTTTTCTTCTATTGGAAATTTTTTTTTAACACCTAGAATTATATGTGATGAAGGGCCATACAAATCAAGATCCAACAATCCTACTTTATAGCCTTTTTCCGAGAGAGAAAGAGCTAAAGTTGAAGCAACAAGTGATTTGCCAACCCCACCTTTACTACTCGCAACAGATATGATTCGATTTATTTTATCCAATCTTTTTGTAATTACACTCACTCTAGCTTCCATTTTACTCTACCTTTCACCTTTTATTGAAGATATAGAAACTCCCCTTCCAGTAATTATTTCAAAATCTGGACTCCCGCATTTAGCACATCTTGCATGAACTAAAGCAACCTCTGGGATAAAATGTATTGCTTCAGATTCATCTTCCGTCAATTTTTTCTTCATATCACCAAATTTCCACTCATGACCACAGCTTACACATTTTAATTTGCTTTCATCAGTTTCAATCCGTATCTTAACGTTTTCTAACTTGTTTTTATATGACTTTATTATTTCTTTGATTGCAAATTCAAAAATATCTTGTTCTATTTGCTGTAATTCTCCAATTTGAATATTTATCTCTGTTATTTTTTTTAGTTTCTCTTTTGTTGCTACATCTAAAGCTGTAGTAATAATTGATTCCGCTAAAGCCCATTCGTGCATATGTTTGAGGGTTACCAAACTTTAAAGTTTAAATTTTACTGTTACTGCGATTAATTTGCACTTATTGGAAATTGTTATATATCATACTTTATCTATTAAACAAAGTGAACAAACAATTAAATGAAAAAAAGGAACAACTAAAAATTTCATTAATAAAAATGAATAAGGTTGTTATTGCTTTTTCAGGCGGAGTAGATAGCGCTTTTCTATTAGCTTTTTCACATCAAATTTTAGGAAAAAATACAATTGCTGTTACTATAGATTCTCCTTTTACACCCTCATGGGAATTGGATGATGCAAAAGAATTCACCAAGTCTATGAAAATAAATCATAAAATTATTAAAATAGTTTATAAGGAATTAGAATACATACGAAAAAATCAATTAGATAGATGTTATTATTGTAAGAAGCTCATTTTCAAAAGAATTAAAGATTTTGCTAAAAAAAATAATTTCAAATTTGTTTTAGATGCCAGTAACTACGATGATTTAAATGATTATAGACCTGGAATGAAAGCATTAAAAGAGTTAAAAATTATCTCTCCATTAATAGATGTAGGTCTAAAAAAAGAAGAGGTACGGATACTTTCCAAAAAAATGAATCTTACATCATGGGACAAACCATCAATGGCTTGTCTTGCTTCAAGATTTCCCTACAACAGTCCAATAACATCTTCAGGTCTAGAGAAAATTGAAAAATCTGAAGAATATATTCGATCATTTGGGATAAAACAATTACGAGTAAGATATTTTGATGAAATAGCAAAAATTGAAGTATTTAAAAAAGACCTAAAGCTGATAATTAAAAACTCTCAAAGAATCGCCAAATTCATGAAGAAACTTGGGTTTAAATATATTACAATTGATCTTGAAGGATATAGAACGGGAAGTTTAAATGAGGCTTTATAAGAAATGAAAGACATTTTAGAAGATTATAAAAAAGGAAAGATATCAACTAAAGAGATTTGTAAAAAATTGGAATGTCTGCCTTACAAAGATTTGGGTTTTGCCAAAGTTGATACTCATAGAATGTTAAGGAAAGGTTTTCCAGAAACGATATTTTGTAAAGGAAAAACAATTGAACAAATTGTTGAAATAATTAAAATACTAGCAAAACAAGGAAATAATATACTTGCAACAAAAGCTAATCAAGACATCTTCAATTCTGTAAAAAAATTTTTTCCCAAAGCAGTTTTTAATAAACTGGCCAAAACCATTGTAATTAAACAAAAGGAGATTAAAATTAACAAAGGAAAAATTCTTATAGTTACCGCAGGTACTTCCGACATTCCAGTTGCTGAAGAAGCACTTGTTACAGCAGAACTTATGGGAAACAAGGTTGAAAAAGCCTATGATGTAGGAGTTGCAGGTATTCATCGGCTATTAGATATTAAAGATAAATTATCCAAGGCAAATGTAATAATTGTTGTTGCTGGGATGGAAGGAGCACTTGCTAGTATTGTTGGAGGATTAACATCTAAACCTGTTATTGGTGTACCAACGAGTGTAGGTTATGGTGCAAATTTTAATGGTATTGCTCCACTGCTTACAATGATGAATAGTTGTGCTGAAGGAGTTGTTGTTGTGAATATTGATAATGGTTTTGGTGCAGGTTATTTTGCCAGTTTAATAAATAGGTGAGATTAAATTGAAAGTAGCTTATTTTGATTGTTATTCTGGGATAAGCGGGGATATGATCCTTGGAGCTTTAATTGATTTAGGATTAAAACAAGAATTATTACGAAAAGAACTTGAAAAAATTGAAATATCTGGTTATGAACTTAAAGTTGATAAGATTGAAAAAAATAATATCATTGGGACAAATGTAATTGTAAAACTAAAAGGAAAACAGCAAGAGCGCGGATTAAAAGAAATTGAAAAACTTATAGATAAAAGTAGCCTATTAGAACAAGTTAAAATAAAGAGTAAGCAGGTATTTTTAAAATTAGCAAATGCTGAGGGTAAAATACATGGCATTTCTCCATATAAAGTTCATTTTCATGAGGTTGGTGCAATAGATTCTATAATAGATATTATCGGCGCTGTTGTAGGTTTGGAAAATTTGAAGTTATCAAATATCTATTGCTCAGCAATACCCTTGGGCCGGGGCTTTGTTGATTGCTCGCATGGAAGAATACCTGTTCCTGCACCGGCTACTTTAGAGATACTAAAAAAAATACCTGTTTATTCAAATGATATTTCACATGAATTAGTAACCCCAACAGGTGCAGCTATCATTACTACTTTTGCAAAACATTTTGGTCCAATGCCATTGATGAAAATAAATGAAGTTGGCTATGGTGCAGGAAAAACAGATATGAAGCATCCTAACTTCTTAAGAGTTATTTTAGGCGAAATTGAAAATAATTTCAAATACGATGTCACAACAATAATTGAGACGAATATCGATGATATGAATCCTGAAATTTATGGATATTTAATTGAAAAATTATTAGAAAATGGTGCGCTTGATGTATTTTTTACTCATATTCAAATGAAAAAAAATCGACCCGGTGTTAAATTAAGTGTTATTTGCTCAAACGATAATGTCAATGAATTAGCAAATATAATATTTGAGGAATCATCAACATTTGGTGTTAGATTTTATGAAACAAGAAGATTAAAACTTGAAATAAAAAAATGCAAGATTCAAACAAAATATGGCAAAATTTCAGTAAAGATTGGATTGCTAAAAAATAAAATTCATACAATTTCACCAGAATACGAAGATTGTAGAAAAATTGCAAATAAATATAACGTGCCAATAAAAGAAATATATGATTTAGTAAAAAAGAAAATTAACCAGTAATAACTGACATATGCTGTTTCGTTTTTTTCCACCAAATTATTGCATAATGTGAAGATCCATCTAAAATAAAATGTCCATTTTCTTTTTTAAGAGTGCTATAAAGATAGTTTTTGAGTACATACTTTTGATTTTTTTTAGTAAGCATCAATTCATTTTTAAAATGGTTATAGGCTTCATTCTTTGTTTTAAAACTATAAAAATTATCCATAATAAATGTTTCAATATTAGGATAAATATTCATCTGATTTAGTACATTGAACAAGCAGTTTGCTTTAGGTATAGGGTAATAAGGTATTTGAAATAAAGATTTCCAAAGATGTACATACAATTTTTCCCAAGAGGGCATGCCAATATGCCAAATTAGATACACGTAGCAAGAAGAGGCCCGCATCATTTTTTCAATTGCTAATTCAATATCATCCATAATTAAAGAAAATGAGGCAAGAACCAGATCATATGGACAATCTAAATCCTGAGTTAAATCAACATCTTCCCATCTTTTTTGAACACAACTAATGTTATTAATTTCGTTTTCCCTAATCCTTTCCCTCAGACAATTAATCATACCATTAGATGGTTCAATTGCAGTGATATGTTTTACCATTTTAGAAAGAGGTATTGAATGTGTACCAGGACCTGCACCAACATCTAAAATTTTAAAATTATTTTTTATAGGTATATTCTTAATTCCCTTATCAAATCCTATAGTGTCATTCCATCTATGTATTAAATATGAAAAACAATTTGAGAATCGCAGGTTAATGCTATTTTTGCCCTCTGGGTAATTGCTGTATATCATTTTATGTTGTCTGATTGTCTCCTTCCAGATTTGATTCCAATCTATAGCTGAGGAGAGTATGTCTGCGTTCAATATTCCCCCTCCGTATTTGCAACATGAGAAGTATCACTCTCTAATTTTTTACGATTTTTTTTGTCAATTTTTGAAAATTCTCTTGGATATACTACCTTTGTTTTTTTAATAGATTCAACAGAGCAAACTTTTTCATAAATTTTGTCCAATGTCGGTTCTGATATTATTTCTTGAGGTGAACCAACTGCAACAAGCCCACCATTTCCCATCACAACTACGTCATCACAAAACCAAATCACATGGTTCGGATCATGAGTACATGCAACAACAGTAGATCCTAGAGCTGCGATATTCCGTAATAATTTCCAAACTCTTATTTGATTGCTAAAATCTAATGCAGATGTAGGCTCGTCAAGAAACATTACTTTGGATTTTTGAGCAACAGCTCGAGCAATAATAACTAACTGTCGCTGTCCTCCACTTAATTGATTGTAAGGAATTTCAGCTAATTGTTTAATACCCACTAATTTCAATGCCTCCTTAGCAATTTTTTTATCATCTTTAGAAGTTCCAAATATGCCTTTAAGATGAGGAGTTCTTCCCATTAAAACTACATCTCTTACTAAATAAGGAAATGATGGCTTATGTTCTTGTGGAACATACGACATTAGTTTTGCAATCTCTTTTACAGATTTTCCTTTGATGTCATCTCCATTAATATTAACTGACCCATTCTCAAAACGCAAAAAACGTAAACAACACTTAAAAAGAGTTGTTTTTCCACAACCATTTGGTCCAAACAAACCACATAATCGACCTTTTTCAACTTCAAATGAGATGTTATTAAGCACGGGTTTATTTTTATTGTAGGCAAAGTTCAAATTTTCTATTTTTAACATTTTTATCCCACAAAACTTCCCTTACCTTTAGTTCTAATAAGGTACATCAAATAAGGAGCTCCAATTATTGATGTTAAAATGCCAACAGGGATCTCACCTGAGGTCAAAGTTCTTGCAAGAGTATCGCATATTATAAGATATATCCCCCCCATAATTGCAGCAGCAGGCAACATGTATCGATGATCAGGACCAAGAAGCATTCTTGCCGCATGAGGCATCATTAATCCTACCCATGCTATTATCCCAACTGAACTAACAGAGATAGCAGTTATCAAAGTGGCAATTACAATAAACAATATTTTGTAATACTCTGGGTTAACACCTAATGTCTGTGCTTCTTCATCTCCCATGGAAAGAATATTCAATTTCCAACTAAAAAACCAAAGAAGTAAAAAACACACAAAAACGGTTGGGAGTATCAATATAACATCTTGCCAGGTTGAATAATAAAATCCTCCCATCAACCAAAAAACTATCTCTCTTAATGCCGCATCGGTTGCGATGTATTTAAGAATCGAGACGAAAGCAGCAAATATTGAGCCAATAATTACCCCTGCCAATATTAACATTATTATAGGTGTCTCACCACGAACTCTGGCTAATAAATAAGCTCCAAAAACAGCTAATATTCCGAAAGTAAAAGCTGCAACCTGTAAAGATAAAAAAAATGTAGGAATAACAATAGCAAGAGCTGCTCCAAAAGCCGCACCTGATTCAACCCCAAGAATATAAGGTTCCACTAATGGATTTCGGAAACATCCTTGATATACCGCTCCTGCAATAGCCAGTGATATCCCAACAGCAAGAGAGACAAGTATTCTTGGTAATCGTATTTCCCAAATAATTACATCATACAATTTATTGATGTTGTTGGGGTCCCCATAAGGATTTAAATGATTAAAAAAGGTATGATAGACATCAAAAAAAGATATTTCATATACACCCTGAACTAATGCAATTATAAAAGTAATAAAAAGTAAAAAAAGAAGAAATAAAATAATAAATATTTTTCTTCTTTCGTCAAATAAAATATTCTCTTTTTCACTCTTTTTAGTTAAATGTCTGAAATGCATAAACTATACTCTTTTATACATTTTCATCAACGGTCCAATCTAACCATTGAATCGTTCTTAATTGAACGGCAGTTTCGTTGTCAACATGATATACAGTTTTGTAAAAATCTAATACCCATTCGTTGATTTTGAAATCTGAAAATCTTTCAGGGTATGCTGCTTTTGCAATAACCATAACTTCGATAGGGTATTCTAATCGCTTCGCACAGTTATATGGTGTCCATGGAAGTGCCCAAACTCGTCGATTCTTAACTGCATCTAGCTCCTGTAATGTGCTATAGTATGATGAATTATACAATTCTCTAGGTGGATGGTACCCCCAATCAGTTGGAAGTACGATTACATCTGGATTTAACTTAAGGATTTGTTCAGCACTATAAATCTGCCATCCCCCAGTATGATTGATAGCATTTTTTGCATTGACAATCTCCTCTATAAAATAAGATTCCATTGTGTCAGTACATAAGACATCACCAGCTCCGGTTCCGGCTTTTCTTACTTCGGGTGAAAGACCAAAAAGTAAAACAGTCGACTTATCTTCTTCAGTGATATTTTGGGTTCTATTTACTATTAGATCGATAATGCTTTCAATGTATTCATTTAACTCTTTTGCATCTTCGGTCATATTAAAAACATCCCCAATAATTTCGATTTCTTCACTAACTAAACTAATATCTGGAGATGAAAATACCGGGGGTCCATACAAAACCACAACTGGTATACCTAAAGCCTCGATTTTATAAATACTTGTTTGAATATCTTCATCAGTACCATATTCATCAGTGTTCATTGAGCAAAATCCTATTCTTACAAAAACTACATCGGGGTCCAAGCTAGCTATAGTTTCTAAATTCACAGCAACGTCATATTCAGCAACTGCTGGCAGATCGAGTAATGCTGGATTTAAGTAAGTAACAGGATTCATACCTTCTTCATAAGTATAATTACCTCCAGAAATATCTTCAAAAGTATATGAATCGATTTCTTGAAGATTTGTTGATCCAAGGCCAATAAGTTTTTCTTCAATATCAAAACTTTGCATTATACTTGCTATAAAACCATCACTAATGTCTATAACTCTTGAGATATTTTTAGGAACAAGAACTTCTTCTCCTCGCATGTCAATAACTGTTCTAAAATCATCTAGATCTTTCTGTTCATCGATTTTTTCTTCAACACATCCAACAAATATAGTTATAACTAATGTTAATACTATAACTGTTGATAAATATTTTTTAACCATTTCACTCCTCCATTATTAACACGATTTTCAATTTTGTAACACGGTAAGTAAGCATATTATTTATCTTTTTCGGTATCAAAATATTTAAATTCGTGCTACCAATCACTTAACTAAGTGTTACTATGCCTGTAAAAATTGTTAGATTTGGTGTTTCAATAGAGCCAATTTTACTTAAGAAATTTGATAAAAGAATAAAAATGGAAGGTTACACCAATAGGTCAGAAGCAATTAGAGACTTAATTCGAAAAAATCTTATTGTTGAGGAAACAAAGGATCCAAACAAACAAGCAATGGGAACTTTGACCATTATTTATAATCACCACGAAGGAAATCTAACTGATAAATTACTTAATCTACAGCACGATCATAACCAAGAAATTCTTTCTACAACACATGTGCATATTGATCATAAAAACTGTCTCGAAGTTTTAATTTTGAAGGGGAAAGTAAGTAATATTGTTAAATTATCAGATAGAATAAAATCATTAAAAGGAATAAAACATGGGGAGTTAGTAGTCACAGAAAGTCAAATATAATTCTACTTGCTTTTTACAGCTTCATTTAAATCTTTTAAAAAGGATTTTACATCTGTTCCATGTACGCCAGCAATATCTTTAACTCTTTCAAAAGATGCAGCAAGACATCCAATGCAACCAATATTATATTTTGAAAACACAGGTGCAGTTTCAGGATACTTCTCAATTACTTCACGAATCGTCATATCTTCAGTTATTTTATTTTCAGCCATTTTTTCACCGATAAAATAACAATTGTTATCTAAATAGTTTATATAATATTTACTGTTGAAAAAAGGCGAGGAGAAACCGGACGGTTGGATTGTGGAGGAGGAAAAAAGCAACGCTCAACCAATTTTTCTACCTCCAGTATCTTTTTAAAACATGAATATAAGTAAGCATTTATAAATGAAGAATTTGGGTGCCTAAAACTATTATATCACATTCAATCATAATGATATGACTTTTTATATGTCAAATAGAACCTGAACGTAATAAGGTTCTTTGTTATGAACTTCAAGCATATGATATGTAACAGCTTTTATCTCGGTCCCCATATTATGCTTTAACTCATAAAATTCTTCTCCAGAAACAAGTGCAGAAAGATGAGTTTTGTCGATTGTAACATTAAATTTATTAAATATCAAATTTTTTGCACTGTTTAAAAATAACAGCTCAGACAACCAATCAACAAGAAGTTGTTCAAAATCCGGGGCATCCATTTCGATATTATATTGGCCAACATTCTCTATTTTTGATTTGTCTGTTATAATATCAAACATACCAATTGCAGCATTTTCAAAAGCTTCAGAGAGATTTTTTCCATAAGCCTTTATCCCTACATCAGCGGTGTGCTCAATTAATTTATATTTTTTCATAGAGACGCCTTGGATATATATTTTCTACAACAACATTCTCTTTTTTCATCAATCGAATCTATAGATATTTTTAGAACCTTTGAAATAAATAATTTTTTATCAGAATAAATTGAAGAAATTTCATTTGCTTCTAGTCTATCTTGAAGTCCAGCTGCCATATTGCAGACAATACACAAAGATGCATAACAAATCCCTTTTTCTCGAGCCAAAACGACCTCAGGGACCCCCGTCATACCAACTATATCAGAAAATTTTGAAAATAAATTTATCTCTGATGCAGTTTCTAATCGCGGTCCTTCAGTGGTAAGATAAATGCCTTTTTCATGAAAAGTCAATCCTTTAATATTTTTAAGTTTCGATATTAAAATAGCTCTTAAAGATGGACAATAAGGGTTTGTCATATCAACATGAATCCTTTTTTTATCGCAAAATGTCTGGTTTCTTAAATGGGTGAAATCTATAAAATCGTGAGGGATAACAAAGTCACCTGGTGCAATATTTTTTTTCATAGATCCAACTGTACCTATTGCAAAAATACAATCAACATGGCTAGACGAAAATGCATGAATATTAGCTAAATAATTAACCTTGTGCGGCGGTAAATCAAATTTTTCACCATGTCTATTTATGAAATATATTTCATGCTTTCTTCTTTTAGCAATTTCAACTGAGATATCTCCATAAGGTGTTTCTATATTTATTCTCTCTGATTTTTCCAAAAGATCATCAATCTTATGTCCACTAATAATTCCAATTTTCATCATTATCTCCTAAATAATCTATTTACATAATACTTCTTTACCATTAAATGTTAAGTGTTTAACATATTTTCTAATAAGTTTATTATTTTCACAAGAATCCCCATTATAGAATTTTCATTTTTTCAATAGCAAGAATTAATTATATAAGTACAAATAACAAGTAAGATGATTCAGGAATTTCTATCAATATTTATTCCCCTTCTAATTATTGTAAACCCTTCTTCAACACTTGCACTTTTTTCAGCAATTACCAGCAAATATTCAAAATTAGATAGGAGAAAAACAGCAAAAAATTCTGTAATTTATGCCGCTATTCTTCTGATAATTTTTGCAGTTGCTGGCTCGAGCATTCTTGAGTATTTACATATTGAGATTTACTCTTTGAGGATAGCTGGTGGTATTCTACTAGCGTTTGTCGGTCTTGATATGGTTAGAAGAGGAGAACAATTTGGTGAAAGCCCTCCAGAAAAACAACATAAAGCAGATTATGCACTAGTACCAATTGCTATGCCATCTCTTTCAGGTCCAGGTGCAATTACTATTACTATAGTTAGTATGAAAAGTTTAACGGTTGAAAACTCATGGTTTTTTGCTATTATCTTAGCAATTGTATCAATATTAATCATTATGATTATTACGTATTTAATATTTTTAAGTTCAGGATTTGTAATAAAAGTATTAGGGAAAAAAGGGATGGATGCTTTTACTCGAGTTATGGGGCTTTTGACAGTAGCTATTGCTGTTCAGTTTGCTTTATTTGGTTTAGCTGCGTGGATTGAATCAATACAAGTATGAATTAATAAATTTAATAAGAAAAAAATGTAAGAGATTATTTATTTAAAATAATATTAGTATTTGGTATATGGTGAGATGATAGTTAATGACATTGTTGGATGATTTGTTAGTTAATGAATATATAATGTTTGTAATTAAAATAATTGGAACAATCATCATTCTCAGTATTGCATATTTTTTCTTAAAATTTATAATTAGAAAAATTACTGGCAAACAAAAAAGATATAGTAATTTTATTTTAAAACAAATTACAAAACCGATTCTCCTTTTAATATTTTTTATTGGCTTATATACTGCCGCAGAACCTCTTTCAATTTTTAATGAATATGAATTTGAAATTGATGGATTGTTCTTTGTAATTACCGTTCTTATTATTGCCTTGCTTTCTTCTAGGATTATAACTGTAATAATGATTGTTTTTTTGAAAATAACAAGCGGTTTACAGCGTCCTCCACAACTAATAAACAAAGCAATTGGAATTATTATTTTTGTAATTGCCATTGCAATTATTCTTAGATATTTTGAGTTTGATATTACTCCATTGATTGCAGGTGTTGGATTAGGTGCACTTGCTATAGGACTTGCACTTCAAAGTACTTTATCTAATTTTTTTGCAGGTATGCACTTAATTTCAGATCGTCCAATAAATGTTGGAGATTATATAGAGTTAGACAAAGATACTTCAGGGTTAGTTGAAGATATTGGTTGGAGGTCAACTAGAATAAGAACTCTAGCCGATAATTTATTGATAGTTCCAAATGCAAAACTTGCAGATAGTAACATTACCAACTTATCCTTACCTAAACAGGAAATGTCTTTATGGATTACCTGTGGTGTTGCCTATGAAGCAGATTTAAAAAAGGTCGAAAAAGTCACTCTTGAAGTAGCAAAAGAAATTCAAAAGACTGTAAACGGTGCTATTAAAGATTTTGAACCGCAATTCAGATATAGAGAGTTTGGAGATTCTAATATTAATTTTATTATTGTTTTAAGAATCGAAGAACCTATGAAGAGATTCACCGTAAAAAATGAATTTATTAAAGCTTTAAAAGATCGCTTTGATAAAGAAAAAATTGAAATTTCATGGCCAATTAGAAAAATATACAACATAAAATAAAGAGATAAAACATGACTAGAATGATTAAAAGAAGTTCAACAACTATTGGTCTTCCTCCGGGTTCTCTTGTTCATATTGGCGAAAAGAGGGATGCCAAAGTAAAAATTTCAGTTATTGATTATGATGAAAAGAATTTTGAGGAAAAAGAAATAATAAATGCTGAGGAGTGTTTTTCGTTTAAAGAAAAATCGACAGTTACTTGGATTAATGTTGATGGCGTTCATCAAGTTGATATTGTTGAGAAAATTGGTAAATATTTTGGTTTACACCCTCTTGTTTTAGAAGATATTGTTAATACTGGGCAGCGTCCTAAGATTGAAGATTTTGAAGGTTATATTTTTATTGTTTTAAAAATGCTTTATAATAGTGAAAAAGACGATGAAATCAAAGCAGAGCAGATAAGTTTGATTTTTGGAAAGAATTTTGTTCTTTCTTTTCAGGAAACAGAAGGTGATGTTTTTGATTTCGTAAGGGAACGAATCAGGAATAGCAAAGGTCGTATTCGTAAGGCTGGGTCTGACTATCTTATCTATTCTCTATTAGATGCTATTGTGGATAATTATTTTGTTGTTCTTGAGAAGATAGGTGAAAAAGTTGAAGTTATGGAGGAGGAATTAGTTACAAATCCTATTCCTGAAACCCTTCAATCTATTCACAATATGAAAAGGGAGATGATATTTTTACGCAAATCTGTATGGCCTCTTCGCGAAGTTATTAGTGGTTTGCAGCGAGGAGAATCAAATTTAATACAGAAATCTACAGGTGTATATTTACGAGATATGTATGATCATACAATCCAGGTAATTGATACTATTGAAACTTTTCGAGATATGATATCTGGAATGCTTGATATTTATATAAGCAGTGTCAGTAATAAAATGAATGAGGTCATGAAGGTTCTGACAATTTTTGCAGCAATTTTTATTCCTTTGACTTTTATTGCTGGTGTATATGGAATGAATTTTCAATACATGCCTGAATTAGGTTTGCAATGGGGGTATTTTATCGTTCTTTTTATAATGCTTTTAGTAGGTTTGTCCTTGGTAATGTTTTTTAAGAGAAAGCATTGGTTATAAAAAAATAACAATTAAAAATATAAATATTATTCTGCAAATAATCCCAAAAAGTTATAATATTCTACTTACATTGGACTATGGGGAGTTAAAATGAAATATAGTAAGTTAGACGGAATGAATGTAGTTACACTTGACGGGTTTCAAGCTGGTGAAATATCGGGCATGGAGATAAATACAAAAAATTGGGAAGTTACACATTTACATATAGAATTATCAGATGAGGCGATAAAAGAACTAGGTTATAAAAAACCTATATTAGGCAGTATAATAATTTGCTTGCCTGTCGGCTATGTAAAAGCAGTTGGAAATGTAGTAACATTATCTAGGACATTAAAAGGTTTAGAAAAAATTCCAGAATGCAAATAGAGAATTTTTTAAGATATAGTTAAAAACAATGTTTAAAATTCATTCTCTTTAGTTAATTATTTTATTTAGTTATAGTTATATCTACATTCAATGAAAGTTGCAGCTTTATTTTCTGGTGGAAAGGATTCAATATATTCCATATATATTGCGCAACAGTGGGGGTGGGAAGTAACTCATTTGATTACCTTAGAACCTGAAAATAGGGAATCATGGATGTTCCATTCAATCAATATTCATTTAACAAAGAAAATTTCTGAATCAATTGATATTCCTATTATTATCACATCTACAAAAGGCGAAAAAGAAGAAGAATTAAATGACTTGAAAAATATCTTAAAAGATTTAAAAATTGATGGAATAATTAGCGGGGCTATTTCATCAGAATATCAAAGAACAAGAATTGAAAAAGTTTGTCATGAATTGAAAATAAAATCATTCGCCCCCTTATGGCATAAAAAACAACAATTGATACTTAAAGATCAGATGGATGCTGGCTTCTTAGTTATTATTGTTGGTGCGTTTGCGCAAGGATTTAATAGGGGATGGTTGGGAAAGATAATAGATAAAAAAACAATTGATGAACTCGAAGTATTGAAACAAATATACTCTATAAACGAAGCTGGAGAAGGAGGGGAGTTTGAAACATTAGTATTGGATGGCCCGATATTTAGAAAAAAATTAGTTTTAGATGAAATATCAATAGAGTGGAAGAGAGATACTGGTTTTTTAAAAGTAATAAAAGCCCATTTACAATAAATTAAAAATCTATATAATTTAAACTATTCATCTGTTGAAGAAATAAAAATAATCTTTGATCTAAGTTCGTTTGGTCAGAATATTCTTCTTTTATCATGCCTAAAATGTTTTCAACCGAATTCTTACCATCACAGTACTTCCATACCAAAGATCCTAGTTTATCTAATTTTGCAATGAAATTTTCATCTTTTTTTATTAATTTACAAAATGTCTTTCCGAAATTTCCTTTAAATTTTGGTACTTCAATCCTAACTAGTTTCTCATCGTTTTCATACCATTCAAAATTTGCTCTTTTTGGTATGAATTTAAGAAATTCTTCAACAGTTGGGGCTCTATTAGTCTTCTGCAAATATTTTCCTCAGGGGGATATATGCAAGAAGTATGGCAACAAATATCCATATTAACAAGGATGGCCAAACTGGTGGGAAATCAAAAATGGCAAAACTAATACCTGCAATAATTAGGAATGCCACAATAACGCCCATCAGTGCTTCTCCGGCAATTAATCCCGCAGTGAGAAGTAAACCTGTTCTTATAATCTTTTCTTTTGGTTTAACCCCTGTTTGCTTGATAGCAAGTTCCCAGTCGCTTACTTCTTCTTCCTCTGCAGACCCATATTTTTTAGCAATAGCCCTATTAGTAAAATGTCGAACTATTCCACCAGCAAATATGGGTATGCTTAGTGTAAAAGGCAAATAAATACCAATTGCAACTGGTAAAACTGGTAAATCTATAAGAATTAACACCATCGCTAGCACTATACCTGCAATAACAAAAGGCCAAACCATTTCACCACCAAGAACTCCTTGTACGATACCGGACATTAGAAAAGCTTGTGGAGCCGGCAGATTGAGTGGATCTCCTATTCCATATGCTTTGTCAAGTGCCTGAATAACAAATGCAAGAATTGGTGCAACAGCAATGACACCAATCATTTCAGCAATTTGTTGTTTCTTTGGAGTTGCTCCTATCATTTGACCGCATGCCATCGACTGAAGAACATCTCCTGAAATTGCTGCAGCACAACAAATAACAGCTGCTATTAAAATTGCAACACCGTAGGCACTAGTACTGCCACTTAATCCAAATCCAAGAAGAATTAAGCTCGTGATTAATAGAACAGATACAGTTACTCCTGAAATTGGATTGTTTGATGAACCTAGCAATCCTGCCATGTATCCAGCAATTGCGCTAGCAATAAATGCAAAAAGTACTGCAAAAATCGCCATAATCGCAGATACAACAATTAAACTTGATATCCAGACATAAACAAGAAAAACTGGAATAATTAATGCACCAATTAAAAGAAAAACGAACTTAAAATTAAGATCTTGATCAGTTCTCTTTTTTGCCTCTATCTGACCGCCTTTAATTCCAATTACTGCTTCTTTTAATCCGCTTGCAAGATTGGATCTTAATACCCAGATTGTCCATAAGCCACCAAAGAGCATAGCTCCAACGCCAATATATCTTATTTGAGTTCCCCATATCTGAAAGAATCCCCAGATTTGTTCTCCAACGGAATAATTACCGTTTCCTAGGGCAAGAGCATCTGCTATCTGTTCGACAGAAGTTGGAATCGGAAGACCTTGAGCAAGTGCGATAAGTGGGGCAATTATAACCCAGCCAAGTAATCCGCCCACAAAAACAAAAGATGAAATTTTTGGACCAATGATCCACCCAACACCAAGAAGGGCAGGTGATGCAGCGGTTCCACCATACAAATAGCCAGTTCTCTCTGTACCAAGAATATTATATTTTCCAATATCAATTATACTATGAATAGTACCACTAACCGCTTTTAAAGCAACCTGTCCAAATTTGAATAATGCTGCAACAGCTACTCCAATGATTAACCAGATCCCACTTACTCCTTCCTCCTTTGAAGCTTTTACGGGGGTTTCGCCACCCACAGTAGTAGTAAGTACGGCTGCAACGGCAACACCTTCTGGAAAGGGCAAATCAGTCTTAATAATTAAAGCACGTCTTAATGGCACCATCCATAGAACACCTAAAATACCTCCTAGAAGTGCAATAACCGTAGTTTCAATCCACTGAATATTTTCCCAAGCTCCCAGAAGTACAAGGGCAGGTATAGTGAATATAACACCAGCCGCAAGTGCCTCACCAGCTGCAGCTCCCATCATCCCGACATTTACTTCCAAAATAGTACCTTTAAAAGGTTTCAACAAAGCAAATGCCATAACAGCACCTGGGATAACTGCAGATACGGTCATTCCCGCATACAGTCCAAGATATGCATTTGCAGAGCCTAATATAACAGCGAGAATTGCCCCTACTAAAACAGCTTTTAATGTTAATTCAGGAATCGTCTTTTTAGCTGGAATAAATGATTTAAAATCATCTCGTGATGCCATTGCCTGTCCCTGTATGAATAATATATTTCATTATTTATATAACCATCGGTTATATATCTTTACAAAGAATTATTTCAAAATTTTTTTTAAATAATAATTTGAGCACTTATTGGCTCGTCATTTTTATATATCAACTGAGTATCGTAATATACCTGCTAACCCATTAAAGGCCATATATAATGAATCTCCCTCTTCACTATTTCTTGATATTAAAAAAACTTTAGCCCCTGTTTTTTCAGCTAGATCTGAAAATTCATCAACAAGATCAATTTTTTCTAAAATGTCCATCTGGGATGATGTATCACATTTTGGACATTTTGGCGGAGAATAATCTTTTAATTGATCCTCACTTACTATCTTACTTTCTGAATAATCACATGATTGACATTTCATTTTAATTCTATACCTTTTTAAGTCTTCCGATATTAACAAAGTATCAACAATTCCCATTTCCAATGCTCTTTTTACGTGTGATTCCCCATAAACAGCAAGACTTTTTTCAGTTTTTGTTATTTCCTTGAAAAATCGCTTCATAACCTTTTTTTCTTTAGAAATTTTTAATTCCGTCATAGATTCTGAAGCAACTGATACTAATTCCTTTAAACCAAATTCATCAGTATATCCAGTGTCAAAAACATCAACTATCTTTTTTTGTATCTCATAGTGTAAATAACCTTCATCTACAAAATATTGTTTTGTTGGCCCAGAGCCACCTACAAAAATTCCTTTTAAATTTTCTTCTGATTGAAGTATTTCACTTACCTTTTCTCCGCATTTTACAAACCATTCGTGAGCAGCAATCTCCGTAAGACGCTCAAATCTTCTTTGTGATTGCCCCCCCCTTCCATGTTTACCTGGAACCTGTGATGTCATGTACTTAAGCAGCTCTGTTTTATCTCCTCTTAATATTCCAACCGTACATTCTCTCCTGTCAATTAATACTAATCCATAGATTTCTCGCTCGTATAAAAACACCTCTAAAGGTTCTAAATAAAATTGGGAATCACATCGATATAAAAACGTTGTAATTGGAATAGGAGGTTCAATTATATAGGCAATCATCTCTGTCTGGTCACTTCCAATACTTTTATGACCAACAAAAAACACAACACCATTATCCGGCGGTTCTTTAAAATATTTTAATCTACTCATTATAGATTCGATTGCAGCCAGAACATTTTTTCGTGTTGTCTTTGATTTGATATTCTGAGATTGTGAATATTCGTTTTTTAAATATGAATTTACATCAAATATCTGTTTAGATGGTGGGACATACAATGATATTAATTCAGTATGTTTTCCCTTGCAAGCTTTCAACTCTTCAATCTTTTTTTTAAGATCATATTTCTGACGCTGTGTCATCTCTTGCATTTACATCTTCACCAATTTTTCTCAATCAAACATATTTTAATTAATAAATACTATGATTAAAATATTCTAACCCTTACATTACAAATTTAATATCTCTGCGGTATTTGGAGTAAATACCTCGGCAAACTCTCTTAGAGGTTCAACAAGTGCTCCTCTATTTTCCCCATGGAAAAGTACAATTTTTTCCGGTTCACAGCCTCTTGCAAAATCAATTAATTCAGAATGTCCAGCATGTGCAGAAAAGTCATAATATTGAACTTCGCAGGCAATATTCTCCAGTACGCCATAGAAATTTAATTTTCCTTTTTCAATAAGTAATCTACTGTTTGTCCCTTCAACCTGATAACCGGTAAGAAGAACTGCACTTTTTGAATCGTTTTTTAACTTCTTCATATAACTTAGCACTGGACCGCCATCCATCATTCCACTTGATGTAAGTATAACTTCTGATTTTAATGCTAATTTTCGCCCCTGATCAGAATGTACAAAATTAATTTTATTTAAAGCCTTTCTCAAATTGTCAGCTGATCTTAAATATTTAGGATATTTTAAAAATATCTTAGAAACTCTTTTCCCCATACCATCAAGCCAGACATTATAACCAGAATTTTTAAGTACGATTGCAAGTTCTTGAGCCCTAGCAACTGCAAAAGAAGGTATTATTGCTACCCCTCCTCTGTTGACAACCTCGCCAATCTTATCTAAAAAAGATTTCTCTAATTCTTCTCTTTTAGGATGTTCCCTACCTGCATAAGTTGTTTCTAAAAATAGGATATCGCATTTTACTGGTTTGGTACCTTTTATTAATTTTGTATTAATAACATTTAAATCCCCTGTAAAAAGTATTTTCTTAGGTCCAATTAGCTCAAACATGAGCGATCCAGGTATATGACCAGCAGAGTGAAATTGAACTTCATGATCTTCTCCTATTTCTTTTCTACCGTTTATCTCAACAGAGAAAAAACTGTGTTCTGCTTCTTTGATATCGTCATTGCTAAAAGGGGCTGCATAACCCTCTGTTTTTGCAATTTTAACTGTATCCTTGAATAAGACTTTGCTTATATTTTTTGTTAAATCTGTTGCAAATATCTGTTGGTCCTCTCTTGAGCATAACCAAGGGATCATCCCAGAATGGTCAAGATGGGAATGAGTCAATAAAGTCAGATCAACTGGTGGGGGTGGAAGAGGAAATGATGGAGGATTGCTGGGAGTCATTCCATATTCATATAAAATTCGAATACCTGCTGAATCCAGTACCATTGCTAGACTTCCGACTTCGTTGCTGCCACCAAGAAACTGCGAAGTAATACCATTATTCATCGAAATCAAACCCTTTAAGAATGAGGGGGTTGATTAATGTTTGGTCATTTTACTTTGGTTTTTTCAGGTTCAACAGTTAAAATTGATTCATCTTTCTCAACAATTATTACCTTGGTATTAGGTAATATTAAAGTATTTGATTTTGCTTGCCAAAGTTCACCCTTATATCGGACATAACCATTTCTATAAGGAGAAATCTCATCTACTGTCTTTGCTTTTTCTCCAACAAAAACTCCAACTTTGGAAGTTTTACGTCTGATAATTATCACTTTATACAACAAAAACACAAAGAAAATCGCTAACAATCCAACTACAACCAAAACAACTGTTGCTGCTGTATTCATCCATTCCATTGTAATCAACCATTCCCTAGTTGAATAGTTTGGTATGAGAAATACTGCACCTATTATTAAACATATCACTCCACCAATACCTACAACACCAAATCCAGGTATTACAAAGAGTTCAATTATTAATAACAAACATCCAATAAAAATAAAAAATATTCCTAATGTAGAAACGCCGAAACCCGAGCCAATTAAGGACAATAAGATAGCTACAACACCAAAAACTTCTGCACCAAAACCAGGAGATTGAATTCCAATTATAAGAGAAATTATTCCCAAAACAAGTAAAAGTGAAGTTAGAATTGGATTTGAGATTAACTTTAATACAACGATTCTAAAAGAGGGTGAAAACACAATAATCTCAGAATATTTTGTACTCAAAGTTGCATTTCCATATGATGTATTAACAGTTTCTCCATCTATATACTTAAGAAGTTGATCGACTGAACTTGATATATACTCTATAACACCATATTTTAATGATAATGTTTCATTTAGATTCAAATTCTTAGTAATAAATTCTGCAACGATCGTCCTATTTCGTCCATAAATATCTGCTCTTTCTTGAATTCTCGCAACCAATGCATTTATTGTTTTAGAATCATTTATCGCTCTTGTACCTTCAAGTGAAATTTCTACTGGTTGTGCCGATCCAATAACAGTATTATCTGCCATCGATGCAATGTGAGTACTAATCAAAATAAAAGTTCCAGCAGACCATGCAGCAGCTCCTTTAGGATAAACATATCCAATAAAAGGAATTCTGCTATTTTGAATTAAATCCCAAATATCGAAAGTTTCTTGTAATCCACCTCCAGGAGTATCTAAAAGAAGGACTATCGCCTCAGATTTTCTGCTTTCTGCTTCATCTATACTTTCTTTTATTGTCTCAACTGTAGATTGGTCAATAGTATCGGATATTTCAACAATAAGTACATTTGAATTTTGAGCAAGAATATTGTTGGATAATAATGAAATAAATATGAAAAAAAAGAAAATGAAAGAAAAAAAGTGATTTATCTTCATTTTACTACTTTTTTATTTACTGCTTTTGCTATTCCCGCCACTTTTCCTATATCCCCACCTGGAACAACAATTAGATTTTTCTCCCGGGCAATTTCTGCAAGTGTCTGAAGTTCTCTAAGTCTAAGAGCAGTTGGAGCTTGTTCGTAAAGTTTTGCAGCGTCTAACATCTTTTGAGAAGCTTGAAATTCCCCATCTGCAATTATTATTCTTGATCTTTTTTCTCTTTCAGCTTCAGCTTGTTTTGCAATAGCCCTTAGCATTTCTTCAGGCAAAGCTACATCTCTGATTGTAACAGCAGAAACTTTTATTCCCCACGGATCTGTGCCTTGGTCGATTATAGTTTGCAGACTTTTATTTAATTCTTCCCTTTTTGAAAGCAAATGATCAAGACTTTCCTGTCCAAGCACATCTCTCAGAGTTGTCTGTGCTAATAAGCTTGTGGCGATATCATATCTCTGAACTTCCACAACTGCTTTTTGAGGATCAACTATTCTAAAATAAACTACAGCATCAACATCTACCGTGACATTATCTTGGGTTATTACTCTCTGCTTTGGAACATCAATAACCCTAGTTCTTAAATCAAGTTTTATTATCTTATCAATTACTGGAATTATAAATACAAGACCAGGACCTTTAATACCTAATAATCTACCTAATCTGAAAATGACTATTCTTTGGTACTCTGCCATAATTTTTATTGCAGATGCAAGTAACATCAGAAAAAATATGACTATTATTATTGCAATACTTATCAAATTAACATCTACCAATCAAATGCCTCCATTTAAAAGAACCATTTGACATTTTTAAGTGTTTCTATAACAAAAAAAGGCCTAAATTGTAAAAAAACTAGTTTATTTGGATTAGAACAAAGAAGGAGGGACATAATTGGAAAAAAGCATGAAGGTTTTATTTTTCCCCTCCTCCTTTCCTCCATTATACAGTATGATTTATATTTTTATTATGCTTTTATCTTCGTAGATCTATTAAAAAACCAGCTTAAAACAGCAAAACCACTACCTGCTATTAGCAATTTTATAACAAATAGTATCATCTTTCTCCTCACCTTCAATATTGCGTTTAACTAACTTTTCAATCCACTTTTTTTCTTAAAAGATTTGAATAATTTAATCCAATTTAAACATTTCGCAATATTATCGTAACATTCGTTGTATAATAAAACAAATATTTCAAAATTAAAATTAAACAATATCTTTTTTAGTTTGTCTTTTACAATTTTTTTTATCAATTTTATGTTTATCCTTATAAGGGATTTTTTCTTCGTTTGATATTTGTCTTTTATTTAAAAAAAATGAGATTAAAAATAAAATCGAAGAAATAATCATCATATAGAATCCATAATACCAATAGAAATTTGTAGAAACACCGACATCGCTTATATTCAATAGATAAGATAATTGCATGTAAAAAATAAAAGAAATAATTGCTAATAATGAGGATGCTCCTGCTTGAAGAGAACTTTTACTTCTTTTTTTACCAAATTTTTCATATGCAACTATCCCTGTTATTAATGAAATGATTGCTAGTGGGATTGAAAAATATATAAATAGGGTACCAAAAGCGAACCCATATAGTTTTGTTGAATCGGATATTCCTGTGAAATCTGTGGGGGTAATATACCATTCAGGAACACCAGGAAATTTTGGTCCTACTTGAATACCTCCCCAATGATAGAAATTAATACCATAATTGATATCTATATAATCCTCATATGGAAATTCTTCTCCAGATATAGTAAGTTCAAGCCTGCCCCATGGCAATAGTTGTGCAATAATGCAAAGAATTATTGCAACAAATAAAAAAACCTTTATCATCTTGGCTAAATTTATCATTTAATATCCTACAGTTACTTTTATTTAGAAACATCTCATTATTTAAAAACATAACTTAATTAATCAAAAACCTTCATTTTTATTAAAATATTTTATATGTTAAAAACTTATATATTATAAAAGCGAGGAGTTACAATGTCAAAAATCTTAAAAATTAAAGCAAGAGAGGTCTTAGATTCACGGGGGAACCCAACAGTTGAAGTTGATGTAATAACTGAGGATGGTATTTTCAGAGCTATGGTCCCAAGTGGAGCAAGTGCAGGAAAACATGAAGCGTTAGAATTAAGAGATGGAAATAAAAATAGATACTTTGGAAAAGGTACCTTATCTGCTGTCAACAATATTACAAAAAAAATTGCGCCAGAAATTGAGGGTTTAGACTGCCTCGCATTAGAAACAATTGACAATGTAATGATTAAATTAGATGGTACCGAAAATAAGGAGAAACTTGGTGCAAATGCCATATTGCCTGTTTCAATAGCAGTTACAAAAGCTGGGGCAGGGGCAAAAAAAATTCCAATTTATTCTTACATTTCGGAACTTTTTGGAGTAATATCTCATAAACTTCCGGTTCCAATGTGCAATGTCATAAATGGGGGAAGACATGCTGGACAAAAAAATTCATTGCAGGAACACATGTTAATGCCTGTTGGTGCAAAATGTTTCTCTGAAGGAATCAGGATGATTTCTGAATCCTATCATCATCTTAGAATATTGCTTAAAAATAAATATGGGGCAATTGGAACGTTAGTTGGCGATGAAGGAGGATTTGCTCCAACTCAAGTAACAGATGTAAACAAAAGATTAAATTTGATGCTTAATGCTATAGAAAAGGCTGGATATAAGGATGTAATGAAAATTGCGTTAGATCCAGCATCTAGTGAATTTTTTTATAATGGAAAATATAAGATTGGTCATAAATCGTTTACTGGAGGGGAAATGGTAGATTTCTATGTAGATCTTTGCAATAAATTTCCAATTATTAGTATTGAGGATGGTCTTGCTGAAGACGATTGGGAATCATGGGTTGAATTAACTAAAAAAATTGGAACTAAGATTCAAATTGTAGGTGATGATTTATTCGTTACTAATACAAAGAGAATCTTAAAAGGAATTAAAATGAAAGCAGCAAATTCAGTTTTGATAAAACTAAATCAAATTGGAACAGTCTCTGAAACATTAAATGCGATAAAAATGGCACAAGATGAAGGATGGACTGCGGTGGTTAGTCATAGAAGTGGAGAAACTGAAGATAGCTTTATCGCAGATCTTGTTGTAGGAACCAGTGCAGGTCAAATTAAAACTGGTGCTCCTGCAAGAAGTGATAGAAATGCCAAGTACAATCAATTATTAAGAATTGAAGAGGAACTTGGTGATACTGCAATATATCCGGGTATTGATTTCCGGACGATTTAGTTAGAGCAAATGTTTTTATACACCTTGATATACCAAGATTGAGGCGTTTTTATGAAAGTATTGATTACGGATAAAATGGCAAAAGAGGCAATTCAACTTTTAAAGGATGCTGGGCATGAAGTAACGTATAATGAAGAGATGGACGGAGATACGCTCCTTAAAGAAATTTCCAAATATGATGCATTGCTCATTCGTGGTAGAACGAAAGTTGTAACTAACATTGTTAATGCTGGAAAAGCAGGAAAATTAAAAGTTATAGGAAGAGCAGGTGTGGGAGTTGATAATATTGACATCGAAACTGCTGCTAAAAATGATATTTATGTTGTAAATGCTCCTACCGGTTCCACTCAAAGTGTTGCAGAACTTGCCATTGCTCATATGTTAGCGTTAATTCGCTTTATTCCTAAATCAGATGTTTCGATGAAGAAGGGAGAATGGTTGAAAAAACAACTTAAAGGTGCTGAATTATTTGAAAAAACATTAGGATTAATAGGTTCAGGAAACATTGCACAACATGTAGCACATTGTGCGAAAGGATTTGGTATGAAAGTACTGGTGTATTCCCCGCATTGTACAGATGAAAAGGCAAAAAAATTTGGAGCAAAACGTGTGAAATTAGATGATTTGTTAAAAGAATCAGATTTTGTTTCATTACATATTCCGCACTCTAAAGATAGTCACTATCTATTAGATTATAATAAATTATCTTTAATGAAAAACACTGCGTATTTAATCAACTGTTCAAGAGGCGGGGTTGTTGAAGATAATGCCTTATATAAGATATTATCTGAAGGAAAAATCGCAGGTGCAGGTGTTGACGTATTTGAAACAGAACCTCCAAAAGGAAGTAAACTATTATCTTTAGAAAATGTTGTTTTAACACCTCATTTGGGAGCAAATACTAAAGAAGCACAAATTCGAGCAGGAACTGATTGTGCTAAAGAAATAATAATGGTACTTAAAGGTGAAAAACCAAAATATTGGGTAAACAAGCATTTGATGTAGAGGAAAAATATAACTATAATAATTCTTTTTATCCCCTCAATGAAAAATTTAGATGGCATCATAAAAAAAATTGATAAGCAAATTAATAATAAGGACAAAATAAGGGAGCAAGCGATTAAAATATCAAGAGACATCATCATTAAATCTAGAAAGGCCATTCAGTTAATACATAGAAATTCACTTGAAGGTGCTGAAAAATATATCAAAGAATCTACTATTAAATTAGATGAATTGTACAAAATAACTAAAGATCATCCAGAACTTTTTTATGCTGGTTATGTTGAAAATGCAGCTCAAGAATGTGCAGAAGCTAATTGTCTTTTCAACATTGAAAAAGGAAAAGAACTACCCGATCCGGACGAAATAAAAACCTCATATAGCTCATATTTGATGGGTTTATGTGATGTTGTTGGTGAATTAAGACGTTCTGCACTTAATCTAATTTTAGAAGGAGAAACATCTAAAGCCAATGATTACTTAATTTATATGGACAAAATATATGATGCAATTATGACATTTGATTATCCATCGGCATTGGTACCAATTAAGAGGAAACAAGATGTCCTGAGAACCTTGATTGATAAAACTAGAGGCGAACTTGCTATTGCTAGCTTTGAACAAAGAATCGATGAAAAAACTAGTGAAATATGTGGCCTAATTGATAAAATAAATGATAGAAAAAAGTTAAAAAATCGACAAAAGGAAACAATGGATATCGACATTGACAAAGTATGGTAATTTTAATAAAATAAAATACAAAAAGTATATAAGAAGTCTTTATATACTTTAAGGAGGGAAATTTCTTTTATGGCCGATATGAAAATTGAGAATATAGTGGGTAATGTTCTAATTGCAAGAGTACTAGACATTGAAAAAATTTTTGACCTGTTCCCAAATTCAAAATATGATCCAACCGAAGTTCCAGCACTTGTAATAAATTATCAAGATCCCAAATGTGTAATAATGATTTTTAAAAATGGGAAAATAATCTTCTCTGGATTAAAAAGTATGGAGAACATTCAAAAAATTAAAGAAAATATAATAGATAAGCTAAACAAAAACGGAATAAAAACTTATAAAAAAACTGATGTTCAAATAAACAACATAACAGTTACAACAAAAATTGAAAAATATCTCGATTTATCAAAAATTGCAGATTCTTTGGATGGTGTAGAATATAAACCTAAAAGTTTTCCTGGACTTATTTATAAAACTGAAAACCAAAACACAGTTATACTATTATTTGATTCGGGAAAAATCGTCGGAAGCGGATCAGAATTTGAAGAAATTTCATCAACTATAGATAAAATGACAAATGAACTTATGTCATTAAATATAATTTAATTAGGAGGTAGAAAATTTATGCCAGAAGTAATCGTAGAAAATATTGTAGCGTCTACATCCTTTGCGGAAAAGTTGGATTTAGACGTGATAGCACAGTCACTAGAAGAAGCTGAATATGAGCCAGAACAATTTCCGGGTTTAGTTTATAGACTATCTGAACCAAAAACTGCAACACTTCTTTTCAGAAGTGGAAAAGCCAATTGCACCGGTGCTAAAAACATTGAGGATGTTAAAGCTACCATAGAGATAATTGCTGGGAAATTGAAAAAATTAGGTGTAGATGTTTATAAAGATCCTAAAATTGTCATTCAAAATATTGTAGCAATTTCAGATCTTGGTGGTGAACTTAATCTAAATGAAGTTGCAATGGCATTGGGTTTAGAAAATGTTGAATATGAACCAGAGCAGTTTCCAGGACTTGTTTATAGAATTAAAGAACCTCGTGTAGCAATGTTACTTTTTGGTTCTGGAAAAATTGTTTGTACTGGGGCAAGAAAAATATCTGACGTTTCACTTGCTGTAGATAAATTATCGAAAGAACTTACTTCATTGGGTCTCATTCGATAATTTAATTTTTTTTTTATTTTTTAAAAATTCTTAAACTATCAAAAAGATATCTTACTTTT